>Ga0335079_10000962_pt1 | contig 32546 bp, 39 predicted proteins | sample Lox_Sample_33_FD_206719 | JGI IMG/M metagenome (GOLD analysis project Ga0335079, IMG submission 206719) | Soil microbial communities from Loxahatchee National Wildlife Refuge, Florida, United States - Lox_Sample_3.3 | ecosystem: Environmental > Terrestrial > Soil > Wetlands | place: USA...
GACCCCCGAGGCGACGAGTGCCTCTGCCAGCACCCTTGGCGCGGACGAGAGGTGGCTCTGGGAAGCCTCGAAGGGGTGGATGCCGCTTCCTTCGGGAGGCTTGTAGACGGACCTCGCGTTGGAGAGGATCCTCCCTGAGGAGGAGACGACCGAGACTGAGAACGTGTGGGCTGTGCTTTCCACCCCAAGGACGTAATTCTTCATCGTCGGCTACATCTTTCGGTTCTGGCGGTAGAGGTCTCCGAGGAGGTTTACGTACGGCTTCACCTCCACGAGGAAGTCATCGAATTTCCCCCTTTCGAAGGCGGTGGTGTGCTTCCCTTTCTCGAATACAATCTTCCCAGCGAGGACTATCCCCCTGCTCCTCTCCGGAGCTGCCTTGAGCTGTGGGAAGTGAATAAGCGCGCCGTAGCCGACCTTTCTCTTTCCCTTGGTGAAGACCAGGTTGTAGTACATGCTCAGCGTCTTGGTGAACTGGGCCAGCTGCTTCTTCCTGCTTTCGCTCCGCTTCACGCTGTCAAAGTCGGACGCTGCAAGGGCGTCTATCATCTCTTTGAGGAGCTTCATGTCGCCAACCCTGATGGTGTAGCCGGCGTACTCGATGGGCATCTGGTAGACGCTGTTCATGACGGAGTCCCAGTCGTCGAGCACCGCGAAGGTGTCCTCGTCCATGTTCATCTCGCGCTTGATTTCGTCGGAAAGGATGTCCTCGACGGTAAGGTCCTTTGGCACGTGGAGCCGTGGAAGTCGCTTGTAGTTATGGTTAACTCTTCGTCGGCGCGCCGTGGGGTCAGAGGCAATCGAATAGGCTATACTGGGCGCATCCGTGGCCGCCATCGCTTGAAGAGCCTCATCCAATCGGTCGAGCTGAGGTACTTCGTCCACGCCACCGAGGACCCTGAGAAGGTCCGAAGCGCAGTGGCATCGCTGGTGGGGGTCGCCACAAACCCGGAGACCGAGCTCCTCGAGGGGCACTTCGGCAACGAGATCATGAAAGTGACGGTTCACCTCACCGGGGAGGACGCGCAGAGGGCCTTCGGGCGGATCGCGTCGCAGATGTCGCGTGATATGAAAAGGAGGGTCGTCGAGGGGATGGCGGAGTTCCTCGACGAGCACTCTGCCCTCTTCCTCAGGCTGGACAAGCAGGACCTGGTCTCTGGGAAGGTCTCACTGGGGGCCGGGGACGCCGTGAGGGTAAAGGTGAAGCCGAGGATGTACCTTGTTAAGGGCGAAGCCAGGGAGCTATACTCGCAACTGATGGGAGGGGGGTAGGTACGGCGAAAAGATACGTGTTGCTGGTAGCAGAATCAGACCTCTCCGCGGAGGAGAAGAAGGGATTGGCCGAGCTGCTGCAGAGGAGACACGGACAGGTCAAGTTGATTTTTGTAGATGGGAATGCCCGCGCGGTGATAGTGAAGACGACCAACGCGGTGGCGCCGCTGCTCAGAGCCCCTGAGGGGAGGCTGATTGCTGGAGGGAAAGCCCTGAACCCGGTCCTCACTTCCGGCGCCGTAGGTAAGCTCAAAAGACGAGCGTCTGAGACGGCGCGCCATGGCCAAGTACCTTAGCGACGAGTACTTCGCGCAGGTCCAGGCCGCGCTTGCTCAGGACCCGAAGTGGGCGGAGAGCACGAAGGGATTGAAGACCACGATAGCGTTCGGCGTATCTGACATCGGCCAGAACTACGTCCTCGGCGTTGAGAGCGGAGCGACGACCTTCCAGAAGGTCGCCCCCGGCACGCCAGCGGAGTTCTCCTTTGAGGGGAACTACGACGCGTGGTGCAAGGTAGCGAAGGGGGAGGTCGACATCCAGTCGGCTGTCCTGAAGGGACAGCTGAAGTTCAAGGGGTCTCTTCCCAAGATCCTGATGTACAGGGACCGGCTCAACAGAGTGGCGGAAATCATGGCGCAAGTGCCGAAGGAATTCTAGACAGGGACGAAAACGTAGTAGGGGTTCTCTCCGGCCGTCCTAGCTTCGATTCTGAGCTTCATCCCTGGCTTCACATTCTCACGCGCCGCTCGCTCAAGCCAAGCGAGCACTCTGACGCCGCCGGAGAACTCGCCGATGGCTATGGTGTAAGGCTTCTCGCCGGCGAAGCTGGCGGGGGTCATCTGGACCTGGGTGAAGGTGAGCAGGGTCGCCTCTTCGTCGAGCTGGACCCAGGTGAACTCCCCGCTAAGGCACTTCGGGCAGTCTGCCTGGGGAGGGAAGGAGACCGTGCCACACTTCGCGCACTTGGTGGTTACGAACTTTCCCTTCTTCAGCGACTCCCAGAATTCGCTCGTCTTTGCTATGGGGATGTCGAACCTCAAAGTCAGCGCGCGCCTGGAGTGAAGGGTGGGGGATTCGGACATGGCTCAGCTCCTCGATAGGATCGTGACGTATGCGTAGTGCCCCGTCCCTCCGACGTTGTGGACGAGGCCCACCCCTTTTCTTATTGGGGCCTGGTGCTTGCCCGCAATCCCCCTCAGCTGCTTGGTGATTTCGACCGTCATCGAAACACCCGTGGCGCCGATGGGGTGCCCCTTGGCCTTCAGCCCCCCGTCGAGGTTGACGGGGATCCTCCCTCCAAGCTCCGTCTCGCCCTCCCGGATCATCTTTGCGGCGTCCCCCTTCCTGCAGAATCCAAGGTCCTCGTAGGCCATCAGCTCGGCTATGGTGAAGCAGTCGTGGGCTGTGGAAACGTCGATGTCCTGTGGTGTGACCTTGGCCCGGGCGTAGGCCTGCCTCGCGGCCTCCACGGTTGCCTCCAAGCCGACGTAGTTGCTCCTCCTGCCCAGGTTGGCGGAGCCAGAGGAAGCGCCCATGCCCTTTATCCAGATCGGGGTGTCGGTGAGCTTCTTGACCACGTCCTCGGAGGCGAGTATGACGGCGGCCGACCCGTCGGTGAGGGGGCAGGCGTCGAAGAGCTTGAGCGGCCAGGCCACCACCGGCGAGTTGAGTGCCTTCTCGAGGGTGATTTCCTTCTGGAACTGGGCGAGGGGATTCATGGCGCCGTAGTGGTGCGCCTTCACCGCGACCCTGGAGAGGTCCTCCTCGGTGGTGCCGAATTTGTTCATGTGGGCCACGGCGAAGAGGGCGTAGTAGGCGGGGAAGGGCATGCCAAAATTCTCGAACTCCCACATGTAGGAGCCCGCCCGGCCGATCAGCTCGACGGTGGTGGGGGTGTCCACTTCGGTCATCTTTTCAACTCCGACGGCCATGGCGACGTCCGAGACCCCGCTGGCTACGCTCTCGTAGGCTGCTTTCACAGCCGCGCTCCCGCTGGCGCACGCAGCCTCCACCCTCATCGTCCCCGCGCCCTCGAGTCCGGCGTATTCGCCAACAACTACAGCTGGGAGCTCCTCTTCGTACCAGTTCCCCATGCTCCCGACAACGACGTTCTGAATGTCCTTCTTGTCCACGCCGGCGTCGTCGACCGCCTGCTTGATCGACTCGAAGGCTAACTCCCCCATGGTAACGTCTGCCCTCCTCCCGAATTTGCTGTGGCCTATGCCTACGACTGCAACCCTGTTCATCTTCTACTTGTCATCTGCCAAGCTGTTCCGGGCGTATTTCAATTACCTTCGGTGGTCGGCAGCTAGCCTATGACCCCCATCTCCTTGGCCACCTCTTTCATGATGGTCAGGCGCTGGATGTCGTTGGTCCCCTCGTAGGTCTTGATAATCTGAGAGTCTCTGAGCACACGTTCGACCTGCATATCGGTGGAGACGCCGTAGGCCCCCATGATGAGCATTGCCATGTGGGCGTTCTTCTCGGCGGCCTCCGTGGCTGTGATTTTTGCGATGGAGGAGGCCTTGATGAAGTCCTTTCCTTTCTTGGTCAGGGTGGCGGCCCAGTACGTCAGGAGCCTTGCGGTGTGAACCGCCGCAGTCATCTCTGCTATCTTGAACTGTACCTGCTGGTAGCTGAGGAGATAGGTGTCGAAGGTCTGGCGCTGGGTTGAGTAGTTCAGAGCCGCTTCGAGGGCGGACTGCGCGAGCCCGGTCCCCTGGGCGGCGACGCCGACCCTCCCATGGTCGTAGGTGGTCAGCGCGATCCTTACCCCGCGCCCGAGCTCCCCGATTATGTTGGCTTCCGGGACCTCTAGGTTCTCCATGATGAGCTCCACGGGCTGGTCCCCGCGGAGGCCGATGACGTCGGTCCGCTGGCCGACAGTGAGGCCGGGCATCCCCTTCTCCGCGACGAATGCTGTGATTCCATGGTGTCTCTTTCCTTCCTCCTTGGGGCCGGTCCTTGCGAAGAGGAGGAAGATGTCAGCCTTGTCCCCGTTCGTGATGAACATCTTCTTGCCGTTGATCACGTACTTATCCCCGCTCTTTGTCGCGGTCGTTGTTATGGCGGCCACGTCCGAGCCGGTCCCAGGCTCGGTCATCGCATGGGCGGCAATCTTCTCCCCCTTGGCGATGGGGACGAGATACTTGCGCTTCTGCTCCTCGGTGCCGAATAGAAAGATCGGTGTAGAAACCAGGTATGTCGCACCGACGACCGCCGAGAACGCCGCTGAGAACCTCGCGACCTCCTCCATGGCTATGACCAGGGAGAGGTCGTCCCCGCCTCCGCCTCCGTACTGCTCGGGGAACGGGACGCCGAAGAGGCCGAGGTCTGCTGCCCTCTTGACCAGCTTCATGTCCATCTGGTTCTCTCTGTCTATCTTCTGGGTTACAGGTGCGAGCTCCTTTTCCGCGAACTCCCTGACCGCTTTTCTGAACGCCTCCTGTTCCTCCGTGATGCTGATCTCGTAGTCAGTCGCGCTGGGCGAGAGGGTGCTCAACTACCCCCGCCTCCGCCCGTCGACCGTCTTTCTTCCTTCAGCCAACGCTACCTCAACTATGCACATCGGACCCTTTGCCTCGGGTGGCCGCGACTGCCTCTGAGAGATAACCTTTCGCCCTAATGAAACGCGCGCGTGGTCTCCGTCGGCGGAGACACCCCGCAAAGGATAAGCGACCACCCAGGCGGCACGCCAGCCGTGGGAGAATGGAGATCAAGAAGGTAACAGTGGTCGGGGCGGGGGACATGGGGCACGGCATCGCGGAGCTCTTCGCGGTGAGCGGTTACCAGGTCAGCATCACTGACAAGTTTCCCGAGATGCTGGAAAAGGCGAAGGTCAGGGTGGCAGCGAGCCTGGACAAGTTGGTCGAGAGAGGGAAGATGACGAGGGATGGTGCAACCTCTGTCCTATCGCGGATGCAGTACTTCGGGGACATGAGCCAGGCGGTGTCCGGGGCTGACCTCGTCTTGGAGGCCGTGCCGGAGTCCATGGAGCTGAAGAAGTCGGTGTTCAAGGAGGTTAGCGCCTACGCACCTGCAGAGGCCATACTCGCGTCGAACACATCGAACATACGAATCACGGACCTGGCGGAAGCGATCCCCAGGCCCGAGACGATGGTGGGGATGCACTTCTTCAATCCGCCCATGGTGATGAAGCTCGTCGAGGTGATCCCGGGGACGAAGACGGACCCTGCGGTGGTCGAGGAGTTGGTGCGTGTGTGCGGCAAACTTGGGAGGACGGCGGTGAAGGTCCAGAAGGACAACCCAGGGTTCATCGTCAACAGAATCAACGCGGCCGACACACTCTTCTTCTGCCTGATACTTGACAAGGGGATCGCGACCCCTGCCGAGGTCGACACCTATGCGAGGGGGCAGGGTCTGCCCATGGGGCCCTACGAGCTCCTCGACTTCGTGGGGGTCGACATAGGGGCGGACTCGCTGGCCTACTTCTCGAAGGCCCTCTCCCCGGAGTATGGAAAGGGGACCACTTTCGCACGCATGGTCAAGGAAGGCCTCCTTGGCAAGAAGGTGGGCAAGGGGTTCTACGACTGGTCGACGGGGAAGGCGCAGATCCCGAAGGTGGAGCCCACCGACAAGATTTCGATAATGGACATCTTCGCCCTTGAGATCAACGAGGCTGTGAAGCTGATCGAAGAGGGGGTCTCGAGGCCCGAGGACGTTGAGAAGGGGGTGACCCTGGGGATGAACAGGCCCTTCGGTCCCATATCAGTTGCGAAGGACCTTTCCAACGCAGAGGTCAAGGCCAAGCTCGAGGAACTCGCATCGAAGTACGACTGCAAGGTCTTCGCCCCGACGAAGTCGATAGCAGAAGGGAGACTCCGCGACGCAATCGAAGGAAGGGTCGCCCCGGCAATAGTCGGTCCCTCAGAAGCGGCTGCCGAGGCTGCGCCAGAGGCGGCCCAGGTAGGGGTTGTCCGCCTCGAGAAGCCCGGAGGGGGGGTCGCCAGGGTCGTTCTGAACAGGCCCAAGTTCAACCTGATCAACGCCGAGGTCCTCGATGGAATCGACAGGATCGCTTCGGAGCTCACATCCGACCCCGAAGTCAGGGTCGTCCTCCTGACAGGTGAAGGCACGGTTTTCTCGGCGGGCGCAGACCTCTCCCAGTACTACAACAACTCGGTCGCCTTCATGGAATTCGCCCGGAAGGGGGCCAGGATCATGAGGAAGGTGAGCGAGATCCCCAAGCTGACGATCGCAGTCCTCAGAGGGTACGCCCTCGGCGGAGGCCTCGAACTCGCGCTGGCATGCGACCTCAGGCTCGCCACCGAAGACGTTGAGATTGGATTCCCGGAGCTGACCAGAGGGCTGGTGCCGGCGTGGTCGGGGAGCCAGAGGCTCCCGCAGCTGCTTGGCTTGTCGCGCGCCAACTCCCTCATACTGACAAGCGAGCGCATCAGAGGCAAGCGCGCCTACGAAATCGGACTGGTCAACCAAATTCTCCCTCCGGGGGACCCGGAAGAGAACGCGCTGAAGTACGCCAGCGAGCTCGCTTCCACCCAGGCGCCCGTTGCCATGATGCTGGCGAAGAAGCTCCTCAACAGAGGCTCGGAGGTCCCCTCGGACGTTGGTCTCGAGATGGAAGCCATGGCCGCCGGGGTACTCTTCGGAACCGAGGACCTCAAGGAGGGGATCTCGGCGTTCCTCGGGAAGAGGAAGCCCGAGTTCAAGGGGAGGTGAGGGGGTTGGTCGAGCTAAGGGAAGCATACGTGGCTGGGTTCCTGAGGGTGCCGTTCTCCAGGTCCAGACCCTCACAGCCAGAGAGGGACGTGTACAACTCGGTCAGGATGGACCAGGCGCTCGGCCTCCTCATCAAGAAGCTGTTGGAGAAGACCGGCTTCACTCCAGAGGAGATCGGAGACGTGATCACCGGGTGCTCCTTCCAGACCGGGGAGAACTGGCTCTACGGCGGGAGACACCCTGTGCTGTTGGCAGGGCTCCCCCCATCGGTCTCTGCCGTGGGGATGGACAGGGCGTGCGCCTCGTCGCTCAACGCCGCCGCAGACGGAGCGATGCAGATCATGACCGGCAACTCTGACGTGGTCCTCGCGGGCGGGATGGAGCACCTGACGCATGTCCCCATGGCGAACAACCCTGCCCTGGCCCCCAACACTAGGCTTCTCACGAGGCCCGAGTACATGCGCTACCAGATGAACATAGGCTACTCGATGGGCCTGACGGCGGAGAAGCTCGCGGAGCAAGAGGGGTTCAGCAGGGAGGTCATGGACCAGTACTCCGTCGGCTCGCACATGAAGGCCGCGAAGTCCGTGGACGACGGGTGGTTCAGGGGGGAGTTGATGGATATGAAGGTCGAGGTCGAAGGGGAGGAGAAGGTCATCGACGTCGACCAGAGCATACGGAGGGATACCACCATTGAGCAGCTCGCGAAGCTCCAGCCCTCTTTCAAGGCTGGGGGTCTAATCACCCCCGGGAACGCCTCGCCCCTCAACGCAGGGGCTTCTTTGGTGGTGCTGGCCTCGAAGCAGAAGCTCGATGAGCACGGTGTGGAGCCTCTGGCCAAGGTGGTGTCCATGGGGTGGGCCGGGGTCGACCCAAGCGTAATGGGGAAGGGGCCGGTGCCCGCCTCACAGAAGGCGCTTTCGAGGGCTCGGATGAAGGTGGACGAAGTAGACCTCTGGGAGATCAACGAGGCGTTCGCCGTGGTCCCGCTCTACGCCATCAGGGAGTTAGGGCTCGACCCGGCGAGAGTCAATATCCACGGGGGAGCCATAGCCATCGGGCACCCGCTGGGTGCGTCAGGCGCCAGGGTCCTCGGGACGCTAGCCAGGGAGCTGCAGGCGACGGGGAAGCCGTACGGCATGGCCACCGTCTGCGTCGGCGGGGGCCAAGGGTTTTCGATACTGTTAGAGCGCGCCTAGGACGGGCCGAGGGCTCACTCGATTATGTTGCGCGACCTGAGGTCGGCGATCGCCTGCCTTGAAAAGCCAAGTGAGCCCATCACCGCCTCGGTGTTCTCCCCGAGCGATGGGGCTCTGGTGAAGGCCCCCCTCCTCATGGGGGGTTTCGTCTTCAGCGGGCCGTTGAGCAGCGTCTCGCCCTGCGAAAGATGGACTAACATTGACATGCTCTTCGCCCAGTCGCTCGTAAGCGCCTCCTCGACTGTGAGAACCGGGGTTGTGCATGTTTCCTTTTGCATAAGGAGGCTCGACCACTCGTCCCTGGTCTTGGTGAAGAAGATCCTCCTGAGCGCGGCTGTGACCTCCCGCCTTTCTCTGGTGGTCCCGAACCGTTTGTGCTCGAGTTCGGGGACCCCAAGCGCGGTCACAAGGTTCCGCCAGAAGACCTGTTCGATGGCTGCCACTGCCACGTGTTTCCCATCCGATGTTTCATAGAGGTTGTAGTAGGGGGTTGAGCCGAAGATGAGGCTGTGCCCCTCCTTCGGGGGACGGCCAGTTGCCAAGTAGGCGGACGCGGGAAGGACCATCCATGAGAGCAGGGATCCGACTATGGGAACGTCGATGTGCACGGCTTTCTTCCTGTTGACCAGGGCCCCTAGAATCCCCAGGGCTGCATACATCCCCGATGCCATGTCCCCGAGCTGTAGGAGGGGGACTTCCGGTCCCGGGGAGTAGCCCAGGTTCCCTGCCATCGCCTGGAAGTTGATGTCGTGCCCTGGCATGGCGCTGAGCTCATTGTCCTGGCCGTAGGCGGAGATAGAGCAGTAGACGATCCGTGGGTTCACCTTCTTCACCTCGTCGAACGAGAAACCGAGGCGCGACATCGCCCCCGGCCTGAACCCTTCGACGAAGACGTCGGCGCCTCTAAGGAGACGCCGCATTATCCGTTTCCCCTCGGGAGTCTTCAGGTCGATGCCGATGCTGAGCTTGTTCCTGTTGACCGTGGCGTGGACGGGGCTCCGCCCGTCCTTTGTTGGCGGCGTCGCACGCATGTAGTCTCCGAGCCCGGGCTCCTCTACCTTGACCACCTCGGCCCCCATGTCGGAAAGAAGCATCGTGCAGTACCCGCCGGGGAGGAGGCGCGTCGCGTCCACGACTCTGATTCTGTCGAGAAAACCCACGGCCGCGGGTCGGGGTGCCCAAATAAAGGCTAAATCGCAGGGGAAATCCGTAGGGACGACGATGAGGTGAACGCCGTCCCAGTCATAGCCCGGAGTAAGCTCCCGGGCAGATGATGAACTCGCGACGATACCGAGTCACACTTTCTAACTTTAGATAGTCTCAGAAGCATGGAAGCGTCATGGCGAAGACCGTTAGGGTCCACGACGACACTCACAGGGCTCTGAAGCTGCTTAAGACGAAGCGAAGGAGCGCGAGCATCGACCAGGTGATCAGGGAGATGATACGGGACTCCACAGGCTCCACGGTCGAGACGACGAGGTCGGAGTCCAAATCAGACGAGCTGACAAAGTACTTCCGCGGCTGAATCGGTAACCTAGAAATACGAAGGTTTGGGGCCCCTGAACCGCACCATGGCAAAGTTCGATGGAATCGTGGGGAAGGCGCTACTCACCGTGGAAGAGAAGGAGAACGAGCTAACCCTCGTGTTCGCAGACAACAGATACCTCTTCGTGAAGCTGGACAACGGAAAGCTGCGCTCCGACAGCGTGCCCGAGTAGGGGCTACTCCTTCTCGAGTATCTCGACGCTTCTGGAGCTGCCGAGGAGCCGCTTGAACCTCTCGGCGTCCCCCCTTTCACCTACGATGGAACCAAAGTGCATCGGGACTACCACCTTGGCTTTCATCGCCCTCGCTGCGTCCGCCGCCTCTTCCGCCGTCATCACGTAGGTCCCTGAGACGGGAAGGAAGGCCACGTCGACGTCGAGGGCTTTCATTTCGGGGGTCGCGTCGCTGTCCCCGGCGTGATAGAAACGCGCTCCGTCGAGGGTCAGGACGTACCCCACCCTGCCATCTACCCTTGGGTGGAAGACCTTCCCCGGCTCCCTGAACTTGTTGAGATTGTAGGCAGGGACAGCCTCGATGGCGATCCCTTTGACTTCGAGCTTCGACCCCGGCTCCACGAACTTCTTCTCGTTGCGGCGCTGGCGGAGCGGGCCTTCGCAGATGCGGGACGCCACGATCGTTGTGGACGGGGTCGTGAACCTGTCGATATCGTCATCGCTCAAGTGGTCGAAGTGCTCATGAGTGATCATGAGGACGTCCGCCTTGTACTCTCCATTGGCCTTGAAGGGATCGATGATGACCGTCTTGGAGCCTTGGAGTACTAACGAGTCATGCCCGAGCCAATGGACCTTTACTCCCTTGTAAGTCCACAAACCCGAGCCCCCCTACAGGTTGACTCCTTCCTCTTTGATGCCCGTCTTGTCTACCGTAAGTATGTCGATGCCGTTTCCGCTCATGGCATCCCTGGCGATCGCAGCCTTGATGGCGGAGATCAGCAGCTCGCGCGCCTCCTTCTGAGTCATGTTTGGGTTGTACCCGGCCTCCACCACGCCTATGGCGGTCTCCTCCCCGGTCCCCACCGTCGCGTACTGGTCTGAAATGACGCTCCCGAGCGGGTCGAGAACGTAAACTATCGGTTTCTCCCCCACCCCGCCCAGTATGACCTGGGTCAGCAGCGGGGCGTACCTGTTCTGGAACATCAGCGTGGACATCAGCTTAGCCACGGAGTTGGGTTTCAGTGCCTTTCGCGACTCCAGCTCCTTGAGCTTCGAGTAGACACCGACCTCCTTCACGAGATTCTGCATGTCTGCGACCATCCCCGCGCACACTGCGCCGACGGTCTCGGTGACCTTGAACACCTTCCTGCCCGACTTGCTCCTGACGAAGCTTCCGAGGGTAATGCGTCTTTCGGCACCCAGGACCACCCCGTCTTTGTAGGCTATGCCCACAGCGGTGGCGCCTGGCATGAACTGCTCATAGGACATCGGAAATCGGGTTGGCCGCTAAGAGCCGCCCTTTTAGACATTTTGCCGGCGAGGAAGACTTTGACCGTGGGGGACGACGTTGACCACCGTGCTTCCGCCTTCCGGCTCCTCGGACCATCTGCATGATGCGAACTGGGCGGCCAGCTGGAGGCCCGAGCGAAGGTGAGGAGTGACCCCGCTTACCCTCGCCCTGGATGGACGGGGTGCCAGTGCCATCAGGGGGAGGAGCATGTCGGCAAGGTTAGAGTCGAGATGCGCGCCAGACTTCGCTTCGCCGACGAACCTCCCCGCGGCGTCCTTCCCGACCTCCTCGGCGGGCTTCCCCCTGGCCCCCAGGGAGTCGGTCCCTAGAAAGAAGCCGGAGCCGGAGAAGTAGGCGAGGACCGACGACCCCGGCGAGCTCGACGCCTCCTCCGTCGCCTCCTTTTCAAGGACATGGAAGCCGGACTCCTCGAGAACCTTGGCCGCGGAGTAAAGCTGGCGCTCCGCCACATGCTTGGGGAGCATTCCGCACCGGCTCGCCAGGCTCACGCTACTGGTGCTCTCGAGAACCGCAAGGTCCAGGGGCTCCAGGCTTCGGCATGGATGGATGGTCGCGCTGACCTTCCCCCCGCCTCGGGGGTAGTACCCCCGCCGGGAAGACGTAACGTCGAAGTGTATCCCCACGGAAGCGAAAGCCTCTCGGACGACGCAGCAGAAGTAGTCGACGGTCGGGCTCCAGGGGACGTCGGTCCCCCCGACCAGCTCCATCGAAAGCTCAGCCCCTCTTAGCGCCACAGCCGGGACAACGGCCTGCAGGACGAGCGTGATGCTCGCGGCTGTCCCCATGTCTATGTTCAGCGAACCCAGCTTTGGGGAGCCGGGGACAAAAGAGACTTCCGACGAGCCCTCGGTGGCCCCGGTCAGCCTGCCGTCGAACACTTTGTTCAACACTTGAAGGGCCGACACATGCTGCCGCTTTAGCCCAGGGACCCCCCTCCCTGCGCGGACGTTGAAGACCCTGACAGGCCTCCCCATGATCACGGAGAAGGCAACAGCCGTGCGGAGGATTTGGCCTCCCCCCTCTCCCAGGGAGCCATCCACGTCGACGAACTCCACGGCTCTGTCCCCGGATAGTGCGCAGATTAAGCAATAGTCCGTGCTGTCTTAAATACACCTGAGAGGGGCGACTGAACGAGAACAGAGTGAGAGTCGGTATATTCGTCGGGCGGTTCCAGCCTTTCCACCTCGGCCACCTTGAGGCAGTCAAGTACGCCCTGAAGCGGGTTAACTACCTATACGTCATCGTGGGCTCCGCACAGAGGAGCCACGAGAGGGACAATCCGTTCACGGCAGCGGAGAGGATTACCATGATCAAGAGCGCCCTCGACGGGAACGGCGTCGACCCGTCGAAGTGGATGGCGATCCCCATCGCGGACGCGGACTCCCACTCCCTCTGGGTATCCACAGTCGAGTCGATGGTTCCCAAGTACGACATCGTGTTCACCAACGATGCGTTGACCTATCTCCTGTTCCACGAAGAGGGAATAGAAGTGACCTCCGTCCCCTACTTTGAGCGGACCAGTTACTCGGCCACTAACGTCAGGTCGAGGATCCTCGAGAGGAAGGATTGGGAGAGCCTGGTCCCCGTTCAGGTCGCCAAGCTGGTCAAGGAGTTCGGAGGCGTGGAAAGGGTGAGAGCACTTATGCGGAAGGACTTGCAGGGTGGGTAGCATGGATAAGCAGTTGATAATGCTCCCAGGGCCGACGAACGTCTCCGACAGGGTGATGCGTGCGATGCTCAACCCCGTCATCAATCACAGGGGGGACAAGTTCAGGGAGATGTACAAGGGGATCCTCGAGAAGACGAGACATCTCTTTCAGACCTCAGGGGAAGTGGTGGTGCTTTCGTCGTCCGGGACCGGCGGGGTGGAAGCAGCAGTTTGGAACCTGATCAGACCCGGCGATGTCGCCATCGTCCCTGTGTTCGGAGAGTTCAGCACGAGGCTGGCCGAGACCGTGGAGCTGGCCGGAGGGAAGGCGGTAAAGGTCACCGCCGACTTCGGCAAGGTCCCAAGCCTCGAGCAGTTGAAGGCAACCATGGACAGCCAGGGGAAGTTCAAGGCGATGTTCCTGGTCCACAACGAGACCAGCACAGGGGTCGCCGCGCCCTATGTGGAGGAGGCGACCAAGCTCGCGAGGGAGCACGGAGGTTTCTCGGTCATCGACGCAATTTCGAGCCTGGGAGGGTACGCCATCCCGGTAGACAACTGGGAGGTGGACATGTGCATCACTGGGAGTCAGAAGTGTATCGCAGCGCCTCCCGGCCTCGCACTCCTTTCTGTGGGCCCTAGGGTTGTGGAATACCTGAAGGGGTCGCCCCCGAAGACGAGGTACTTCGAGCTCCCGAGGTACTTCGAGTTTGGCGCAAGGGGAGAGACGCCCTTTACCCCCGCGCTCCCGCTGCTCTACGCCCTCGACGAGGCCTTGCAGGAGCTCCTCGAAGAAGGGCTACAGAAGAGGGTCGAGCGGCACGACAGGATGTCGGCGCTGCTCTACGACGGCCTCGCGGGCCTGGGGTTGAAGCCCGTGGCCGAGAAGTCGGTGAGGTCCAAGACAGTGGTAGCCTCCTACTACCCCCAGGGGGTGGAAGACGCGAAGTTCAGGAAGGCCCTTGCCCATGACAGAGGGGTGGTGGTCGCCGGAGGCTTCGGGCCCTTCGCCGGGAAGGTCTTCAGAGTCGGGTGCATGGGCCAGATCAACGAGGAACTCGTAGATACGACCCTCCGGGCCATAGGCGATACTTTGGCCGGACCGCGCAATTGAAAGTCTATAAACCCAACCCGGAGGCTGGTCGAATCCTATGGCGCTAGACAAAGGGACACTCATCTTTGCGAACTACACAGCCCGGGTCAAGGACACCGGGGAGGGCATAGAGTCAACCCTCGAGGACGAGGCGAAGAAACTCAAGATATACGAAGAGGCGAGGAAGTACGAGCCCAGACTCGTCGCAGTCGGCGAGGGGTGGCTGATAGCTGGCCTCGACGCCGAAGTCGCCAAGATGTCCGTGGGGGAGAAAAAGGAGATCGAGCTCGCCCCGGAGAAGGCCTTCGGGACCAGGGACCCGACCCAGCTCCGGATGATACCCCTGAGGAAGTTCGGGGAAAGGGAGCACGAGCTGACCGTAGGGGACTCGGTGGATATCGACAACAGGGTTGGAATCGTCCGCTTCATCGGCTCGGGGAGAGCCCAGGTGGACTTCAATCACAGGCTCGCCGGAAAGTCCATCGTCTACGACTTCGAGGTACTGCGAAGGGTCGAGACAGACCAGGACAAGGTGAGGGCACTAATCGACAGGAGGCTCGCCGGGGAGGGGGGAAAGGCGACCTTCGAGATGTCCGGCAGCGCCCTGACGGTCACAATTCCTGAAGAACTGTTCCTTGTCGAAGGGCTCCAGATAATCAAGCGTGGGATCTCAACCGACGTTTTCAAGTTCGTCCCGACGCTCGCAAGCCTGACGTTCCTGGAAAAGTTCTCCAACCAGAACGTCCAGCCGAAGAAGGAAGAGCCGAAGGTTGAGAAGGCGACCCCTGTGCCAGCCCCGGCGACCCCGAAGCCGAGAAGGAAGAAGGCAGAACCCAGCCAGAAGAAAGCCTAGACTACACCGGTAGACTTGGCGAGTTCCGTCGAACTCTCCCTGCTCAGTTTCCTCCTCGACAGGATGGTGTACCTGTCAGGGCGTATCGAGCTAGCCTTCATCAGCGATTCAATCACGTCGGAGTCGGAGACCCCTATCTGGGAAGCTTCCGTCGGGGCACCCACGTTCCTAAGGGCCGACCTCACCCTTCGCCAGTTGATCCCGTGCAGCTTGGACATCATTATGGTGCCGATGCCACACTTCTCGCCGTGGAGCCCCGCATCCGGGGCTACGAGGTCGAGGTAGTGACTGAAAAGATGCTCCGAACCAGAGCAGGGCCGAGAGCTCCCGGCTATGCCTGCTGCGACCCCCGTGCTGATCAGTGCCTCGACAAGCTCTCGTACGCTCTCCTTGTCGAACCTTCCGATTACTTTCGAGCGCTCCAAAACGACGTCGGCGCTCATCAACGCAAGGCTCGCCGAGTAGCCCCCGTAGTACTCACCGGTGACCCTGTGGGCAAGCTGCCAGTCCTTGACAGCGGTGAGCTTCGAAATAAGGTCCCCGCACCCAGAGGCCAGGAGGCGCTTGGGAGCGGAGGCGATTATGTCGATGTCCGCGAGGATGCCGACAGGGGGCTTCGCCATCAGCGAGTACGGCCTGTCGAGGCCTTTGAGCGACGCGAATGGACTTGAAATTCCGTCGTGGGACGCGCTTGTGGGGACGGAGTAGAAGGGGAGGTGGAGCTTGAATGCTGCGAGCTTCCCTACGTCGACGCTCTTCCCTCCCCCCACCCCGATAATGCATTCGGAAGCGGAAGCTGCTTCGATGACCTTCTCCACGTTCCCCATGTCCGCCGAGAAGACCTCAACCCAGGTGGGCTCGGCGCCCAACGATGCATCGACCGCTCGCCTCACCTTTGCGGTGACATTGGACCCCGAAGAGATCACCACTTTCTTCTTGGGGGCAGAGTCCGCAATGAAGTCCCCAAGCTTCGCGACAACCCCCTCCCCAATGAGCACCTTGGTGGGGAGCTCCATCAGATGGTAGGAGTCCACATTCCGCGAGCCCCCCGGTAGTGATTTAAGCCCACTGCGACGCGCCGATTAGGGTGCTATCGTCGAATCCGTCGGAATCGCTCGAAAGATTAAATAAGCAACCCAGGCCCCGCAGTCTCGTCCGTTCTTAGGAGGTTTGTGGACATGATGTCAAGAGATTTCAACCAGACAGGCCGGAAAACCGTAGGCTCTGCCACATACCACGGTACCACGACGGTGGGCCTCGTCTGTTCGGACGGGGTCGTCCTCGCCACAGACACCAGGGTGACGGCGGGAGGCTTCATCGCCCACAAGAGAGGGAAGAAGCTGCTCAAGATAGACGACAACATCGCCATGACGATCTCAGGGGGGGTCGCCGATGCCCAGAACGTCGTTGACACCTTGAAGTACTACGTGAACTTGTACAGGATCGAGAAGGGGAGGCCCATGCCCGTCAAGGCCGCGGCCCAGGTCGTCTCCAACGTTCTCTTTTCTTCGAGGCTCTACCCATTCATCGCCGACGTCCTTGTCGGAGGGGTCGACACCACAGGTGGCTCGATCTTCAACGTCGACTTTTTTGGGTCCATGAACAAGGAGAAGGTGGTCGCCACCGGGAGCGGCTCTCCAGTGGCCTACGGCGTCCTCGAATCCGAGTTCAAGGAGGGGATGACGGCGGCCAAGGCGTATCCGCTGGCCGCGAAGGCGATCATCGCCGCGACGAGGAGGAATGTGGCCACCGGAGACCACTTCGACGTAGCCGTCCTGGACAAAGAGGGGTTCAGGGAAATATCTGAGCAGGAGAAGGACAAGCTCCTCGCCCAGTTTACGACTGAGAATTAGTCTTGGAACAAAAAGCGAACGGCGTAAGCCTGATGAGCGCCATTCTGAACAATATCCCAGCGGAGGCTCAGATCACCCGGATCGAGTACGAGGGCCCGAGGCTGGCCCTCTACACCAGGAATCCGGCGTTCCTTCACAAGAACAGCTATGTCATCTCCGAGATAGTCAACTCGCTCAAGAAGCGCGTCGTCACCCGGACCGAGAAGTCGATTCGGAAGCCGGAGAACGAGGCCAGGCAGGCGCTGGAGAGGGTCCTCCCAGTGGAGGCAGGGGTCTCGAACTACTTCTTCGACGACGCCCTGGGGGAGATAACAGTGGAAGCAGAGAACCCGAAGCTCCTCTCTCAGGAGGCGGGGTTCGACCTCGGCAACGCCATGGAGCTGACGGGGTGGAAGGTTAAGGTGAGGAAGGCACCCCACATCAAGTCGACCGCGATCCAGAACGTCTACTATGCCCTCAAGGCAGGGAGCGAGGCGAGAGAGAAGTTCTACAGGGAACTCGGAGAGGCGATATTCAGGCCCCGTATGGCGGCCGAGGAGCACGTGACCATCAAGACTTTGGGCTCGTTCCAGGAGGTGGGAAGGTCGTGCATACTCGTCGAAACGGCTGAGAGCAAGGTGATGCTGGACTGCGGCATCCACCCCGGTTCGCGGAACACCTGGGACGCCTACCCCCGCCTCGACTGGGCGGACATCTCACCCCGGGACCTCGACGCCATTGTGATCAGCCACTCGCACCTCGACCACATGGGCTTCCTCCCCGCCATGTACAAGTACGGCTACGACGGCCCTGTCTACTGCACGGAGCCTACGCTCCCGCTGATGACGCTGCTACAAAGCGACTTCGTCAAGATCGCTCAGATCGAAGGAGGGAGGTTGATCTACGACCAGAAGGACATCAGAGACGTCGTCCAGCACGCCATTACCCTCCCCTATGGGATGGTGACCGACATTTCTCCCGACATTAAACTGGTCTTCAACAATGCAGGGCACATCCTTGGGTCAGCCACGGTGCACCTCCACATAGGGGAGGGAGCCCACAATATCGTTTACACCGGGGACTACAAGTACGGCAGGACCCAACTCTTCGACTCCGCCACCTGGAACTACCCGAGGGTGGAGACGCTGATCACGGAGAGCACCTACGGGGCGAAGGAGGACATCATGCCCGTCCGCGAGGAGGTGGAGATGAATTTCGTGAACGCGATCAACGGGACGCTCCAGCAGGGTGGGAAGGTACTTATCCCCACCCCGGCCGTCGGAAGGGCCCAGGAGATACTCCTCGTCATCGACCAGTACATGAGGAACAAGGTCCTGGTCGAGGCCCCGGTCTTCACCGAAGGGATGATCTCCGAGGCTACTGCAATCCATGTCTCCTACGCAGACTACCTGTCGAGGGAGCTTAGGACGAAGATACTCGACGAGGGGGTCAATCCGTTCAAGTCAGAATACTTCACCGAGGTGGAGCACCCCACGGACAGGGAGGAGGCGTACCGGGAGGGGCCGGCGATCATCATGGCGACGTCCGGCATGCTTGAGGGGGGGCCGGTGCTGGACTACTTCGAGAACCTGGCGCCCGTCGAGAAGAACAAGATACTATTCGTATCGTACCAGGTCCAGGGGACCATAGGGCGCAGGGTCCTTGACGGGGGGAGCCAGGCGAGTCTGATGGACCAGAACGGCAAGATCAAGATAGTAGATGTAAAGTGCGGGGTCCAGAAGATAGAGGGGTTCAGCGGCCACAGCGACTACAATCAGATAATCCGTTTCGTCGGGAAGGTAAGGCCCAAGCTCCAGCTCGTGCTCGTCAACCACGGGGAGAAGCGCAAGACCGAGAACCTGGCCTATTCCATACAGAGGATATACCGCATCCCTGCGATTCACCCCGCCGTGCAGGAAGCAATCAGGGTCTACTAGAAGACAGCCCGTACTGCGCCCCCCCTACAAGAAATTACGTAGGCTGCTCCGGCAACCAACTTTATGTGAAGGCAAGGACTTCGCGGTCTTGGCTTGAGGGAGTTCCTGCGCAGATGCCCCGCGTGTGGCCGCCGCCTTGTCGTGAGGCTACAGAGCAAGAGACTCGCGGACAGAGAGACGGGGAAGGAGCTCATGGCGCATGATGTTGTAGTCATGCACTACGCGAAGGAATCGCACTTTATACCTGCTGGTGTAACCTACGAAGAGGTTCCAATAGAGAAGGAGAAGTTCGACGTGACTTTCGAATGCCACCACTGCCACCACAGATGGATGGAGACGGTTTTCAAAGTAGAGAAAACCAAGTGAGTGCCCGACCCAACCAAAACCACCTGGCTTTTCTCTGAGATAGGTGCAAGTAGAGGCCGAAGGATTATCGAGTAGTTGCCGTGAACAAGAAGGCACTAGCCGTTTCGGGGCCGTTACCCTTGTCGTGATATCAGTCGCTTTCTTCACACTCATACCCGTGGTTGCCGTATCCACTCTCCCCTCGACGCTCCGTGGCCAACTTGCCTTCGTGCAAATCCCGACCTCCGAGTCCCTGAGTTGCACCGTTTTTGGTGTCGGCGCTGCCAATTGGCCCGTTTCTGCCGACCCGACGACGTGCGAATACTACACGTATCACTATCAGTTGGGTTGTCCCCCCTGGCGACGAATCAATACTCGGTTGCCGTGAGCCAATCGAGTGGGGTGTCGGGCTAGGTCAGCAGACCCTCTGTCCAAAACCGCCAGAATCGCTAGGCGTTGTTGGCTACGAGTATGAGAAGGGCAGAGCCAAAGAAGAGGGCTGGCCAAAGCATCGAGAGGTCCCTTTCGATTCGAGAACCCCTCAGCGCCCACCACACTATGAAAACGTCGATTACGATGAAGAAGGCAGAGATTCCCGTCACTTGGGCGACTGTCTGATACGGCCCGTATCCTTGCTCAGCAATTCTGAGGAGCCAGATGTAGCGCTGTAAGAAGAGCATTCCGATTGCCCCTGCAAGAAGTGTCACATGCACTCCCACACAGCCAAGAATCCCGCTGTGTCCATGCGAGGCGCTGTTTGCCAAGTTCCAAAAAAATCGTTGGCAGGGTTCCCTAAAGGCGTTGCAGCATACTGTGGCTCGGCGTCAGGTGGCACCCTGTCCAATCCCCACCAAGAACGACGGTCAAATTCATGCATTAACCCCAAATAATCGAATTGGTTCGATGACACCCCGAAGATGCCCAAGATATACTGGATGTCTGGGTACAACATCAAAGAGGGCATGAGCAAAGAATTTCAGAAGTTCTTGGGATCGAAGGCCTTCAGGAAGGCTTGCGCTGACGTCGAAAAAGAATCTGGCATGAAATACATAGAGACCTACGCAAGGGTTCTTCCATCCTCGGGCGAAGCGGGCGACTTCGACTGCTGGGAATTCTGGGAGTTGCCCAACCGCGCTACCCTTGACAAGGTTGGAGGGCCGGCAGCGGCAAAGTTAGCCGAGATGTCTTACAAATACGCGGAGCCAAGGCCTGCGAAGAGTCTTATCCTTCGGAAAGCAAACGAAGCAAAGGTCATCTGGGAACCGAAGAAGTAACTGCCCTCAATTCTCTTTTTTTACTCGCCCTAGACTTTTTGCGGTAGGAACGAATGCTGAAGGAACGGCGCAGCCGGGCCTTCTGACTGCCCTCCAGTCAAACCCCCAGAAGTGTCGGTTCCAATCCGACCAACCCCATTATCGAGGTCGATTCGTCAGCTCGAAGGGTCTGCTGAGAGACCGATAACAAGACTTTCAACTGTGTCCCGTCGCTGCCCGCCTCGCGGTTCCCAGAATTTTTGGCGCGCACGCTCTTCTTACAGCACCTTGCAATCTTGCCTCGGGGTTCTCCCTCAGCGGCGCCTCTTTGCGACGATTTCGACGAGGTTCCCGTCTGGGTCCCGGAGGAGCGCACTTCGGTTGCTGCTGCCTACATCATGTGGCGGCTGGACCACCGGGGTCCCGGCGGACCTCAGTACCCCGAAGGATTTGTCGACGTCGTCTGTCCAGATCACCAAGACCATTGCGGGGCTCCCGGGTGCCGCTTCGACTCCGTGCCTCCTTTTCGCAGCCTCCACCGTGCCGAGTCCCACACCGAACCCGTTCAGGGTGAACTCGACATGCTCTGGGGTCCCCTCTTTAGGGGTGCGAAAAGTCTCTCTGAATCCAAGTAGATCGCAGTAGAAGTGGATTCCCGCTTCGATGTTGGAGGTATACAGGTTGACGAATCCTTCCGTGAACATGCCTTTCAACCCAACAGCAACTCTTGATTCTTTAACCCTTCTTGAATCTTCAAGCAAGGTTGGATGGAACAAACTGATTTGCGTTTTCGACGTGCCTCTGAACAACCTGTTGCACTGCGGTTGGGTTTAGCCTGCGTTGCCCCTCTTCCCTCCGAGGGAGGGCAGTACTACAAGTGCAAAAATCGTAGGTGCCAACGGTGCGCTGAAAGGCTCTACTGCAGCCCGCGCCAGATCTTCACGCCAGGGGGCGTTATCACGACCCTCTCGTCCCCTAGCCTTGCTATGTCCCCGCCGACGGAGGTCGCGAACTCGTACAACTGCTCCACCGAAGACTTCAGCTCTTCGAGGCTCTTCTGGGCGAGTGGGGTCACCTTCAGGATAACTATGGTCTTGTTGGTGACGTCCTCCTGAATCTTGGGGATTTCCTCAATGCTCCTCAGGGCAAGAGCCTTCAGCAGAATCTCCTTGTTCTTCCCCTCCATCTTCCTTTCCTGCATCACTCCGGACATTCTGTGATATTTCTCCTTGACCCGCTGCCCATTATTAAGCGTAGGGCGGCTCCGCAATTCTATGATACGTCTGAATTAGTTAGACCCAGTTGTAATGTTTTGTTTAGAGATTCGAGATTTCGTTCTCAGCTTATAAGGGGAGAGGGGTCGGCGAAACTGAGCCCCACCCAGCCTCAGATCGACTTGTGCAGGTTCCAGTACCTATCCCCCACATGGTGGAGGTTCTTTATGCAGCTCCCCTTCGTCATCCCAAGCGCCTCGGACCCGGACACCGTCGAAGGGCCTACGGCGACGGCCCTCCCCTTCTTCTCCTCCCGCACCACTACCATCCTCCCTGCTGGGCCCCAGTCGTCTAGCTTGCGAATGCCGGGGCGCATCACATCGGCCCCGTTGAGGAGGAACTTGATCGCCCCTTCGTCCACCACCGCCCCGGGGAAGAGGGCAAGGGTCGCCTGGGAGCCGAGGTAGGGGAAGAATCTGCCCCCGGTCTGGACGAACTCGAACCCTGCCAGGTCCGCGAAGACGACGCCCTCCTCAGGTTCGGAACAGCTCACCTGCACGGACTTCTGCAGACCGAAGGACAGAACGAGCGAGGTTTCGATGTTGGACACCATTTCTCCCGAGTCCCGTCGGGAGAGGACCCACTTCTTCAACTGACCCGACGGGGATTACACCTTATATAATGAATCCGGGACGGCCGACCAAGGGAAGCATTTGTCAGTAGACATGGCTGTCAAGGTCCTCGACGAGAGCGTCGGCAAGGTCGTCCTCATCAAACTTAAGGGAGGGAAGGTAATCAGGGGAAACCTTCAGGGCTTCGACCAGCACATGAACCTCTCCCTGGAGAAGGCAGAGGAGGTCACGGAGGAGGGCCAGTCCACTTCGCTCGGGACGCTGATAGTCAGAGGAGACAACATAATCATGATCTCCCCGCCGCCGAGCTGAGCGCCGCCCCGCCTGCGAACAGAACTGACTTCGCGTGTAAATTCTCTCACTCGAATCTACTTTTATACCGAACGAGCGCTGGCACGCGCAAGGAATAATCCGCATGGTCGATGTTCTGACAGCTTTGGTCGCGGGAGCGGTGGGGCTCGGCCTTGGAGGACTCGCTTCCTATTTCATCTTCTACTCCAGGCCAAGGACGCCGAAAGCCCCGCAGGCGACCAGGGGAGCTGCGTCGACGGCTGGGTCAGAAGTGACTGTTCCTTCCGCTGAACTTGAGAAATCAAGGCGGGAGATGAGGACCATAATGGTAGAAAGGGACCTTCTCTCCTCCGCGATGATGAAGCTCTACGAAGCAGAGACGGAGGGAAGGATAACCAAGGAGGAGAGGGAGATGATATCGAAGCGGTACAGCGACCAGATAAAGGACCTCCAGTCGAAGTTGAAGGACGTCGAGCTCGTCGTCGAGGTGGGGGAACTCGAGGGGCTCCGAGGGGAGCTGATGACACTCTTCGAATCGAAGATCTCGAACATTGAGGCCCGTCTCGACTCCGCGAAGCAGAGGCTTGGCCCCGCGGCGCCGCAGCCCATGAAGAAGGAGGTGGTCCCCAAGGTCGAGAGGGGCACAGACCTCGAGCGGGCAGTGGAGAGAAGGGCGAAGCCGGAGATGACCGATTCAGAGAAGAGGGTCAAGGAGATCAGGGACGAAGTCATGGACGCCCTCACGAGGCTGGAACAGATAGACATAGAGAAGAAGCCGCAGGAAGCCTGAGGGGCTTTCCCAAGCATTGGAAGGAAGCAGCTTACCACGTATCAGTTGTTGCTCTGCTCCGAGCCGGACCGAGGGGTTGTACTTTCACGCTCTGATTCTTTTGTTCAGATGATAGATGAAAGCGCCAAGCCAGGCGACTCCTCCAAGAATGGGAACCAGAAACAGTTGGTAATACGGTGACGCGGTCAGAGTTATGCTGAGCACCACACCTATCGCTATGAGCCCGACGAAGGGACCAAGCAATAGCCCCCAGACCCTCCCCCCAATGCCAACCTGCAGATCATTGTAGGTGGGAAGTGCTGGGTCGCGACCTCTCGTCGCCAGGTTGAACGAATTGAGTTGTTTGCAGATTGGGCATTTGAATATGTCCCTGTTCCCGTACTTTATCGAGCTCGGGGACGCACCCCGGCTCCATTCGAAGTTGAACTTGCGATGGCATTTGGAGCATTCCAGTATCGATACGGTCATCTTTCACCAGCCAGAAGCAAAGAGAGGGCCCAGCGAAAAATAAGGGTTCCCAGGTCTTTCAGACCTCGACGTCGCGGGCGCTTGCGACCCAGGCGGACCGTTAATCGTCCTCGGAGTCAAACTCGCCTGAAAATCAGCGCTGTTCCGTGTGATCTGGTACAAGGGAGGTCCGGCCGCAACTCCTAACCCCTGCCCCGAGTCAAACGCCTAATAGTCCAAACTTGGAGGGATTCTACAGGAAACATGGACAGGCTCAGGGAAGCTCTGAAAGGGGTAGCCCGCGAGCTGGCGAAGAGCATAGGCCCGGGAACCACGCTCGGGCTCGGGAGTGGGTCCACGGTAGCCGCGCTCCTCGAAGAACTCTCCCCCCTGGTCCTTGCGAAGGCGAAGTCTGTCAGGGGGGTGCCGACGTCCACCCAGATCGAACTCGCGGCGATCAGGAACGGCATCAACCTCGTCCCCTTCGGCGGCGCCGTCGACCTCGTGATCGACGGAGCGGACCAGGTGGACGGAGCCCTCAACCTCGTGAAGGGAGGCGGTGGGGCGCTGCTCAGGGAGAAGGTGGTCATGGGGAGCGCGAAGAGCATCGCGGTCGTGGCCGCGGAGAACAAGTTCGCGCGAAGGCTCTGCGAAAACGGGGTCAGGGTCCCGGTGGAGGTCGTCCCCATGGCGAGGGAGAGCGCCAAGGTGCGGCTCTCCATGCTCGGAGGGGTCCCCGAGGAGCGGCTCCTCCCCAAGGGTTACCCCTACTTCACCGAGAACGGGAACATCATCCTCGACACCTTGTTCGAGCCGGTCGACGACCCCAGGGCCCTGGAGATGAGGGTGAGGTCGACGCCGGGGGTCGCAGAGGTGGGGATATTCACCTTCAAGCCGATAACTGTGTACAAGCTCGGGGCCGACGGAGACTTTGAAATGATGCAGAGAGACGACTAACCTTATAACCACCTCACAGAGGATGGCGCTCGATAGACATTGACGCGTGATGTAGGCTACAAGTCGGCCCCGATCGACCCGAACTTCCTGTCAAAGCCCGACCAGTTCCCCGTGACCGGGGAGCACAACGGCCACAAGGTCAGGGCACAGGGGATGGCGAGGAACGACGGAGAGGGGAAGCCCTACCCAACGACCAACGGGATCCACGGGAGCCAGGTGGCTGTTGACTGGGAGTCCTGCGTCGCGGACGGCGTCTGCATGGATGTCTGTCCGGTGTTCGTGTTCGAGTGGGCGCTCAGCCCAGGGCAGGCCGGGACGGGAAAGGACAAGATCGTCGAGCAGGGGACCCCAGACTGGGACGCGTACAGGAGCGACAAGTCGGAACCCATCCGGGAGATGGACTGCATCTTCTGCATGGCCTGTGAGACGAGCTGCCCAACACAGTCAATTAAGATAACCCAGCCATAGCCCGGACGCAACTGCGTCAGTCGGACGAGAATGATGGGTGCTTTTCCACGTAGGTTGTTTCAGCCAATCTGACGAACTCCGCCACCTGTTCCTTGATCTGAGCTCGTAAGGAGACGACGGTATCGCCTACGTCATGATAGCGCATCTGTGTAGTCACTGATAACGCGATATCCCTCCGGGCCATCTTCTCAGGGTGTCGGAGCCTCAATGATTGGATGAAACCCTGAATGCCACTCTTGCTGAAGATGGACATCTGCCAGTAATCGTGATTGTGGCTGAGAAGAAATCCCGTCGTCCCTGGACCGATTGGCTTGTTTAGCCGAATGCTGGTTCCCAGACCCATCGCACGAGCGGCATCGCTGATCCATTCCAGAATTTGCCGGCGTTCGTTAAAGTAGTCGACGAAGATCACAATTCCACCTCGAGTATTTCGGGTGACCACGATTGACCCCTCGGCGTCGAAGAAGCCAGAGAGATATGCGATCAATCGGTCTTGTGAATGTTCTATCCAGGCCTTGGATTCCTCGAATCCCTTGAGCAAGAAAGAGAAACTGTCGTCTAGGATTACCTCGAGGTTCCACTCGAATGTCTTGGTGTCTTTCTTGTATCTGGGAATCTTGTAGACGTGTCCGTGCAATTCGAAGAGTGAGGTGAAAAGCTGTGCCATCGCCGGGTGCGTCGTGCTCGTCGACACCCTCACAACCCCCTTCCAGGGCGTCGACACCGACAGGTCCCCGTGCCTCAGCCCGAGAAGGTAAGCCCTGTCCTCGTCAGTGCCGTCGAAGGGCTTCCGCTGGTACTTCCTCCTCTTCTCGCGTATCCCCTTGAGCCTAGCCTCCTCGAAGGGCCTCCGCTTGACCCCGAGCTGCCTGCAGAGCCAGGAGGTGTAGCCGCTGGTCTTGTTCCCGATGAGCCTCGCTATGTCGTTGAGTGAGAGCCCCTGGGAGTTGTGCAGGCGGTCCATGAGCTCGCGCAGTTGCTCCTTCTTCTCGGGGTCGAGGTCCTTGATGCTCAGACCCGTGGTGCGGAGCAGTGCCAGGAGCTCCTCCTGCGGAACGCCCAAATCGCGTCGGGACAAAATGAGGGCGCATCGCTGGCCGCGAGGGATGGGCCTGCTGGGACAAAGACACTGGCGTAAACGTATCCGTCTGCCTGTGGACAGAATTCCCTTCTCAGGGAGAGGGTTCTCTGAATGTGCCCCGACCGGGTCAGCAACCGTTTTATGGCCAGAGGACAGGGTGCCCAATCCGCGATGGAAGAAGACTCTGACCTGAAGCTCCTGGAGCAGAGGAAGCTCGAAGCGTTGAGGCGGAGGATGAAGGCTGCTGCGCCCGTGCCGAAGGCGGAGAAGACGGACAGGCAGGTGGTTGAGGGGATGCTCTACGACAGGGGGGACGAGGTCCTCGAAGCGGCGTACTCGTTCTATCCCGTGGAGACCGAGCAGCTGGTGAAGGAGATCGCGGCGATGATCAAGCAGGGGCGCCTGACTGAGAAGGTCGCCGGGGGGGAGCTGCTCTCGATATTCAGGCAGCTGGGGCTGAGGTTCAGGCTGAAGACATCGATCAGGGTGATGGACAGGGGGAAGCTCGTCGACCTGAGCGAGAAGCTCAGGAGAAAGGACCAGAGTTGAGCGAGAGGAGGAGGGGGGCGCTGGTGAGCGAGCGCATCCTCGAGAAGCCAAAGCCCACCAACCCCGTGCTGGTCTGCGGGCTCCCGGGGAGCGGGTACGTCGGCAAGCTGGCGGCGGACCACCTAATCGGCGAGTTCAAGCTGGAGAGGGTGGCAGAGTACCAGAGCGCCGCATTCCCCCCGCAGGTGAGCGTGAAGGAGGACGGGACGGTCGACCCCCCCAAGGGGGAGCTCTACTTCGGCGCCCCCGAGAAGGGTCAGGAGCTGTTCGTGTTCACTGCTGACGCGCAGCCGACCACCTCGGAAGGGGAGTACGAGCTCTCCGACGCAGTGGTGAGGTTCGCCAAGAAGTGCGGGGTGAGGCGTGTGTACACCCTGGCGGCCTACATCACCGGGTCCTTCTCCAACTCCCCCCGGGTCTACGGGTCGGGGACTTCGAAGGAGGTCAACGAGATGCTCGCCGAGAAGGGGGTGGTGCTGATGAAGGACGGGGGGATCAGCGGGATGAACGGGCTGCTCATCGGGGTCGCCGCCCTGCGTGGCCTCGAGGGTGCGTGCCTACTGGGGGAGACGTCGGGGTACGTCGTGGACGCAGGGGCATCAAAGGCGGTGCTCGAGCTGCTGTCGAAGGTGGTCGGCCTCCCCATCGACACGTCGAGGCTCAGGGAGAAAGCTGAAGAGACCCAGAAGGTGATCAGCCAGCTCCAGGCGCTGGCGGAGCAGTCGAGGGAGGCGGCTCCCCAGAGCGGACGAGAGCAGAGGCCAGGCTACATCGGGTAGGCCGGTCAGAACGGGAAGAAGTTAGGGAAGCTTACCCCCACGGCTGCGACCAAGATGAAGTCCAGGACGAGGAGGATGAGCCAGGCGAGGACGACTATGCCCACGGCCCCCAGCCAGCCTGTGTGGAAGGAGCCCTTGAAGACTGCGAGCCAGGCTATGAACCCGAGGATCAGGGCGAAGACGCCGGCGGGTGCGCCGATGACCGCCCCCAGGAAGAAGGCGACGACGAAGTAGACGATGTAGTAGACGATGACACCCCCCAGGGTGGCGCCCATGGCGTTCCCGAAGCTCGTCTCCTTCCCCTTGACCGCCCTTCCAGCGAAGTAGACCGGGACGGAGACTACGACCCAGAGAAAGATCAGCCCGATGATGTAGATGAGCAGGCCGACCGGGTCCGACGGGAAGTGTATGTTGAACGTGTCAGGTCACCCTTTGATGTTGCCGACAGGCCTCAGGGCGGCGACCTTTTTGGATATTCCGGCCCGGTCCATGGTCTCTACGACTTCGGAGATGTCCTTGTAGGCCATCCCCGCCTCTTCTGCCAGGCCGTCCATGGTGGCCGCCTTGACGTAAATCCCCCTGTCGAGCATCTTCCTCTGAAGCTCAGCGCCGCGCACCTCCCGCTTGGCGGCGGTCCGGGACATCGTCCTCCCCGAGCCGTGGGCGGTGGAGCCGAAGGTCTCCTCCATGGCCTTCTGGGTGCCGATAAGGAGGTAGGAACCTGTCTCCATGGAGCCGCCTATGATGACAGGCTGGCCGACGCTCCTGTAGGGGGCCGGGATGTCGGGGTGACCGGGGCCGAAGCTCCTGGTCGCGCCTTTCCGATGGACGAGGACCTTTGCCTTCGTGCCGTCGTAGGTGTGCGTCTCGACCTTGCCGACGTTGTGGCAGACGTCGTAGATCAGGTGCATGTCGAGGGACTCGGCGTCCCTGTGGAAGACCCTGGAGAAGGCCTCCCTGACCTTGTTCACTATGATCTGCCTGTTGACGAAGGCGAAGTTCGCCGCGCAGACCATGGCGGAGTAGTAGTCCTGGGCGTCCTTTGAGGCGAAGGGGAGGCAGGCGAGGTCCCTGTCCCTGACCTCTATGCCGTAGCGCTTCATCCCCGACTCGAAGTTGCGCAGGTAGTCGGAGCAGACCTGGTGGCCGAAGCCTCTGCTCCCGCAGTGTATCATCACCATCACCTGGTCGTCGTGGACAATGCCGAACTCCTTGGCCAGGGCAGGGTCGAAGAACCTCGCCGGGTCGACCACCTGTATCTCGAGGTAGTGGTTCCCGGACCCCAGGGTGCCGAACTGGCTGACCCCGCGGGTTATCGCCTGCCTGCTCACCTTTGAGATGTCAGCGCCCTTGATGTATCCTCCTTCTTCGACGTGCTGGGGGTCGTCGTCCCAGGCGAGGCCGTGCTCGGCGCACCAGCGGACCCCGAGGGAGGTGATGTCTCCCATCTGAGATTGGGTGAAGCCCTGGGATCCCTTGACCCCGACCCCCGCAGGGACGAGGTCGAAGATGAGGTCTACCAGCTCTTTTACCTTTGATTTGACCTCCGAATAGCGTAGATTCGTTCGGATGAGGCGCATACCGCAATTTATGTCGAAGCCGATTCCACCGGGGGAAATGACGCCGTTTTCGACGTCGAACGCGGCGACGCCGCCTATGGGGAACCCGTACCCCCAGTGGGCGTCGGCCATGGCGTAGGAGTACCTCACGATCCCGGGGAGGCAGGCGACGTTGGTGGCCTGCTCGATCACTCCGGCGTCCATGGAGTCGAGGAGCTTCCTGGTGGCGTAGAATCGCGCGGGAACTTTCATGCCTGACTTGTAGGAGGTGGGTATCTCCCAGGTCACTTCTGACACCTGCTTGATTCCGTCTGGCAGAGGCATGCTGGTCTTACCCTCGAACTCGGCGGCTCGGGATTGATTCTTTAAGCGTTTGGCGCTCAGATGTCGAGGACGACGGTCGTCTTGTACCTGTCCCCCAGATGTTTGACTCCGAAGAGGTGCATGGTGACCGCCTTGACGTCGTTGCGTAGGCGGTGTCGCTCTCTGTCGATGGCCTCCCCCCTGGCCAGAGCGCTCAAGGATTTCCCGTCCGGCGCGACTCTCACTTCGAACTGCCCGAAGAGCAGGGAGTCGACGTCCTTGACGACGATGAGCTCTGTCATGAAGTCATAGAGCAGGCGGTCGAGGTTCTCGGATTCGAGGGCGAACTCGCGCCGGACGGTGTTCCTCAGGGTGCTGGGGTCGACCATGATGTCTGCGATGGCGAGGGCGCAGGACTCGAACAGGCCGTCCACGGTGTCCGACTCGGCCTCGAAGGCTATGTCCGCCAGGGCCACGTCTGGGAGGAACTTGAACGTCATCGCAGGGTGCCCAGGCAGCCCTCGGCGGACGCCTCTTAACTTTGCCCGGAGGGGGGAGCCTAGGCCGCCTTCTCCGGGATGATTGCCAGTTCCCTGGCCGCCTTCTCGAAGGCGCCTATGGCGAAGTCGATGTCCTCCTTGGTGAGGGCCGCGTTCATGATGGTGCGGATCCTCGCCTTCCCCTGGGCGACCATGGGGTATACGATGGGGAGCGCGAAGACGCCGAGCTCGTAGAGTCTCAGGCTAAGCTTCTTCGCCTTTCCGCTCTCGCCGACCATGACAGGGGTGATGGGTGTCTCGCTCCTCCCCAGGTCGAAGCCGAGGTCCTTCATCGCCTTCTTGAAGTATCTCGTGTTGTCCCAGAGCCTCTGCACGTGCTGAGGCTCCTGCTCCAGCACGTCGACCGCGGCCAGGCAGGCAGCCGCGACTGCCGGAGGATGAGAGCCGCTGAGGAGCCAGGTCCTTGACTTGTTGTATGCGAAGTTCACAAGGTCTCTCGAGCCCGAGACGTGCCCTCCTACGACCCCGAAGGCCTTGGAGAAGGTCCCCATCTCGACCTGGACCTTTGACCTCGGGAGGTCGAAGTGGGAGACGATTCCTCTTCCTCCCTTGCCGAGGACCCCCTCCCCGTGGGCGTCGTCTACATAGACCATGGCGCCATGCTCAGCCCCCAGGGCAGCGACCTTGTCAAGGGGAGCGATGTCCCCGTCCATGGAAAAGACCCCGTCGGTTATGATCAGTATCCGCCTGAAGGATGGGGAGGCCTTCTCCGTCTCGTCGAGGACGCGCGCGAGGTCAGCAACGTCGGCGTGCTTGTACACCTTCCGCTCGGCTGCCGAGAGCCTGACGCCGTCGATTATGCTCCCGTGGTTGAGCTCGTCGGAGATTATCAGGTCCCCCTTTCCTGCGAGCTGGGGGATCAGCCCGGCGTTGGCCGCGAACCCGGTCTGATAGACCAGGGACGCCTCGGCGTCCTTGAACTTCGCAAGGCGTCTTTCAAGCTCGATGTGAAGGTCCATGTTCCCAGCGATGGGCCTGACTGAGCCGGAGCCGGCGCCGTGGGTCTGGACCGCCTTGATGGCGGCCTCCTTGAGCTTCGGGTGGTTGCTAAGCCCGAGGTAGTTGTTCGAGCAGAACATGAGCACCTTCTTCCCGTCGACGATGCACCAGGGGGTGCTGGGGCCTCCGAGTATCCTGAGCTTCCAGTCCAGCTCCTGGCGGACTAGGTCGTCGTATTCCTGTCTAAGAAAAGCAGTCGGGTCTCTCATGCTCTCAAAAGTTCGAGGCCGCCGGCGGGGTTAAACGTTTTTCCCCTCAGCGGTTAGACGAGCCCTCAGTTTGGAGAGCATGTCAGAGACCATCTTTTGCAGGTCGTAGTCGTGCATCCACCCCCAGTCCTGCCTCGCCTGTGAATCGTCGATCGACATGGGCCACGAGTCTGCTATCTTCTGGCGCGAGTCAGGGGAGTAGGTGACGGTGAAACCGGGGACGTGCTTCTTGATTTCTGAGGCGAGCTCCTTGGCGGAGAAGCTGATGGCTGCGAGGTTGTAGCCGAGGTGCCTCGGGACCCTGGAGGGGTCAGCCTCCATGATGAGGACGGTGGCCTTCAGGGCGTCGGGCATGTACATCATGGGGAGGGTAGTGTCTTCCCTGAGGAAGCAGGAGTAGGAGCCCTTCTGCAGAGCCGAGTAGAATATCTCCACGGCGTAGTCGGTAGTCCCTCCGCCCGGCGGCGCGACGTTGCTTATCAGGCCGGGGTACCTCAGGCACCTGACGTCGAGGCCGTACTTCACGAAGTAGTAATTGCAGAGAAGCTCCCCGGCGACCTTGGTCACCCCGTACATCGTGGTCGGGTTGAGGGGGGCGTTCTGGGGGGCTTTGACCCTGGGGGCGTCGGGGCCGAAGGCGCCGATGGAGCTCGGCCAGAAGAGCCTGGACACGCCGGCGGCTCGCGCCGCCTCTAGGACGTTTCTCAGGCCGTCCATGTTAATCTCCCAGGCGAGCTGAGGGTTCTTCTCCCCTGTCGCGGAAAGGAGGGCTGCGAGGTGGTAGACTGTGTCAATCCTGTGCTCGCGCAGCGCTCCGGCGACCGCCGCGCTGTCCCCGGTGTCGAGGGTGATGACGGGGCCGTCCCTGAGGGAAGGGGGGCCCGATGCCCTGTGGATCGCCGCGACGACGTTCTCCTTCCCGTAAAGAGAACGGAGGTGAGGGACGAGCTCCGCCCCTATCTGACCGGCTGACCCAGTTACGAGGACTCGAGGCAAACTGTGAACAGGCGGGGGTGTAAGCTGTTTAAAGATTCGTCAAGAGCTAGGAGAGGATCTTCATCGTGATCGTGGAGACTACCCCGGGCTTCGACCTGAGGTTGTCCGCTATGATCGACTTCACGGCCTGGTCGTCCTCCCCCTCGACCATCACCAGAAGGTCGTAGAGGCCGTAGAGCTGGTAGACGGAGGTGATGCCTGCCATCCCCTTGAGGGCAGAGATGCTCTGCTCCTCGGAACCTGGGCTCAGGTTCACCAAGACTATCGCCCTTTCCATGTCAGTGGGGCAACGAACGGAAGAGCTCGGATTAAAGATTATGCTCTCTTTGGAAAGCCCGCGACACAAGCAGGCAGGCTGAGGATTTGCGCTTCCGGGGCAGACGTTAGGTTCAGCCGGATTTGATCCAGGCAGTTTTGGTGGGGTTGGACGTACCTAGGAATTGACCGTGAAATACCGCAATTCCTGCTGACCCCACGTGTCGTTGAACATGACCGTGTACATTCCAGGCGGGAACGCCTTGAAAGAAGAACTAGTGCTGAAGCCTCCTGT
>Ga0335079_10000964_pt1 | contig 32537 bp, 28 predicted proteins | sample Lox_Sample_33_FD_206719 | JGI IMG/M metagenome (GOLD analysis project Ga0335079, IMG submission 206719) | Soil microbial communities from Loxahatchee National Wildlife Refuge, Florida, United States - Lox_Sample_3.3 | ecosystem: Environmental > Terrestrial > Soil > Wetlands | place: USA...
ACCGCTGAATGCCTGTGGCCGCGGGCCGGAGTAGAGGTGTGCTTCCACAGAGGAACTTCAGTTCCCTAATTCAAAATCGCTTCAGGAGGGCGTTCGATGAACTGGAAGCTCGCAGGCGTAGTACTAGAAATGTAGTGCACCCCTAAGGGCTTTATTGTGGAGAGACTCTAATGGACAAGAACAAGCACACGAAATATTTGCATCTTGCAGCCAGACTTCTGGTCATCGGGCTGATTTCTGCCACTTCCTCCTCTGCGCAGGCGGGCGACCTCTTTTCTAAGCGAATTAACTCGCCCGCAGGTCATCAAGCCTGGGCACTCGCAGCGGGGGACTTCAACTCGGACGGCAAAATCGACTTGGCGGTGACCAACAACGACTTCAACCTCGTTCATACGCAAGTGAACGTGTTGCTGGGTGATGGAGATGGAATCTTCCAAAAGCCAACACGGTACGAGGTCGGCGGTGAGCCCACATCTGTAGCGGTCGGTGACTTCAATGGAGACGGAAAGCCTGATCTCGTCGTTGTGAACCACCATCTACAGCACCGCCCAGGCAAGATCAGCGTGCTCTTGGGAAATGGTGACGGAACGTTTCAGCCCCAGGTCACCTATAAAGGCGGGGATGCGCCTTGGCAAGTAGCAGTCGGAGATTTCAACGGGGATGGTAAGTCAGACCTGGCAGTAACGAGAGAGGGTAAGCCGGGGCTCGTCAGCATCCTGCTTGGGAATGGCGATGGCACCTTCCGACCGCAGCTGAAGGTTCTCGCGGCACACAATCCCTTCTATATAGCCGTTGGTGATTTCAACGGTGATGGGATAACGGATTTGCTAGTAGCGGGTGAAGGGCCAAAGATCGCAACGACCTCGCTATTGGGCAACGGGGATGGTACCTTCCATGTGGCTTGGACGGTAAATAATCAGGAAGCGGCTAGCGGTATTGCTTTGGGAGACTTCAATGGGGACGGCAAACTCGATGTCGCCGAGACCTACTCTGATGTTGCTAGGGTCACTATTCGTCTCGGAAACGGTGACGGCACGTTTGCAGAAGGAAAGCACTATACGGTCGGTAGAACTCCTGGACCAATCGTTGTGGCTGATTTTGACGGGGATGGAAAGTTAGACATAGCCGTAGCCGACTTTTTTGGCGAAAACGTGAGTGTGCTCCTCGGGAACGGCGACGGCAGTTTCACTCCGGAGGGCAGCTACGCCCTTAAGCCAGCAGCCGGCGCGGTAGAAATGATAGTCGCTGATGTGAACGGCGACGGCCAACCGGATCTGGTCATCACCGACCACTTCAACGGAGTCGTCAGCGTGCTGCTGAACACCGGCAAGAAGTGAAGTGGGAAACCTGAGAAGCAGTTGGCGGCGGGCAGACTCGTGTCGCGTGTATCTACAATCTATCTGCGATTCCTGGTTACCCAACCGGCTGACCCGCCTTCAGCGACACTCCGGTAAATTCCGGTACCCTGCCGCAGCACGGACCCGGCGGGATGGGCGCTCCGTGGGGGCATGTTCTTGGATGGCCCAGGAAAGCGCAGATCTTATCGGTCGCTTCCGGCGACAGGATGTGCTCGAACTTGCAGGCTTGCTGCTCGATTTCGGTCTCGCTGTCCATCGCCAGGCTATCGGTGAATAGCCGTTCCGCCAGACGATGGCGGCGAATGATGTCGGCGGCGCGCTGACGGCCGCGCTGGGTCAGCTCGACGATCATGGTGCCATCGCCGGTGGAGACGCCGCTGGGCTTAAGCGCATCATGACACGGATTCACGAAGGGGCGGTGCCCGTGGCTTTGCGGGGGATGGGGGGTCGCGGTGACCAGTCCCATATCCATCATTTTTTCGACCGCCATGCTGACGGGCAGCGCGCCATGCACTTCCATCCGGCCAACTTCGGCGATCTCTCCATGTTCGCCTAATACCCATAGTTCTTCGAGTACTTCATCGAACTGCTCTTCATCCGCCATGGAGAAGACTTCCTGGGCGGCGATTTTTCCGTGATGCAGTTCGATGCGGCGGTCGGCGAGTCGGGCGACCACCGGATCGTGCGTCACCATGACGATGGTTCGTCCCTGCTGGTGCAATTCGCGCAGCAGCCGCAACACGATTTCTTCATTCTGTGCGTCGAGGTTGCCGGTTGGCTCGTCGGCCAGAACAATTCTTGGGTCGTTGATCAACGCCCGGGCGATGCACACTCGTTGCTGTTCGCCGCCGGAGAGTTGTGACGGGATATGATGAGCACGGTCTTTCAGCCCGACACGCTCCAGAGCGTCAAGCGCCTCCCGCTCATCCGTCATGCTGTGAAAGTACTGGGCCAGCATGACATTCTCCAGCGCGGTGAGGAAGGGGATCATATGGAATTGCTGGAAGACGAAGCCAATCTTCTCGGCGCGGACGCGGGTTAGATCGGCGGGCGAGAAGCTGGCAACGTCTTCGCCATCGAGGAGAATTTCTCCCGACGAGGGACGGTCAAGACAGCCGATCAGATTGACCAATGTCGACTTGCCGGAGCCCGAGGGGCCCATCATGGCTAGCCACTCGCCAGGGGCGACCGACAGGGAGATATTGTCCAGCGCGCGGATTACTCCGCCATTGGCCTCGGCTTTCGCCGGATAAACCTTGCTGATATTTCTGAGCTGGATCATCTCACTCTCCCCTCAGTATCGCGGCTGGCTGCACGCGGCGCAAGAGCGAAATGGGCAAGATAGCCGATAGCAAGGCAACCAGGACACTGCCTGCCAAAACCGGTGGCAGCACGCTTAAGCGCGGCACTACGGGAGCGTTGAAGTTGACGCGACCGATCCAGGCTGCCACACCGATCCCAATCGCAAAACCCAGCACGGCGCCGATGAGGCCAAGCGCGGTGGCCTCCGCGGCAAAGAAACCGTTGACCAGAGTCTCGGAGGCGCCCAGCGCCTTCATGATGGCGAAGTCCCGCCGCCGATCGAAGACCCAGCCGATCAGCGTAGCCAGCACGCATAGCCCAGCCGTCAAGATGATGAGGATGGCCGCCATGAGCAGGGTGGCTCGGGTTTTCCCGAGCACGCGGGCTTCACCTTCCATAATCTGCCGCACGGGCCGAACTTCGGCGGTCGGAAGCGACTGCGAGAGCTTCTGCATGGTCGCGGAAATTTCTTCCGGCGCCCCCGAAGCGGCAATTTCGATGGTGGAGGGCTGCACGCCGGTCCAGGCTTCAAAATCCGCCAGCGGAATGTAGATGCGGCTATCCTCGGCAGCGCCGGTTTGCAGGGCACCGGCGGGAAGCAGGTTCAAGGCACGATTCTGGAAACTCAGAGCGAATGGCTTGCTCTGGGGGCTGACCAGCGCTGCAGCGCGGACACCTATCAGGGCTGCGACGGGAGTGTCGGGAGTTCGCGCCTGTGAATCGGGTTTGGGCCATGCACTAACGGACCACCAGCGGTCCAGTTGGCGCACCTGGGAGAAGTCTGTGCCCGCGACCACGACAGATTGGCCGTCGGAGGTTCTGGCCACGACATAGGCAAAGGGAACCGCCAAGCCACGACCCTGCAGGGTGGAACGTACCTGGTCCAACGCGGCGGGAGGGAGGGTAGCGCCATCCTTGCCGACGACGACAACATTGGCGCCGTAGTTGCGGAACTCCTTGCGCAGCTTGGCCTGCACATCCACGTAGAGATTCAGCATGGCAGTTGTGACCGCGGCGGCAACGATCATCGCGATCAGGGCCGAAATAGCGCGACCGCGGCGGAGCACGGCCGCCCGCCACAACATGCGAAGAAACATCGAGATATGCGGTTTACCCTCGCGATGCAAGTTGGCGGCCGGTGCAGTTCGGCGGCGGGAGGGGAGAGGACGCCCGTCCCCTTTCGTGTTTTGGGAGCCAGCGGTCATGCCTCGCCTCTTAACGCATACACCGGGTCGAAGTTCACGGCGCGGCGGATCGCGGCAGCGCTTCCGGCAAAGGTCACAAGTACCGCAATCGCCAGAATGATGGGAAAGAGAACGGGCTCAATGGTGATATCGGAATTAAAAATAGACCGGCCCACGAGGCGGGCCAGCACGGCGCCCCCGGCAAAGCCGGCCACACCGCCGATTGCGGCCAACAGGGCCGCTTCGGCGAAGAATATGCCGGCCACCACGGCGTTGCCGGCGCCCAGGGCTTTCATCAGGCCAACCTGGTTGCGCCGCTCGTAAATGGCGGTGGCCATCGCGGCTGAGACAGCCAGCGCCGAGGCAAACAACGCGGCGAAGGTGATGAGCAGCATCAATCCCTGAATGCGCGAGAGCACGGCCCCTTCGTTCTGTGCCACCTGCCGTATCTGCTCGGCGTGGGAATGCGGAATGGCCTCCTGCAGTTGAAAAGCGATCGACTGGACATAGGGCGAGCAGTACCAGCGGTCGTACATTTCCGGGGTCATGGTCTTGGGATCACGGCGGGCGAGTTCGTCCTCGGGCTTGGTAAGGGCGCTGACGTAGATCCGCCGGACTGCGCCCGGCTTGCCCAGAATCTCCTGGGCCAGGGCCAGAGGCGTTACCACCTGATCGTCTTCGGCGCCGCCGGTCGACAAGATTCCCGCAACCCGCAGCCTGCGCCCGGCAACTTCCAGCGTCTCGCCCGGCTTGGCGGCGAGCCGCGCCGCCAGATGCTGGCCTAAGAGAATGTCCTGGGAATTGTCGCTCGGCCACTCGCCTTCCACTCTCCACCAGGGATGGGTGATGCGAACGCCAGTAGCAAAGTCCTCTTTGCCAAAGGTCAGCTTTTTCGAGAAGTATGTGCCGACCAGGGTCACGTTCTGATCGGAGGCACCGATCTGAGCCGGTACCGGCAACATGGGAGAGAAGCCTACGATATTGTGATGCCAGAACGTCCCGCGGATCTTGGGCAGGTCGGCTTCGTTGAGATAGGCGCCGTCGCTCGGCGGCTTCAGGTCAACGCCGCCGATCTGCACGTCGAGGGTGTCCTCCTGGGGGGTGACCAGGAGATTAGCGCCGTAACTGCGCAGTTCGCGGCTGATCTTGTCGCCGATATCGGTGGCTACCGCGATCATCGCGGTGGCAACGCCCACGCCCAGGGTGATGGCGAAGCCGGCCAGCAGCTTGCGCCGCTTCTGCCGCCGGAACGATTCGTAGACAAGGCGCAGGAACATTATGGCTGTGCGAAGTAATGGGCGCCGCCCGCCACTTCCGTCTCCTCAATAATGACGGCGTCGGCAGTCACCGTAGCCTTCATAGGAATGGGGTTACATCCGCCAGGCATGCCTACGGATTGAGCATTGATGGGCGCGGCGCAATTCTTGCAGACCACTCCGGTGGTTCCTTTGTAGAAACCCACGGCGCCGCAAATCTCGCAGGCATCGAACACGGTGGCGATCTTGCCGTCCGGTTTCTGATACAGCCAGAAGCGCACCGTGCTTCCATTCTCTATGGCGGCGAATCGATGCAAGTCGCCGTCGGAGACCTGCGAGATCGGAATGCTCAGCTTGCCGTTTACAAAGGTCACCATGGTGGAGGGGGAGAGTGCGCTCACGCTCTTGGCATAGATGAACTCGGCGGTGACCAGCATGATGAAGAGAAAAGAGCTGGCGTATACGGAAACCATCCAGAGCCGTTCGCGGCGGGCGCTCCAGGCCGCCTTGCGGCGGGCCGCGGGGGATTCCGGCATGGCCACCGGTTCGCGCCGTTTCACCTCGAAGAGCACCATCAACGCCGCCAGCGCAAAAATGGTGACGAAAAAGAACAAGTCATTGCGCACGATGGGGCCAATGACCGCCATCTCTTCGCGGGAGGAGGGCAGCACGCCATTTTCGGAAAGCTCGTGCAGGCCGGAAATAATCAGCTGGGCCGCGACGAAGAACAGAATCACGGTGGTGACTCGAAAGAACTTCTGCAAGTTGATGCGCACGCTGCCTTTTACGAACATCACGCCGAACAGAATGGCCACCAGCACGCCCGCCAGGGTTCCGAGAAAGCTCAGCAATTCGGTGGTGTTGAGCGACACCGCGCCGAGAATCAGCACAGTTTCCACGCCTTCGCGCAGCACCATGAGAAATACGAACGAGAAGAGGCCGAAGGCGGCATTACGGCCAGCCAGCAGTCCAACCTTGCCTTCGATTTCCCCCTTGAGCTTGCGGCCGGTGCGCATCATGAACAGGATCATGGTGACGACGAAGAAGGCCGCCGCCAGCATGACCCAGCCCTCGAAGATGTCCTGATTCCAGCGGGTACGGGAGAGCAGGACAGCAATGCCGATACTGCCGACGAAGGCGGAAACCAGGGCGGCAAAGACCGGCTTGCGAAGTTCGGGACGATTGATTTTGGCGAGATAAGCGAGCGTGATTCCGACAATCAGGGCGGCCTCGACGCCCTCGCGCAAGGTGACGATGAAAGCCTCAAGCATGAATGTATCTGCCTTTTACGCCGAAACCATTTTGAAAATGATTTTCAATTTCACTCTTTACGATAGTCCCGCAGCCGCCGGGCCGTCAACGCGTCGAGTCACGAGCGGCTGTGATATGCATCACACGGGGAATCCGAGCAGCAAGCGGGGAGCGGGAAACCGGGCCATTATCTCCAACTGCGATAGTAGTGGCACGGGCCAGTTGCGCCGGCTTGCGCCTACCACTGTTTTAAGAATCGCCGGGCATCCTGCAATCGCGGAAAGAGTTTCTCCTCCGCGTGGAACTCGGCGGAGTGCACGCAGCGCCGGCTGCCCCGCAAGCGAACCGGATGCTTCAGATGCAGCATCTCGTGGTAGACCAGGTATTCCACCGCATAACGCGGTACGCGTGCATCGTCGAAGACCCGGCTTACCACGATCGCGTTGTGCGCGGGGTCGTAGTGTCCGAGCGAGTTGCGGGCATGGTTCGCGCTCCAGGTCAGCTGTGGCCGGGCCAGCAGGCCGTGAAAATAGCGGGAGTTGAGCTGCTCAAAGATGACTTCCAGATCGTAGGTGTGGCCCTGGGCGGTGAGGATGCGTTTCCGGCCGCGCATCTGGCGAACCAGGTGCGCTTTGCGGGAAATCTCGCGGCTGGAAATGTAGCGGCGGTAACGCGCGGCCTGGGACGGATCCACGGGAGAACGGTACATCTTGGAGAGCAAAATGTGAGCGATGGCGCGCAGCACCGGCTGGGGAGCTCCTTCCAGCAAATCCGAGAGCCGGACTAAGAGGAGTCCTTCGCGCAAACGAATGGTGTTCTTGATGCTGGTAAAGGCGAAAAATCTTACTTCGATTCCGGGCATGTCGGCCCGGGGGCGGATCTCGCGGTAAATCTCCTGAAAAATTCGCTGAAGACGTTCGGACACGGTGCCCCTTTAAGCTACCCGGCAGGTTTTTCCAGAACTGGCGCGGAAGATGCATGGTGCACTCGGCGCACGGCGCCATGCCTCGGCGAAAGAGACGATCCTGAATCGCCCATGTCTGGGATGAGAAAGAATAACACGCAGGCCGGCCTACTTCTTTTTCTTGCGCTTGGCGGCTTCTTCCTGATCGGTGAGCAATTGGCGGTGGTCGCCAATTCCATCCGCGACCGCCTGAATCGCGTTACCGAGTACGAACTGATAGTCGCCGGTATCTTTGGTCCCTGAATCTTTTACCGCCTGGAGCTTGGCTTGAAACTCAACATCCGCCTCGATCACCGCCTTCAGGGGCTTGCGGATATCGTCCCTGCGGTCGACGTACATGTCGAGGTTGTCATTCAGCTCGTCGTAGATATCCAGGAAGTCCTGGAGCAGATCATGACTTTTCTGGGTTTTGTCGGTGGCCTTGGGGTCGGAGCGTAGCTGTTCGAGCGAGGTGAGCCGTGCACGCGCGAAGGTAACGATCCATTTGAGGCGCAACTCCGGGTCGGTCGCCGTGTCGCGCAGCTGATCGATTTCGATCGGGGTGAGGGGATCACCGTGCCTCTGTCCGAAAGATGGCGCTGCGCCGAAGAGCAGCAGGATCATGGTGGCAGCGATTGGGCGCAGGTTCGTCACTGTCCCTTACCGAACATGCGAACCAGGAGGTCGGTTCGCAGGTCTTCAAGGCGTTGCGCGGCAGCATCCACCGGCGGCTGATCCTCGAAGCTGAGCGAACGCTTGATGTCGCGCAGCTTGGCGGCCATTTTGCGGACAGCAATTTCGGTATGCTTTAGCGCTTTACCGGACTTGACGGCTGCGTCCCGGGCCATTTCCGAATAGTGGACGACATCGTCGACCGCGGACCGGGCAAGATCGGTTTTGCCATCGGTATAGAGTTTATCGGCAGCCGTGAGTTGACGCTCCGCGACCTCCACGCAGAGCTCGGGCTGCTCCTCAACCCGTGCCTTCGCAGCTCGCGCCTTCAATTCTTCGAGGGTTTCGTCAGTCCTGGCCGAAGCCGCCAGGCACGCGGCGAGGATGAGAAAAATGACCGAAATGAAAGCGCGAGTTCTCATTTTTTCTTTGGTTCGATGGCAATCAGGCGATGGCGGGCCTGCCACTCCTGGTCAGGCAGCTGGCCATTGGCGACTTCCAGGAACCGATGATAATTCTCCGCTGCCTGTTTGTAATCGTGCAAGTGATCGTAGGCGGTGGCACGAAGGAAGTAGCTGATGGGGATTTCGGGGAGCAATTTGGCGCGTGCGTCCACCGCCCGTATGGCCAGAGCGTAGTCCTTGTTCTCATTGGCAGCGACGGCCAGATCACCATAAGCCTCGCCGAAGTCGGGTTTGAGCTTGACCGTAGCCAGGAATTCCTGCTGCGCCTCGGGGAACTTGTGCTGCTTGAGCAGGAGCTGGCCGAGCGCATGGTGAGCCGGGGCATCGTCCGGCCGAGCTGCTAGAAACGAGCGATAAAGCGATTCCGCCTGGTCGAGCTTTCCGGCGCTGGTGAGGACTTGAGCCAGGTCTCTTTGTGCCTCAGTGTCGCCGGGTTCGAGCTTTAGCCCCGCCTGAATCTCGGTGAGGGCATCATCATTCTTGCCTCCTGCCGCCAGCATACGGCCCAGCTGGAAGTGGACGCCGGCATCGTCCGGACGCAGCGCGGCCAGTTTGCGCAAAGTGGCTTCCGCTTCCGTCGTGCGCTTGTCGCGCATGTAGACATTCGCCAGCCCAGTCAACGCTTCGACCGACTGGGGGTCGAGCGCGAGCACCTGCTGATACTCTTCGGCCGCGCCTGGCCAGTCGTTCTGCCGCTCGAGCAACAAGCCGGCCGAGATATGAGGCTCCGGATCTTTGGGTTGAAGAGCCGCTGCCTGTCGATAGGCAGCGAGAGCCTGCTGGGGCTGCGCGTTTTCCAGTACGTGGGCCAAGGACAACCAGGCTCGCTCGCGGCCTTCCTCGGGATGGCTGGAGGGTGTCAGCTGCGTCGCGGCCCGCAAGAATTTCTCGGCGTCAGGCTGGCGAGCCTTGGCCAGCGTCAGACCAAGATTCAGATTGGCCTCGAAAACGTCCGGCCTCGCCGCAACCGATTTTCGATACGCTACGATGGCGTCGTCGGTCTTGCCCAGAGCGTTGTAGACGAAGCCCAGATCAAACCATGCGACATAGTCCGCGGGATCGTGCTCAACGATTTTCTGCAGCAGGGGCTGCGCGGTTGCGTAGTCGTTCTTTTCGATAGCGGTTTCCGCCTGGGTGAGTTCCGGCGGGGAAGAAGTGTCGGCCTCAGCGATGGTGTGATGGCGGACGGTCTTTCCCGTGTTCTGCGCAAGAAGGCAGGATCCAGCAAGAAAAAAGATCCAAGCCAGGTTCTTAGCGCGGCTCGCGGGACCAATCTCATGTTCGCGGCGTTTGTTATTTGCGGCCATTGGCGCGATTTCCGTTGAGCACCGTCGCCAGAAACTGTCCGGTGTAAGAGCCCGGCAGTTGGCTGATTGCTTCCGGCGGACCTGAGCCCACGACATATCCACCCCGGTCACCGCCCTCCGGTCCGAGGTCGATCACCCAGTCGGCGGTCTTGATGACCTCGAGGTTGTGCTCGATGACCAGGATCGATCCTCCTGCATCGATGAGACGGCGAAACGCGGAAAGCAGCTTGCTGACGTCATCAAAATGCAATCCGGTTGTGGGTTCGTCAAAAATGTAGAGGATGCGCTGCCGCCGGCGCTCATCGTTTTTCCCCGATAGGCGTCCAATCGCTTTGGCGGTCGGCTGCAGGTGCGCGGCCAGCTTCATGCGCTGAGCCTCGCCTCCCGACAGAGTGGTTGCGGACTGCCCCAGGCGCAGATATCCCAACCCGACTTCTTCGAGAACCCGCAGTTTGTCCACAATCTTTGGAACGCCGGAGAAGAATTGCAGTGATTCCTTCACCGTCAGATTCAGCACTTCGTGGATATTCTTGCCCCGATAACGCACTTCGAGAACCTGCGGTTTGAAGCGTGTGCCCTTGCACTCCTCGCAGATTAGCTCGACATCCGCCAAGAACTGCATTTCGACCGTCACGGTGCCATCGCCCTGGCAGGTTTCGCAGCGGCCACCGGGAACGTTGAAAGAGAAGTGGCCCGCAGTGAAGCCGCGTTTCTGGGCTTCGGGCAGGGAAGCGAAGAGCTCGCGAATGCCGTCGAAAGCTTTGATGTAGGTCACGGGATTTGAGCGCGGAGTGCGCCCGATGGGGGACTGGTCCACGAGGATCACTTCGTCGATGAACTCATCGCCTTCAATGTGTTTCCAGCCTGGAGCAGAGGGAGCCGGGCCGGCGGCCTGCTTCTTGGCTGCGGCCAGCGCCCGATAGACCACGTCGTGCAGGAGAGTGGATTTGCCCGAGCCGGAAACTCCGCTGATGGCCACGATCATGCGCAGCGGAATGGTGAGGTCGATGTTTTTCAGATTGTGGGCATGCGCTCCGCAAATTCTGATTTGTTGCGGTCCGGGCTTGCGGCGCACGGTGGGAACCTGGATGTGCAATTCATCTGCCAGGTAGCGCCCGGTCAGGGATGCCGAGTTCGTCTTGATCTCATCGTAACTGCCGACGGCAATTACTTTGCCGCCATGCTCGCCGGCGCCGGGACCCAGGTCGAGGATGCGGTCCGATGCCCGCATGACCTCAGGATCGTGCTCCACCACCAGGATGGTATTTCCCAGGTCACGCAGATCATGAAGGATCTTGATCAGGCGGTGCGTGTCGCGGCTGTGCAGTCCAATCGAAGGTTCGTCGAGCACATAAAGCGTACCCACCAGCCGCGAGCCGAGCGAGGTGGCGAGCTGAATGCGTTGCGCTTCCCCGCCAGACAGCGTGGAAGAAAGCCGGTCGAGCGTCAGGTATTCGAGGCCGACATCGTTCAAGAACCGCAGCCGCTCCTGAATCTCCTGCAGCAACTTCTCCGCGATTCCGGCCTCCTGCTCCGTCAATTGCACGTACTGGAAGAACTCCGCGGCCTCTTCTACCGTCATGCTGCAGACTTCGCAGATATCCTTGCCATTGATCTTTACCTGGCGGGCCTCGGGCCGGAGACGCGAGCCGCCACAATTCGAGCAGACGGAGTACCCCCGATATCGGCTCAGGAATACGCGCACGTGCAACTTGTATTTCTTGCGTTCCAGGTGGTTGAAGAATCCGCGAATTCCGAAGAAGCGCCCTTCCCCGTGGACGATCACCTCACGCTGGTCGAAATCGAGTTCCTCCCAGGGAGTGTCGAGAGGGATGTCCTTCTGCTTGGCGAAGCGTTTGAGTTCGGTGAACAGGGTTCGGTATTTCGGCTTGGTCCACGGCTCGATAGCGCCTTGATTCAGAGTCTTTGAAGGATCCGGAATGACCAGGCCGAGATCGAAATCGATGGTATTGCCGAAGCCTTGGCAACGCGGACACGCGCCATAGGGATTGTTGAAGGAAAATAGACGCGGCTCAGGCTCTTCATAGCGAAGCTGGCACTGCTTGCACTCGAAGCGCTGGGCAAAACGGAGTTGCTTGGTGGGCCGGTCGTCCTGAGGAGCGGTCTCGAAAATCACTTCACCCGACTCACGGTAGGCAATTTCGATAGCATCCACGATCCGAGCCCGGTTCTCGGCGGCCACGCCCAGGCGGTCTACCAGCATGAAGACGGCATTGCCGAAATTGATTTCCAGCAGCGATTCGGGAGTGGAAAACTCGAAAATCTGACCATTCTGATAAAGACGGTTGAAACCGCGTTTGCGCAGATCGAAGAGGCGGTCTTTCAAGGAGTCAGAAATAGCAGTTGCCGGCGAGGCCGAGCGACTCGACCGCGCGGCAGAGGCCTTGCGGCTCTTTTTTTCGGCCGCAGCTGCGGGCTTGGCCGCGGTCTGCAAGGGGAACAGGACATAAAGCCTGGCGCCATCGCCCAGAGCCAGAACTGCATCGGCCACCTCGTCGACGGTGTCCTTCTTTACCTCCTGCCCGCATTGCAGACAGAAAGTGCGGCCGATGCGGGCAAAGAGAAGACGCAGATAATCGAAGATTTCGGTCGCGGTCGCAACCGTAGAGCGCGGGTTGCGGGTTGTGTTCTTCTGGCGGATCGCCACCGCCGGGGCAATGCCATCGATCAGGTCGGCATCCGGCTTTTCGATGCGCTCGAGAAACTGGCGCGCATATGCCGAAAGCGATTCCACGTAACGGCGCTGCCCTTCGGCATAGATGGTATCGAAGGCAAGCGAAGACTTGCCCGATCCCGATACCCCCGTGACCACGGTCAAGGTGTTATGCGGGATTTCAAAGTCAATGTTCTTGAGATTGTGAACGCGCGCGCCGCGAACAACGATATTATCCGTCGACATCACTTAGGGGACCGCCGCAGCCATACTTCGGGGATCAGAAGCCCGTCGCCGACCCTACTGGCAGCTCCGGAAGCACTGCGGAATCTCTCTATTATAAAGCAATCCCGCGAGGCCTCGGGCACCCGCGAGATATTGTCCACGATAGTTTCGTCCGACCGATCTGGAGATGGTTACGCCGCCGTCTGGTTGTTGTAAGGAGACCCTTTTCCTCTCTCCAAATAGCCACGCAGGCTGCCGTTAAGGTAGTAGGACCAGGTATTGGAACAGACCCCGTAGCACTCCAGCGGCGCCAGTCCGACATGGGTAAAGGTAAGCTGAGTATCATTGGGACTCAACGGGTGAATCTCAAACCGCAGCCGAGTGCCCTCCCAATCGCGCAGGTTGTCGAAGCCGGAGTTCTCCGGGTGCCTGGCATCCAGAACCAGCCATTCCACGCATCCAGGGTCAAGCCGCTCGATGCGCGCCGTGGCATGAAAGCCGGCGTTGGGAAAGCGGAAGCTGGCCATGCCGCCCACCTTGGGGTCCATTTCACAGAACTCGGTCCACCAGTGCTTGACGCCTTCCGCTGTCGAAAACTGTTCATATAACCTGCCGAGCGGGATCGCGAACTTGAGCTCCATGCGCAGATCCGACTTATCGCCGCCCTGGGTCCGCTGCTCGAAGTAGCCGGCCAGCTTGGTAGCGATATCGGTCCAACCCTTCTGGTGTTTCGCGACCGCATCCGTCCTGGGGAATTTGTCGTGCGTCAGCACCATCTCGGTATGGCGGCCGACCGGCAGTAAATCCACCGTCACCAGCGTGGGCTGGTGGTCCGTATTTACGGACACCCAGGTGAACACCAGCTTCGATGGCGGCTCCACGAGTTGGTATTCTCCAGTGTGCTCGGTTTCGCTGTCAGGGTTTTTCATGACGATGCGAAACTTTCCGCCCACCCGAACGTCGAGCCGTACTTCGGCCCTGCGGACCGTCCCAGGGCACATCCATTCGGCCATGCTGTTGGGATCGGTCCACGCTTCAAACACTTCTTCAGGTGTGGCGCGAATGAATCTGCGTACAACCAGGCGATTGGCGTTCTCTGTCATTGTTTTCTCCCATTCAAGGTTTCCGCTGCCGTCGGTTGGCTTCGATGTGTCTCTCTAATGCGTCGAAGCGAATCTCCCAAAAATGCCGATAGTGGTCCAGCCAGGATCGAGCCGATTGCAGAGGGTCGGCAACCAGGCTGCAGTGGTGCTCTCGCCCCTGCACGTTGCGCTTGATCAGTCCGGCGCGTTCCAGCACCAGAATGTGCTTGGAGATGGCATTCAAGGAAACCGGGAAGGGACGGGCAATCTCGGTGACCCGGGCAGGTCCGCGCCGCAGCTGCTCAAGAATGACGCGGCGCGTGGGATCGGAGAGAGCGGAGAAGATTTGGTCTAAGGATGCCGGCAAACATTCAACCATATGGTTGAATATAGCCGGGGAGCACGTTTTCCGCAAGCGGAAACATGAGCCATCGGTGGTGCGCATAAGGGAATCCATTCGGCCTTCTGGCCCCGATCGTTCCGAGCATACCGGTCCTGCGAGAAACGTTTCTGGTGGCGTCACGTCTAACCAAGACCAACCTGGATCGATCTCTTGTGGAGGTTTCTATGAAGGCCCATATCCTATCCGGCGTCCTGGTTTTGCCAGCGATTCTTCTGGCTAGTGCATTGGCAATAGGGACTGCGATGACTCAGGATTCGCAAAGCCCGAGCCTGCCTACAGTTCAACAAGTGATGGACCGCTATGTTGTCGCTTTGGGTGGACGCGACGCCATTCTCAAGCATAATTCGATGACCATCCGCGAGAAACTGGAGGTCTCCGACAAGGTAAAGCTGGATCGGGTGGTTTATTTCAAGGACGGCAAGAGCCATGAAGAGATCGTCCTCCCCGACGGAGGCCGGTACGAATCTGGGTACGACGGCAAGGTTGCTTGGGAGGAGAACCCGGGCACAGGGCCGACTCTCATACAGGGGGATGAAGCCAAGTCCAAGGCTCGGGACGCTGACATGCATTATCCCGCGCGTGTCCTGGACTATTTCAGTTCCCTGGCAGTGGTGGATATTGCCCCATTCGAAGGGCACACTTGCTACCACCTCAAGGGTACCAACGCATGGGGCAAAATCAACGAGCAGTTTTATGACGTTACCACCGGGTTGCTGGCTGGATACCGGTTCAATTCTGCGTGGCGAGGTGGAGCCGGGGACGAGAGCGCGGTATTCACTGACTACCGAGACTTTGGCGGATGGAAGATTCCCACCCGGATTGAACACAAAGAGCCAAAGCGGACTTTGACCGAGGTCGTGGACTCCGTTACCTTCGATGATGTGGCGGATACGGTGGTCAGCCTACCCGATGCTGTGAAGGCCTTGGTGAAGAAGGAGCATGGATCGGGGGCGTGAGCGATACGCCTACGGGTCGCGGACGGAATCTTCGTCCCGTTTACGCCCATAGCGCACCGCCAGGCCGACTCCGGCGGTCATAAAGCCCACTGGCGGGACCAGCATGATGAGCACTCCACGGCTGATCGCCTGTTGGCCTTCCTTGGTGGTGCCGGTGGCATTGCTGTAGCACATGGCGCAACCCTGGCCAAACGCCGGGGCCACCCACAATAAGAAAGCCGCGAATGCGAGGCGTATTTTCATCGCGCCCCTACACCCAAATGCAGCAACCGGAAGGCATCGGGAAAGAAAATACACATCAGTGTGAGGCAGATGACCAGGGAACACATGGTCAGCCACTTCATGGTCGAAGCCTCAAACTTCATGTGCATGAAGTAGGAGATGATCAGCGCCGCCTTGATGATCGACAGCCCCATCAGGATCGTCAGCATGCGGATGGGCTGCATGTTCTGGTAGGCGAGGAAAACCTCGATCCCGGTCATCACCAGGAGCGCGCCCCAGACATAAAAGAACTGGCTCTTGCCGTGGTGGCTGTGTTGCTCGGCTACCGCTGCTGCAATGGCGATCTGATCGGCTTCCATATCGCTCCTAGAGGATCCTTGTAGACATCAGATAGACCAGCGGAAAAATGAACATCCAGACCAAGTCGACAAAGTGCCAATACAGTCCGGCTACTTCGACGTCGGACGCGTCGTAGACTTTTGGCTTCAACCATAGAATGATCGAACAAACGATTGCGGCCAACAGCAGCACGTGCGCGCCATAGTGGAAAGGGCTATAGGCCGGAGTGGCCAGCCAAGCCACCAGCCATAGTCCAAGAAGAATGGGAATGAACTTTTTCCGCAGCGCCACCACACCCAGGTAAACCACGCCCAGAGTGACGTGCAGCATGTGCATTCCGGTCAGGCCGAAGAATGTTCCGGGAAATTGAGGCACGGTTTTAGCGACATTAGCGAATTCGCCGCTGGCCGCATGCCCGGGTACGGCGGGGAACAGTGGCAGTGTCAGACCCTCGGCGATCAGGTTGCTCCACTCGCGCCCGTGTAGGATCACGAATCCCGTCCCACAGGCCATGGTGGCCAGCAGCCACCAACGCTGTGCCTTCTGATCGCCGCGGGCCGCCGCGCTGACAGCCAATACCATCGTCAGAGAGCTGGTGAGCAGGAACGCGGTCATGAAGGTCGCATTCATGATGCTCTCGGAATGGAACGGCGTAGGCCAGTTCGGGGTCGAGATTCGGCCGTAGCTGTAGGCGTAAAGCAACGCTCCGAAGGTCAGGGAATCGGATAGCAGGAACAGCCACATTCCGATCTTCTTCGAGTAGGTGCCAAACAGGGATGGCTCATAAACACTGTCCATCCCGTGATGCACCGCGACATCAGCCATGTTTCCGGTCTCCTTCGTCAGTGTGGAGCGAACCGCCGCGCCCGCTCATTTCTATCGCACAAACCACAAAAGAGCGAAAATATAAAGCCACAACAGAGCCACAAAATGCCAGTACCACGCGGTCACATCCACCACGATGCGCCGAGCCTCTACCGGCCGCTGCAACAGGGAAGTAGCTCCCGCGTACAGCAACGCCACCACACCTCCGACCAGGTGCAGCGCGTGCATGCCCGTCAACAGGTAGAAGAATGAACTGCTGGGACTCGTCGAAATGCGAAATCCGGAGTCTGACAATTCATTCCAAGCCAGCCATTGCCCGACCAGAAATCCCAGCCCCAGCACCACGGTCGCGCCCATCCAGGGAAAGTGGCGTTCCTCTCCCAGCGAAACGCCAGGGATGGTGCGCACCGGGGCTAGCGCTGCCTGTCGCGTAATTTGCCGGCGCGCTAATTCCATGGTGACGGTGCTCAACAGCAAAATCAGGGTGTTTATCAGCAGCAGTGGAAGCGGCAGGGTCACCTGCAGCCAGTCGCGAACATAGGTCGCCGTGCGGTCGTCGAAGGTGGGCAGCCCGCGCCGCACCACCAGGGCGCTGGTCATGGCGATAAATACCATGATGAACGTCGGCAGGGCCACGGCGATGCCAAGCCTCGCCCGGCGCAGCCGCCCGTTGTAGTCCGGAAGGCCGCCGTCGCCATGATTGTCATTGTCGCCGCCGCCGACCAGAGGCGGAGCGCTGCCCCCGCCGTGGCCAGCCTGCGGCATCTTCAGGTCGATGCTGGATTCGAAGCTTGCCATAGGCTAGCTTGGATGCACTCCAGCCATGGGTGGATCAGTCTGCATCACGTAATCGCGAGGTGCGCCGGGCACGCTGTATTCGTATGGCCCGTGATTGACCACCGGAATGTGCCCGCCAAAATTGTCATGCGGAGGCGGCGACGGAATCGTCCACTCAAGCGTGGTTGATTCCCAAGGGTTGTCGCCGGCTTTGGCACCCTTTTTCATGCTCCAGAAAAGGTTGATGACGAAAATCAGCTGCGCCCCGATGGTGACAAAGGCGGCATAGGTCATGAAGGTCTGCAGCGGGATCAGCTTGGTCTGATACGCGACTTCCGTGAACTGCGAATAGCGGCGCGTCTGGCCCGCCATGCCGAGGTAATGCATCGGCATAAAAATGGCGTAGGTGCCGGCCAGGGTGATGAAGAAATGGACACGGGCCCAAGTCTCGTTCATCATGCGCCCGAACATCTTTGGGAACCAGTAAGCGGTGCCGGCGAACATTCCAAAAATTGCCGCGACGCCCATGATCAGGTGGAAGTGTCCGACCACGAAATAGGTATCGTGAAGCTGAATGTCGAGAGTCGGTTGAGCGAGGAAGGGGCCGCTCAATCCCCCGGAAACAAATAACGAGACGAAGCCGATGGCATAGAGCATCGGGCTCTGGAAGCGGATGCGCCCTCGATACATCGTCCCCAGCCAGTTAAAGGTTTTGATCGCCGAGGGTACGCCGATCGCCATGGTCATCACCGAGAAGGCGAACGCGGAGTAGGGGCTCATGCCGCTCATGAACATGTGGTGGCCCCATACCACGAATCCCAGGATGCCGATCGCCAGGATGGCGTAGACCATCGCCCGGTAGCCGAAGATCGGCTTGCGCGAGAAGGTCGAGAGCAGCTGCGAAGCTACGCCCATGCCCGGCAGAATCGCGATGTACACCTCGGGATGCCCGAAGAACCAGAACAGGTGCTGCCAGAGCAGAGGCGAGCCACCCTTGTGGCCCATGATCTGGCCGTTTACCACCACCAGAGGAACGTAAAAGCTGGTGCCAAGGTTACGATCGAGGAGCAGCAGGATTCCAGCCGAGAGGAGCACGCCGAACGCCAGCAATCCCAGAATCGCGGTCACAAACCATGCCCAGCAGGTCAGCGGCATGCGCATGAGCTTCATGCCTTTAGCGCGCAAGTCGAGAATCGTGGTGATGAAATTCAGAGCGCCCATCAACGAAGCGACACAGAAAATCGCGATGCTGGTGATCCACAAATCCGCGCCCAGCTGTTCGCCCGGACCCGCGCTCGGCAGCGCACTCAGCGGCGCGTATCCGGTCCAGCCGTGCAGAGGAGCGCCGCCGGTCACAAAGAAAGCCGCAATCATCACTACGAAGGCCACAAACGTGGTCCAGAACGAAAGCATGTTCAGGACGGGGAACGCCATATCCGGCGCCCCGATCTGAATCGGCAAGAAGTAATTGCCAAATCCGCTCTGCGGCGCCGTGGTCAGCACGAAGAACACCATGATGGTGCCGTGCATGGTGAGCAGAGTGAGGTAAGTCTCCGGCTTGATGTCGCCAAAGAAGGGAATCGAAGCCGTGGGCCAGATCAGGTGAATCCGCATCAGCAGCGACAGGAACATCCCGACAAACACCGCTACCAGTGCCAGGAAGTAGTACTGCACCCCGATGACTTTGTGGTCCAGACTGAAGACGTATTTCCGGATGAAGCCCTGTGGAGCCGCGTGCGCATGAATAGGCGCGTGGGTAGCCATTTACTGTTTCTCCGCCTCCCGTGCTGCCAGCCAGCTGTCAAAGTCCGCCTGGCTGACCACTTTCACCATGCCGTGCATTTTGTAGTGTCCCAGGCCGCACAATTCGGCGCAGGCGATCTCGTAATCGCCCAGCGCGGTGGGAGTGAAATGCATGTGGATCGCCAGCCCCGGCACGGCGTCCTGTTTGAATCGAAACGCGGGAACGAAGAAGCTATGGATTACGTCCACGGCTTTCAGGGTGAGATCCACCTGGCGGTTTACCGGGATAAACATGGTTCCTGTGACCACGTCATCTTTTGACGCGGCATCCGAGGTATCCAGCCCAATCGCCGCTTCGTTGCCGGACGATGGGTCCATCAGCTTTGGGTCCGTGGCGCCGTATTTCTCGTCCTTGCCGGGATAGCGGAAGTACCAGGCAAACTGCATGCCGGTGACCTCGACCTTGACGGAATCCGGTGCGGCCGGGGCAAAGCGCTCGGCCGCCCAGATCGGGCTGCCCACCAGGTTCAGGCCAATAAAGAGGACGGCGGTCAGCGAGGTCCAGACGATCTCCATGGTGGTGTTGCCGTGGGAGTAGTTGACCTTGGTTGCGGTTCCGCGATCCCGATACATCCAGGCAAACAGCCCCAGGCTCACCTGGGCGGCCACAAAGACCACGCCCATAATGATGTAGGTGGTGTTGAACTGGCGATCAATGATCGGGGCCAGCGCGGAAGCGCCGGGCAAAAGCCACCAGGTTTTGGCTACGAAGAAGTAGGTGCTAACAAACGTAATCAGCCAAATGAGGGCAAGCAGAGCCAAGCCCATCTACCGGACCTCCAGGAACATCGAAGTTTTCCCCCCACTACACACCCATCCTCAGCAGCGGAACACAAAACTGCGGATGGCCCGGAAGTCTATCACAGAGGCGTGTGAGGTGCGCAAGTGGTTGTTGTGAGTTGGGGTTCGGGGGAAGGCGGTGTTGTGGAATGCAACGGAGGAGAAGCGGGAAACGCGGGTGCCAAGCCATACTCGGTATTGTGCGAATCTCGGGGAGGTCACCCAACCTTGGCAACCGCCGACTTCTGTCCTTTGCCAAATCCCCGAACGTGGTGTGCCGCCGCTTTCATTCTTCGAGACCGCGAACAGTGAGCCAGCGCTATTGCTTTTCGAACGTGACGCTAACATCCCTCAGGGTCTCGGTGGACAGCGTGACCATTTTGATGCTGATGCGATCCCCCGCGTTGACACTGACGGAATCGCTCGTGTCGCTGCAGGAGGTTCCTGTCATCGTGCAGGTGAGCGCGGTGTCGGTTGTAGTGCTCCCAACGGTCTTACGAACTGTAAAAGATACGTTATTGCTTGTGCCGTGGGTCTTCGCAGATGCAAACAGGTTTCTAAGCGTCCCGGCACTCGGCATCACCATATACAGATTTTCGGTCGTATCCGTGCACGTCGTTGCCGAGCCTCCGGCCCCAAACAAGAACAGCGTCGCAGGACTACTGGCAAGGCCACTGCATGTCGTCTGCGCCGCCCAACTTCCGCTTTGCGTCGCCAGCGTGCCCGTCGTGGCGGGCAAGGTGAGTGTGCCGGAGGCGGTTGAGGAGGCCGCCACGGTGGTAGTTCCGCTGGTCCCTGCGAACTTCAGTCCGGCGGAACCAATGGTCTTGTTCGTAAGCGTATCCGACGTGCTCTGACCAACGAGTGTATCGTTTGCGTTAGGAAGAGTGAGCACCCGCGTACCGGACGTGGATGCTCCGGTGATCTCGAAATTGTTTGTACCGGGCGATCCGGAGCTTCCCGATAAGAATACGTTTCTCCACGGCAGCGTTGCCGACCCGATGTCGAAGCCGCCAGCGGTGACCGGGGTTGGTCCCACGCCGAGCTTGAACGTGTTGGTATTTGTCGGGTTGCCGTTGACAATTTCGATCGTGTCGTTCGTACCGTTGTCCACGATGTCGGTTCCGTTCGGTTGGGCTCTTACCAATTCTGTTATCTTGTTGTTTCTCGCTCCGGGGTTGATTGTAACGGCTGTAAGCTCGTTGTTGAAGATCGCGTTCACTTCCACGCCTTGGGTGAGCGTACCGGTGATCGCGCCACTAGAATCCGTATTTGCCTGAAATGCTCCGGCCTGATCGTAGGTGAATCCAGTGTTACCGGACAACAAGCTGGTAATCGTGAACCTGCCCTGCAATGTCGGCGGTTGAACGTTGTTATCTAGAGTTACTGTCTGGCCTACCTGAAATCCACTGTTGCTGAAGGTAACGGTCACGTGACCACTTCCGTCGCGAACGATCTTGCCGTTTCCGGGCACCACTGGGCCGGCGCTACCGCCCACCAACAGTACACCGTTCCCAGGCCCCCGACCGAATCCGAGGCCTCAAACTTACCGTAGACTTGGCCCCCGATGACTCGCACACCGTAACATGCAGTGCCGTCGCTGCCGGTCGAAACATCAAAATGAGTCCCGAACATCCTGATTGGTCCAGAATCGAGAATGCCGTAGCACGCTCCGTTACTCTTGTGGTTAATTGGGAAAATATCGCCACCGATCACGATGGGTCCGTCCTGATTGGGAAGGCTGGCATCGTACCAAACCGAGTTGTCCTTGCCCTTGTCATGAAGAAGGATCGTATTGTTGTTGGTGCCTTGGCCGGGATCGGACTTCATTCCATAAGACAGCGCGACGACGCCGGGGAGCCCGTCTGCCTGCTGACCATTGAAGTTCTCAAAGTTATCTTCTGCGATTAACGACTCGCTTGTCTGAATCAGGAGCAGGCCTCCCAACGCACTGCCATTTCTGCTCGAGTCGAGAAAAGTAAAGTTCCACAGTTGAAATCCACCAAGCTGGCTTAAGCTGCTGCTCTGGCCAAGAGTCATGATGGTGATGGGCATCGCTGTGAGTAACCGTACACCAGCCTCGAATGACTTTTCCCATTTACCAGAGTTTCCTTAGGCCAAAATCTCGAAGCTGGTGTTGGTCGGCATGGACACGCCTGAACCGAACATATAGTTCCCCGCAGGGAAATACAGAACGCACCCTTTTTGGGGGCAGGCGTTCATTGCACTCTGCACTGGCGTCGAATTATCGGTTCCCCAAGTGACTGTCACGAGAGTCGCCATATGTATGGCTGAATCGCGTAAAACTACGTGCGTTGTATCGACAAATTTGTCGATTCTTGTCAGCAGAGTTGCGGTGGGGGCCGGTGGAGTGCTTGATGCACCAGCGGTTGGGACTTCAATGAACTTGCCGACGTCTGTTGCAGCAAAAGTGGTCTGGCCTGCCGTGCAATTCAAATCGAAACTACCTAGGTTTACCGAGCAGGTCGTCGGGAATGCGAGTTCATTGGAGAGTTGAGCATCTCCCTTGGCGGCATAGACTGCATTCGTAACATCGATCCAAGGGCTAGGACCGGTGATGGACAATCCTGCTACCTGCGCCGCTGAAGACAGTGGAACCCCGATAGTGCAGAGCACAAGAAGGCTTATAGTCAATTTCATATGCTTCTCCTCATATTTCCGCGCGGGGTTCAAAGACCTCGTGCGGAACACGCTTAGTCCCGCACTAAGCAGCTATTTGTTTTCGTAGCCTGACCGGGTTCGCTCGTCCAAGACTGCAAGCTATCGAAGCCTGGATACATCCGCCCGCCAGCTTCGGTGGGCGTGTTCTTAAGGGCTCTCTAGGGCTGGGATTGGACGGCATTGTCGTCGTTGATAACGGAATTGTCAACTACTGCTTTCGGAACTGCTCTCAGAATGGTACTGGTAGGGAACCGTGTTGCTAGACGGTGGCCGGGAGCTTCGCCTGGTTCCAAGATGAAAGGCCATCACATTTACACTAAGTCCGATAAACTGGGTTCGGGTTCGACCTCTTGGTTACTGGAGTCTGTCTAAACGTTGGCAGGACCACTGGCATAACTCGTGAGCTTTGCAGGGCTTGGGCGATCCGGATTGTCACATGGAGTCAGAAGATCGCCCAATCGCCCGGTGTTGACAAAGAGCGTGGTGCGTGTGATAGTTCTCGGAGTGTGGTTCCTGGACAAGACCCAGCAGTAGGTCTCCCCGAAGGTCTCCGATTCCGGCGCATGTTCTGGAGGTCCCCGTGGTTAACTTCGGTCAGAAATTTATTGCGATAGCCGCTGTCGCCTCGGCAGCTTTGAGCGTTGCGAGCGCCAGAGGTTTCCTGCCGGCAGTGAATTACGCTGTTGGCGATCATCCCGTTTCGGCAGTTGTGGCTGACTTTAATGGGGACGGAAAACCTGACCTCGCAGTTGCGAACCAGAACGACGATACGGTTAGCGTGCTGTTTGGCAGCGGTGACGGAACCTTCCAGCATGCGCACAACTTCGCCGCTGGGGGCCATCCTGCCGCGATTGCGGCGGCGGACTTCAACGGCGATGGCAGGCCTGACTTGGTGGTCGCAGATTCGAGCCGTAACCGACTCAGCATCCTGCTGAACAAAGGCCACGGATTTGATCCGCCGAGACATATTCTTTCCGGAGGAATCGGACCTGTTTCGGTCGCGGCGCTCGACCTCAACGGCGATGGAATCATAGATGTTGCAGCCGTAAACATTTCGACGCTCGATCCCACGCGCTCAGGGGTAAGCGTCCTCCTGGGAAACGGCGACGGCACCTTCCAGGCGGCGGTTCTCTACCCGGCTGGGTTAGCCCCCGACTCGGTTGCCGCCGGTGACTTCAACGGCGACGGTAAGATTGATCTTGCAGTTGCTGACTTCGGTGGCGGTGTCAGTCTCCTGCTCGGGAACGGGGATGGCAGCTTCCAGGGCGCCACAAACTTCGACTCGGACAACTTCCTGGGATTTGTAGCCGTGGGGGACTTCAACGGAGATGGCGTGCTTGACTTGGTAGTGTCAGAATTGAATCGGGACATAAGTGTCATGCTGGGGAACGGGGACGGCACTTTCCAGAATCCAGTTGACTATGCCGTCGGCCTTTCTCCAACGTCAATCGCGATAGGCGACTTCAACGGGAACGGCAACTTGGACTTGGCGGTGAGTGGCGCAAGCGAGCAAGGCATCGGCAAGGTCAAGATTCTGCTCGGCAATGGGAATGGCATTTTCGGAATCAAATGGCATATCGAGGTCGGACTGGACCCAACTTCCGTCGTGGCAGCAGACTTTAATCGTGACCACGCGCCGGACTTGGTAACTACAAATTTTGAAGGCACCACCGTGTCCGTGCTGATGAACTCTGGCGGCACGTTAGTCAGCGATGTCAGTTCTTCCAACCCATCCCAGTTTGGCCAGCCTGTCACTTTCACCGCGACTGTTACTCCCAGCTTCCCGTCCGTGGGCACTCCGACCGGCCTAATTAACTTTTACGATGGCGCCACCCTGCTGGCGAAAGTGCCTCTGGACAACACCGGCCAAGCCAGTTTCACCACGTCCGGCCTGACCGTCGGGACGCACTCTATTCGAACCCACTACTCCGGAGACTCAAACTTCAACTCGAACCACGCGAAGCCAATACTTCAGGTCGTGGAGTAAGTTGCCGCTACCTAATGACCGGCATGCGCAACCGACCCTGGGATGACAATAATGTAGGCGGAACATAAAGGCCACTTCGAGAAGCTACTCTCAGATAACGGCTGCAAAAACATTGACGGGAACTGGATCGCCGATCAAACTCGGCACGTAGACCGGTGGCAGCGTATTGAGCCGCTACATCGGACCCACGGATTACCGGAATCAGTTTACGACTTGAGATATAGGTTTCGCGTGGTTTGGGTTGAAGTTTGAGTCTCCGGAGTAGTGTGCCCTAATCGTGTGCGTACCTACGGTCAGATCAGACGTGGTCAGGCTGGCTTGGCCCTTATCGTCGAGCGGCACTTTCCCCAATAGCGTGGCGCCGTCATAGAAGTTGACGAGGCCGGTTGGAGCACCAATTGACGGGAAACTGGGCTTGACCGTTACCGTGAACGTAACCGGCTGGCCAAACTGGGAGGGATTCGCCGAGCTGGAATCGCTGACATGCGTTCCGCCAGAGTTCATCAGCACCGATACAGTGTTGCCGTTGGAGCCCGTAGTAACCAAGTCCGGAGCATGGTCACGATTGAAGTCCGCCGCTACGATTGATAACGGACCTGGGGCAGTCAGAACGTGCCACTTTGTTCGGAACGTACCGTCGCCGTTGCCGAGCAGCACCCTCACCTTTCCCAAGCCCTGCCTGCTAGCCATACTGACGGCCAAATCCGCTTTGCCGTCGCCGTTGATATCAGCAATGGCGACGGAGTCCGGCGCGTAACCCGCCGCGTAGTCGACGGGATTCTGGAAGCTGCCGTCTCCGTTTCCTAACATGACGCTTACATTCTGAACAAAATCGACGATAACCAGATCTAAGATTCCATTGCTATTGAAGTCGCCACAGGCTATACCTTGAAGGCCGTTATCGGAATCGAAGATCGTCGCCGGCTGGAAGGTGCCGTCCCCGTTGCCCAGCAGGATACTGACACCACCTCCGAAATTGGCAATCGCCAGATCCACAACGCCATCGCTATTCAGGTCTCCGGTCGCAATCCGAACAGGAACCAAACCCGCATGGTAAAGAACCCCGTCACGGAAGGTGCCATCACCTTTGCCTATTAAGATGCTCACGCCGGCCTGGGTTGGGTCGTCACTGGAAGCATTTACTGCTGCTATATCAGGACGCCATCGCCGTTCAGGTCCAGTGCTGCTACGGCAAGCGGTTCTATGCCCCCGGAGGGAATAGGCGGAGCCACATCGAAACCCCCGTGGCCATTGTTCACGAGGATGTTGAGTGTGTTGTCGCCAGCGTTTGTGACTACCAGATCGGGCCTGCCATCCCCATTGAAATCCGCCGCAGCAATACCCGACGGACCATTGCCAACAACGAAGGTCTTGGCACGTCGGAAGGTCCCATCTCCTCTGCCCAGAAGCAAACTGACCGTACCGTCCTTCTCGTTCACGACCGCGAGATCGGGTCTTCGGTCTCCATTGAAATCGGCTGCAGCCATGGACACTGGGGCGCTGCCGACGGTGTAATCGACCGCTGGCATGAAGCCCCTGGCGTGGGCGAGACTCAAAGCTATTGCCGAGAAGCCGATGAGCGCGAGAAATCGCTGAGCGGAGGGTACCATAGAACAAGACCTCCTTCGTCTGCCAGGGAGTAGAAGCGAGGGGAAGAAATGCTGCAGGCCCAGGTACGAGCCTTCATTAGTACCTAACGAATATCAGACCGGTTTCTCGGCTGTCAAGTCCATGTGGTTGGGGGTAAACAACCGAGCCGCTACATCAGAACCACGGATTGCCAGGGTCAGTTCACGATTTGAGATATAGGTTTCGCGTGGTTTGGGCTGAAGTTTGAGTCTCCGGAGTAGTGTGTCTTGATCGTGTGCGCGGCGCTACCTGTTCCGGCGGCGACTGGATGGTGACGGCACCGTGTTCAAAGTCGTGCCTTAGGTCGACGGGAGTGCGAATTCATTCAAACACTGTGGTCGTTATTTCTTTTTTCGTGCCGAGATGCCTGGTCCGGGGAAGTGACGAATATCCCGGGTGAACGGTCCGGCCAGCCTAGGGGTTAGGCGTAAGAATGCGGTTGCGCGGCATACCTTTTTGGCACATAATCTTGCCCGCTTTTTACCCTGTTTAAGGAGCTAAATCGTGTCCCGCCAGAAGAGCTCACCCAGAGACATCGCCACATTGACTCCCAAAACCGAACGCCGTCTAAACGCTTACGCGGCGGCTGCCACGGCTGCCGGTGTGGGCCTGACCGCGCTGCTCCCCTCCACCGAAGCCAAGGTGATCTACACCCCGGCAGACCAGCCCATCCCGCTCAACAGCACTTACCAACTCGATCTCAATAACGACGGCACCTTCGATTTCACGCTGTCCAATTCTGGAAACACAGTCGGCCTTAGCGCCTATGGCAACGCCGCGCCCAATCCCCAGACCGGCGGGTTTCAGGCCTTTCTGCGAGTCGCCGGCAATGATCGGCCGAACCAGCCGGTTCGGAAAGATCATTTTGCAGCCGCGCTCAAGCCGGGGCGACTGGTTGGACCCGACCTGGCGTTCTTTCGCAACCGGCAGTCTGAAAATCACGAAATGGAATTCTGCCAATTCGCTTTTGACACCTCTCGAACCACTTACGCCGGCCCGTGGAAGGATGTTCAGCACCGCTACCTGGGATTGAAATTCAAGATGGATGGCAAGGTTCACTACGGATGGGCGCGCCTTAATGTTTCGGCGACGCACTGCAACATCCAGGCGAGGCTCACCGGGTATGCCTACGAGACCGTGGCCCGGAAGCCCATCACGACGGGAGACAAAGGTCAGAATGCGGATGCCAAGCCCGCTGGCCTGGGCCAACTCGCCCAAGGCGCAGCCGGGAAACGGAAGCAGTAGGCTGCGGCCTTATGGTGGCACGATCGGACACCCGGGGTGGCGCCCATCCTTGGGCGCCAGCCCGATCTCGCATTCTGCTGGCGCTAGAAAATTTACCGACGGTTCCTCATGCCCTATCGCATTGCCACGGCCTTTCCCCATTGCCGAGAGCTAAACTCCGGGGTACAATTCCAGCCCTCTTCAGAACCGGAGATGAAGTATGTCGTTCAAGCTCCGCTCGGCTCTTTGTGCAGGCCTCTTAGCCGCCGCAACAGTTTCTTACGCCACGGCCTCGGCTCAGCTGAATTCGGGCCCTAACGCGTTCTCCCCCGACGCTAAGACTTGTCGCCCGTTCTATCCTGCCCATCTGTATCTCACTGGTATGAACGCCGGCTATCCGGCGCTGGGGGATTTTAATGGCGACGGCATTCTTGATCTGGTCACCGTAACGCAGCAGTGGTCCGGCCATTGGGAGGGGAGTATCACTATTCTGCTCGGGCAAAAGGGAGGAACGTTCCAGCAAGGCGGTAGTTACGACATAGGGCAATCGCCCGTCGGCAATCTGGCGGTGGGCGATTTCAACCGCGACGGGAGACTCGATGTGGCCTCGTCCAATTCCAACGGAACCATAGAGGTCTTTCTGGGCAACGGAGACGGCACCTTCCAGCTTCCGCTGGCCTCGCCGGCGGGCGCGGAGACTGACTTTCTCGCGGCCGGCGACTTCAACGGCGACGGCAGACTCGATCTGGCCGCTCTAGGTTCCGGCTCGGTGGTACAGGTTCTGCTCGGAAAAGGCGACGGAACCTTCCAGTCGGCCGTCACTTATCCGGTCAATGTGACACCCTCCGGGATCGCAGTCGCCGATTTCGACGGCGACGGCCATCTGGACTTAGCCGTCGCGAACGCCGGATATCTCTCCAATCCAGGTACTACGGTGAGTGTTCTCTTTGGTAAAGGCAACGGAACCTTCGGGACAAAGAAGGATTTCACCGTCGGCCAAATGCCGTTCGGCATTGTCGCTGCGGACTTCGACGGCGACGGCAAGATCGACCTGGCGACCGCCAACTACCTGGATGGAACTGCCTCGGTGCTATTGAATAAGGGCAAGCGCGGATTTCGTCCGGCAACGAGCTACGCTGCCGGGCATCCAGGCGCACCCTACCGGGTTATAGCTGCTCCGCTTAAGACCGGCGAGAAGCCAAGCCTGGCAGTCGCCAGCATCGCCGGCACCTACGTCCTGGTAAGTAAAGGGGACGGCACTTTCGAGTCCGCCCAAGGTTACGAGCCTCAGTCTTCGGAGCTGGTTGCCACCGATCTCAACGGCGACGGAAACACCGACTTATTGGTGGCGGGAGGCTATTTCGAAGAAGGCCCGACGGGCGTCACCATCCTGTTCGGGAAGGGTCGCGGGAAGTTCGCCACTCCGACTGCTTATGTTGGCATCCCCAACCTGTCGGCCGTCGCCGCCGGAGACTTCGATGAGGACGGCAAGCCGGACCTGGCGGTCGCCGACTCCGACGGGGACGCGATTGGCATCATGCCGGGCCTGGGTAAGGGTCGCTTCTCTTCGCCGGTCGAATACTACAGCGTGGCCGGGTACCCGGTTTCGATTGCCGTGGGCGACTTCAACGGCGATAAACACCTCGACCTGGCGGTGACGCTGTTTGACGTGAACAAGGTCCAGATTTTCTTGGGCAAAGGCAATGGCATATTCACGCGCGGAGGAATATTTCCCGTCCGGGGACAGTGGGCTTGGTGGATTCGCACAGCAGACTTCAATGGCGACGGCATTCTCGACCTGGCGGTCACGAGCCAGGGCGATTATGAGAGCAACGGAGAGGTCAGTATTTTGCTGGGAAACGGTGACGGCAGCTTTCAGACGGCCACTGGCTATTCTCCTGCGCAATATGACGAGGGACTCGCGGTCGCCGACTTCAACCGTGATGGCAAGCTGGATTTCGCGGTCGCGAACAATAAGACAAATTTCGTGAACGTTTTCCTTGGCAATGGGGATGGGACCTTCACCCAAAAGGGTTCCTACGCGGCCGGCTCCAATCTGATCGATGTCGTCGCCGCCGATTTCAATGAAGACGGGAATCCAGACTTGGTCACCGCGAGCAACGCCAGCGGGGTTTCGATGCTGCTCGGCGCGGGGGACGGCAGTTTTCAGCTGACCCCGGATTTTTATCCGCTGCTCGATACCTGGCGGCTGAGCATTGCCGACTTTACCGGCGACGGCCATGCCGATCTCGCCGTCGTGACCCATAACTATGGAATGGTCTACCTGCTACGCGGCAAAGCGGACGGGACGTTCAAGCTGGTCAGCAGTTCGAATATTGGCGTGGTTACCTACGCTATGGCTGTGGCCGACCTGAACGGCGACGGCGCGCCGGACCTGGCGGTCCCGAATGCCGACGGAGGAGAGGTCAGCGTTCTGCTGAATGGCTGCGCTGGCAGATAGGCGCAGCGCAGTTCTTTCGCTAGATTTTGCCACCGCTCTCAATCTGCCGTATGTACAGCCTCAAGCCAATCAGCACGAGCACAATTGCTACCACCGACCAGGCCAGTCCTTTGCGGCGGTAGTCGCGCTCGCGCAGGGCGGCTTCGCCTTCCTGGTGTGTTTTCCCGGCGATTTTGAGTCCTGCCTGGATGTCCTGATCGACGCGCGCCACGTTGAAGCTGTGGATGGTGACTCGGGCTTTGGTGAGCGAGTCGCGGGCCTGGTCCTGCTCAAGGCGGGGCTGGCTGACTTCCATGCCGTCCGATTCGGCGCGGCCCAGCAGCTCGTCGCTGGTCTTGACCGCGGTATCCAGTTGGGCTAGCTGGGCATGGAATTTGTCGGCCGCGTCGTAGCCGGCGTCGCCCGAAGTGTGGCAGTTGGTGCAGACCGACTGGGTTCCGGTGCCGAGCATGGCGTCGCTGGGATGGGCGATGCGGTGGTTGCTGTGGCAGGTCACGCATCCGGGAAGGGAAGCGGCCTCAAACGCCGCCTTGTGCGGGCTCGAGGCGAACAACTGCGCCTGAAACACGTGGCAGGTCGCACAAACATTCTGCACCGTACCCACGCCGGGCGGGGCAGCGCCGTGATTGCCGTGGCAGGTGGTACAGGTGGGTGCGCTCAAATCGCCGCGCACCGCCAACGCTTCATGATGAACGCTGGCGCTGTAGCCGGCGAACTGGTCGGTTGGAATCGAATAGCCCTTCATGTAGGCTGCGTCGGCGTGGCAGCGCGAGCAGGTCTGCGCCACATTCAGCGGATGCACCTTGGAGCGTGTGTCGCTCGCCGGACGCAGATCGTGCACCCCGTGGCAATCGGTGCACACGGCAACTTTGGTATCGCCCTTGGCCAGCAACTTGCCGTGTACGCTGGTCAGGTACTGGCTGAATTGATCGGTGCGCAGCGAGGGATTGAATTGCCGCATGTAGGCGGCATCCGAGTGGCACTTGCCGCACAACGCCGGCACATCCTTGTGATCGATGTGTCCGCGAAAGCCGGCTTTCTTGCTCATGGCGTCCTGATCGTCTTTCGTGGGATCGCCGCCATGGCAACTGGCGCAGGTCAGACCCTTTTGCGCGTGGATATCCTGGGCGAATTGATCCTGCGTGACTTTGTATGGGGGATCGAGGGCGGAGTGGCAGTCGACGCAGCTGTTCGGCGTCTCGGCGCAAGCGGCAGACACTGCGAGCGCAGCCCCCAGGAACGGCCACAGCACCGCGAATCGCTTATTTCGCCACATAGCCATACACCGTCATGGAGGCCATATAGGCCAGCGCAAACACACCCAGGCCCAGGATCCAGCGCGAGCTGCGGCCATTGCGCTCGCGCTCGAAGAAGGGCAGCAAGAGCCAGATCAGGCCTGCCAGACCGAAAACCAGAATCCCAACCAGCTCGCCATCCACGAACCAGATCTTGGCGGGGATCAGTTTCAGGGTCTGGAACATGAACATGAAGTACCACTCCGGACGGATTCCGGCGGGGGCGGGTGCGAACGGATCCGCCTTCGTTCCCAGATCCCAGGGCTTGAGCGCGGCCAGGGCGCCCAGCACGCCCAGCGCGATGTACCACGCCATCAGTTCGCGCAGGAGGAAGTTCGGGAAGAAGTGCATCTCGCGGGCCTGCGCCGGATCGGCCTTCCACTTGGCCTCCACATCCGGCGGCACGCTCATGCCGAAGCGCTGGATCAATGCCACGTGAAGCAAGATCAGCAGTGTGGTGATGCCGGGCAGCACGGCAACGTGAAATCCAAAGAAGCGGGTCAGCGTGGCGCCTGTAACTTCCTCGCCGCCGCGCAGAAAAACCATCATCTGATGGCCCACGAAGGGTACCTGGCCAGCGATTTCAGTTCCGACCTTGGTGGCGAAGAAAGCCAGCGTGTTCCAGGGAAGCAGGTATCCGCTGAAGCCGAATCCCATGGCCAGAAAAAGCAGAATCATCCCACTCACCCACGTCAGTTCGCGCGGCTTGCGATAGGCCTTGAGAAATAGCACGCTGAACATGTGGGCGATGGCAGTGAAGATCATCAGGTTGGCGGCCCAGGAATGGATCGAGCGGACCAGCCAGCCAAACTGTACCCGGGTCATGATGTACTGCACGCTCTCGAAGGCTTCGCTGGCGCTGGCGCGGTAGTAGAGCAGAAGCAGAATTCCGGTGCAGACCTGAATTCCGAACAGGAAGAGCGTGATGCCTCCCAGGAAGTACCAGTACGAGCGGGAATGGATGGGGACGGTCTTCTCCCGCAGGGGAGCGGTCAGTTCGGCCAGGCCGAACCGCTCATCGAGCCAGTTGCGTATGCGGGTGAGCAAGCTTACGCCCCCCGCTTTCGGCTGACCACGATCTCGTCTCCACGAATATGAACCTGGAATGCCTCCAAGGGACGGGGCGGCGGGCCCGCGATATTGCGGCCATTGAGATCATAGAGACCGTTATGGCAGGCGCACCAAACCTGGTGGAGATCGGCACGATACTGGACGGTACAGCTGAGATGAGTGCAGGTGGCGGAGAGAGCGATGTAGTCGCCAGCGGCATTCAGCAGCAGCAGCCCGGGGCGGCTCCCGAAGCGAAAGATCTTGGACCCATTCGCCTTCAGCTCGCCGACCTTGGCGGCCACCACCTCGTCGCCTCCCAGATCCGCCACCGGGGGAGGAACCAGATAACGAATGACCGGGTAAACGAACGAGAGAAAAGAGGCCAG
>Ga0335079_10000966_pt1 | contig 32511 bp, 33 predicted proteins | sample Lox_Sample_33_FD_206719 | JGI IMG/M metagenome (GOLD analysis project Ga0335079, IMG submission 206719) | Soil microbial communities from Loxahatchee National Wildlife Refuge, Florida, United States - Lox_Sample_3.3 | ecosystem: Environmental > Terrestrial > Soil > Wetlands | place: USA...
ACCTCGCGCCTTGTGACCTCTGGGTCGACCACGGCCTCGCGGCCGCTGCGCCCATAGTCGATCATCACGACGAAATATTGCATTCGGCAGGCAATCCGGCATTTCCCGAGCTGGATCGCATTATTTCCGACAATCAGAAAATAGTCAAGGGCAAATTCCGAATATCGAAAGCGGGGCGCCCCTTTGCATGGCCGCCCTGCGCCTCCCGAAACGGGCGGTCTGCCTAACGGCCCTTGCGCGACCGACCCGTCTTGCTCCGCATCCGCTCGATCTGAGCGCGCGGCAGCGTCAGGCAGATCTCGCCGATCCATTCCAGCTTCACGCCGTTGATTGGCTTGGCGTTGAAGCTCTTGAGATTGACGAGATTTGGCGATTTCGAGCGCTCGATCGTCTTCAAGTAGCGTTCCCCGGTCTTCAGGCGCACCGCGGCCTCTTCGCCGTAGAAGCTCGAGAGTGGATGGCGCTGCTCCCGGTAGACCACGACAATGTCTCCGTTTTCGTATTTCGGCAGCATCGAATCGCCGGCGACCTCGAAGGCGATGGTTTCCCCGGAGATTGAGAAGGGCAATTCGATCTCGCCTATGCCCTCCGGCGGCACCTGTTCGCTGTCCGGCTCGATCACGGCGCCGGCTCCGACGCGGCCCATGATCGGGACCATGTTCAGCCTGAGATATTCCGTGATGATCGGCACCTCCGAGGCCTTGATCAGCCGGATTCCCGACAAAATCTCCGATACGGCGCCGGCGCGCACGCCCATCGCCTCGGCAAGCCCTCCCTTCGACTTCCCCGTCTTCTTAAGTCCCCGCACGATCGTGGCGGCATCAATCGTCGTCATGGCGAATCCTCCTTCCGAATCCCGGAAGACATATACAGTTACGGTTATCGTAAATCAAGCTTGACTTTTGCTTCTGAATACCGGAAATTAGCCGAGTCGCCCCCGGTCGGGCGACGGGAAATGCGAGAATTGAATGGAATCCTTCTCCTGGGCGCCCGCCCATTGCGAGGCGCTTCGTGAATATGTGGCAAAAGGCCTGTCCTTTGCCGAGGCAGCGCGCGAAATCAACAGCAAATTCGGCACAGCCTATACCCGCAGTGCCGCGATCGGCCGGGCCCGGCGCATGGGGCTGCTGACCCGACCCAGGCCACCAAACTACGGTCCAAGGCAGCTGGCAAAGGCCGAGGCGCCGCGCCGGGCCCGATCACCCGAGCGTCAAAAGGGCGCACCAGCCGCGTCGGTGCCGCCGCCGGCCTCGCTGAGACACGCCGCGCCGGTCAAGTTGCGCTGCGTGGGGATAACGCCGCGGCTCCTGGCCCTGGTTGACCTCGAAGCGGGCGATTGTCGCTATCCCTATGGCGGTGACAAGGACGGCGAACCCATCACCTTCTGCGGCCATCCCCGGCTTCCGGGCTCGAGCTATTGCGGGCCGCATTTTCACCTGACGCGCGGCGACGGCACTGCGTCCGAACGCGCCGCTTTGCCGGTCGTGCTTCGGCTCGTGGCCGCTGCCTGAGCGCCGCGCCGAACTCACCTTAATTCTTACAAAGGAGGCAATGTGGCCAAACGCAATAGATCGCGCCGCCTGGCAAAGGTTCATGACCGCCGATCGCAGGACCTGCCGCTCCATGCAGAAGTCGCCTCGATCGAGGTGGATGACCCTCTCGCGCTGGAGCCGGGCGAGAAGATTGTCGCCTTGCGCTCAATCCGGAATGATCCGCTCGGGCGGTTGCACTCTCACAAGCAGATCGACGATGCGCAATATCGGGCCGGGCGAGCCTTCCAGAGCGACTGGGAGCGCGCCGAGCGCGGGCCGCAGGCGGTCGACCCTACCCGCGAATATGTCGATGGCGCGCAGACGCGCGAGCCGGTCACCGAAGCTCAGCGCAGGGCCGTGCTCAGGCTTAATCGGATCGAGCGCGAGCTCGGCGCTGACGGCTCCGCGATCGTCCACGACGTGCTGGTCAAGGGCATGACCATGGAACAGGTGGGGCTGCGCCGCGGTCTCAAGAGCGCGCGCTGGAATGATTATTTCTCGCGCCGTCTTCGCGAATGCCTCGATCGGCTCGCGCTCGCTTATGGTTTTGCGACGGAAAAACGCGCCGACGGCAGGGCGACGATCAGGCGTTCGGTGCCTCCCGAAGCGGTAAGATGAAAACGCGTGGGGCTCACCGGCGGTTCCGACCTTGATGGAGCTCTGGGGAACGCAAGTGATATGCCTCGGGAACCCATGGTGAACCCGTGCGAGGGCGGGTGCGTCAAAACTCTGAGTGGTCTTTAGAGGATAAACATGAAATACGCGTTTCTCGACTGCATGGCTTTGGTTCTGGCGACGTTGGCGATTGCGGCAGATGCCTCCTATATCGGCGCCTGGAAGCTGTCCGCCGCTACCCTCGCGCCATGGGCCGACCCGGATCATATGCCTGATGGCGCCGAGCCGACGCGACTGATCGGCAAGACCATCGTTATCGCCGCCAGGCAAATCAGCGGACCGCGCCCGTTTGCCTGCACGGCTCCGCACTACAAGGTCGGCGATTTTACGCCTGATCGGCTGTTCCAGGGCGCGTTCGACGAGATGCGATTCAACGACAAGAGGGTCGACCCGAACAAGATAGCTGCTTCACTCGGCTTTGCGGGAACTGCCATCAAGACGCTCGAAACCGGCTGCGAGATCGACTTCCATTTCGTCGATGCCACGACTGCTGAAGTTGGCCTCAATGATTACGTCTATACGCTGAAGAAGCAGTAGAGGCCGCTCAGAACGGGCTGGCATTGAAATTCAGCTTCTGCACCACGTCGTAGGAGGCTTTTGTCAGCGGCTCGGCGTAATTGACCGTCAGCGCGCCGAACGGCGAGGCCCAGGTCAGGCCGACGCCAACCGACGAGCGCATGACATTGTTGTTGGCGACCTGCACCGATTGCGAGCCGAACGTTGTCGGTCCGGAATAGCGGAACACGCTGCCGGCATCGACGAAGACCGATCCGCGCAGCCCGTATTCCTGTGGAATTCCTGGAATCGCGCTCTGCAGTTCCGCCGTCGTCGCCCAATACATGCTGCCGCCCACGTTATCCATGGTCGAGCCCGGCGTGAGGTCGCGCGGACCAAAGCCGTTCGGTGCGAAGCCGCGCACCAGCGAGGGACCGCCGAAGAAGCTGTTGATCAGCGGCACCTGTTGGCCGCCCCAGCCGCTGATGAAGCCGCCCTGGCCGCGCACCATTGCGACCAGATCGCCATTGAGCGATTGATAATAGCGAACGTCTTCGGTGGTGCGCAGGAATTTCACGTCGCCGCCGAGCCCTGCGAGGTCCTGCCGGAGCTGCGAATTGATGCCGCTGGTCGGGCTCTTGGTGCTATCGAGGGTGTTGTAGGTGATGGTGTCGCCGGCCGCCGACACCAATTGCCGCCCCGCAGCCGCCGCTTGCTGGATCGGCAGCGATACCACCAGAGCGTTCGGGCCGAGCGTGACCTTCTGATCGTACAGCGAGTAGCGCCACAGCACGTTGGTCTGCTCGGTGATTGGCGTGCCCACCGAGAAGTTGGCGCCATAGGCTTCGCTGCCATAGGACTGGTAGGGGCTGGAGGTAGCCAGCCGGCCGAACAGTTCGACGCCGCCGGAAATGTGATTGCCGAACAAATCGGGATCGGTGACGGCGATGTCGGCGCCGCTGGCATATTGCCCGTAACTGAAGGTCGTCTGGACGCTGTCGCCCGTGCCATAGAAATTGCGGTCGCCGAGCTTGACCTCGACCATCCAGCCGTCGGTGGTCGAGTAACCGCCGGACACCCAGAAATCGCCGGTCCGCTGGTCGCTGACCTCGACATCGAGCACGACGCGATCTGCTGCCGAGCCGGGTTTGGTCGAGATCTTGACGGTCTTGAAATAGTTCAAATTCCTCAGCCGCCGCTCGGCGCGATCGATCAGCGTCTGGTTGTAGGCATCGCCTTCACCGAAATCGAACTCGCGCCGGATCACATAGTCGCGGGTGCGGGTGTTGCCGTGGATCTCGATGCGTTCGACATAGGCCCGCTTGCCTTCGTCGATCGCAAAGGTCGCGTCGATGCGCTGGGTCGCTTCGTGCCGAAGGATTCGCGGCGAGGCGTGCGCGAAGGGATAGCCGAGCCTCGCCATTTCGACGGCCAGCGCTTCGCTGGTCTTGTCGAGCGCGTTGCCGTCGAACAGCGCGCCGGTCTTGGTGAGCAGCAGGGGACGGAATCTTTGCGGATCGAGCCCCGGCACGTTGCTGGTGACGCCGATGTCGCCGAAGCGGTAGAGGGCGCCTTCGTCGATCGCAAAGGTCAGCGTGAATCCCCCGGACGCGGGATCGTATTCGGCGCGCGCATTGGAAACGCTGGCATCCGCATAGCCGTGGCCGCGATAGTAGAGTCTGATCTGCTCGCGGTCCTCTTCGAGGCGATCGGGGTCGTAGACGTCGCCGCCGGTCAGAAAGCTGATGAGGGAGGTCTGCGACGTCTTGATCACGGCCTTGAGCTGCCGATCGCCGAAAGCGTGATTGCCGACAAAATTGATTTGCCGCACCGTCGTCTTCTTGCCCTCGCTGATGTTGTAGACGAGATCGACGCGATCATTGCCGCGATCGATGATCTCGGGCACCACGCTGACGTCGTCGCGCCCCACACGGCGATAGGCTTCCACGATGCGGCCGACATCAGCCTGGACGGTGGCGCGTTGCAGCGAGCCGCGCGCCTTGGATTGGACGACGGCGGCAAGGTCCTCTTCCTTGACCTTCTTGTTGCCCTCGAAAGCGACGCGTCCCAGCACCTTCGCTTCGATCACGTGCACCACCAACCGATCGCCGGCGCGCTCGATCGTCACCTTGTCGAAAAGCCCAGTGGCGATCAGCGCCTTCAATCCGGCGTCGCGAACGGCGTCGTCATAACGGCCGTCGGGGAGGGGGTGGAAATAGGAGCGCACGGTTTCGGCATCGACCCGCCGGTTGCCCTCGACGGCAATCACATCGCGCCCATCCGCGCCCAGCGCCGGCAGGGCAAGCACGACCGCGAGCAGGGCGCAAAGGAAATGCAACCTGCAGTTTGGCCGGCTTCGCGCCTGGCAGAAGGTACTCACGTCCCGTCGGTCCTCATCGCTGACGACCGTCCAATGGAATTGCCTGCCGAGGGCGAAAGAATGTCACCCTTGGGGTGAGTTGCGGGCCAAAAGGTTAACGCCGCCACAATTTCGACGCCATACCGAACCGGCCATTCCCTAAATCTTTCGCATAGCTGGCTCAAATGCCTACTAGCCAAGGCATCGCGAAAGGTCCGCCTGATGCCCAATAGCAACAGTGCGGGCACCTCGTGGGAGTTTGTTATGCGTAACGCCTTCTTCGCGGCCGCACTGTTCGCGCTGATTCCGTCAGCGCAGGCCGCGGTTGCCCCGGAGATCGATCCGCGCGCCTCGCTTAGCGTCGTGCAGCAATGGATCTACAATTATCGCGCCAAGCCTGACTACGCGCACGTGCCGGCTGCCGTGCGTGTGCTGTTTCACTCGCAAACCTTCAAGGAGCCGGAAAACGCCGGCATCTATCTCGGCTTTATCGCCGGTGCGATCGGATCGAATCCGGCCAAGGCAGAGCAGCTGGTGAACAGCTTTTTCCCGGTGCGGCAGGAGGACGAATGGGTCATCGTGCGTGCGATTGCCTATTCCGGCCTGCCGGACTGGCGCAATCTTCTGCGCCGGGTGGCTTCGAAGATGCCGGCGCGGCGAAAGATGATCGATGCATATCTTTCCAGCAGGCTGCCGATCCTGACGGAAATCCCGCTGGAGGAGACCAAGCCCGGCATGCTCGACAAGCTGAAGGGCGCTTTCAAGAACCCGTTCACCAAAGAAGAGCGGAAGCTGAACACGAACCTGACCTATGCCGGCAACCAGGATTTGCTGGACACGTTGTGGGGATACTATTTCGCCACCGGTTCGCATGAACCGGTCCTTCGCATTATGCAGATGCTGCCCTGGTCGAAGAGCCGCGACACCATCGAAAAGCTGACCGTTGGCAGCATGGCGCGCTATACGCTCGCAAGCTATGCCGTACGCGACGCCGAATTACGCGAGTTTCTTCGGAGCGAGCTGCCCAACCAGCCGGCCGCGGTCAAGGTCCCGCTCGCCGAGGTGATCGAGGCCGCCGACACCGTGCAGCTCGGTGCGGTCCGCAAGGACGCCCTCGCAGCCGTCGACGAGCTCAAGACCAAGGGCTCCGATTCGCGGCGCAACCTCGACTTCTGGGGCCAGGTCGGCGTCGGCGCGGTTGCGCTGGGCTGCGTCTCGGCCGCCGCGATGGGAGCGGTTGCGATCGGCATTCCCTGCGTGATCGGCGGCTCGGCGTCACAAGGGCTGCTGTCCTTCTGGGAAAAGCAGCAGTAAGCGTCGCAGGGTCACACAGAAATCGCGATTGGTCATTGTCGCGTGCTGGCTCCCATCGCATGCGAGCGTTGCATCGAAAGGCGTTCATCTCTCTGGCCTTGCTGGTGCTGGTGATGGCTTTGCTGCTGTTCGGCGCGGCAGGGACGCTGCGCTACTGGCAGGCTTGGCTGTTTCTGGCCACCTATTTTGCGGTGTCGCTGGCGCTCACACTTTATCTGATCAAGAGGGATCCGGCGCTTCTGGCGCGGCGAATGCGGGGCGGTCCCTTTGCCGAACGCGAGCCGACGCAGAAAATCATTATGTCCTTTGCCTCGCTCGGATTCATCGCGCTCCTGGTTTTGCCGGCCGTCGACCACCGCTTCGGCTGGTCCGACATGTCGCCCGCAATGGCGATCGCCGGCGACCTGCTGATCCTGCTCGGCTGGCTCGGCATCTTCTTCGTCTTCCGCGAAAACAGCTTTGCATCGGCAACCATCGAGTCGGCGGCGGACCAGCGGGTGATATCCAGCGGTCCATATGCTTGGGTCCGGCATCCGATGTATGGGGCCGGCTTCCTGTTGCTGCTCGGTATTCCCATCGCGTTGGGATCGTGGTGGGGCGTGCTGGTCGCGTTCGCGATCCTGCCCGCGCTGATCTGGCGGCTCCTCGACGAGGAAAGATTCCTGGCTCGGAATCTCCCCGAATACGCCGAGTACCAGGGCAGGGTGCGCTACCGGCTGCTGCCGCTGCTCTGGTGAATTTACGACCAGAGGCCTGCAAAGCGATCGCACGGGCCGAGCAGCAGGCTTGCGAGTTCCGGTCAGTCGGATTGGCTTGCCGCAAAGGTTGTTACTTGGCATACTTTCAACCTTATGGGAGCTCGCCGCGACCAGGCCACATGCGGCGTCCGCTAGCCGTGGCCCGGCCGAGGACTGAAGGAATGCCGATCGGCATTCCCGTTCAAAGGTTCGAAATGAAGAGTCCTACGTCGCTTGCTGAGTTGCAAAACACGCTCGGAGCCCCGTCGGGCGAGACCGTCGAAAACCTTCGGCTGCTGAAGGCGTTCGTGCGGCTCGCGCCCAATCAGCGCTTCGAAATCATCGAGATGGTCGAGCGTCTTGCGACCGATTCTCCGCCAGCTCCCGGCCGGCCGCTGTCCTGATGGCGCACCGCCTTCGCAGGACCGGACCGCTCGCCGGCAGGCCCTTCGGTCCTGCGGCCCCTTCGACGCGCAAAAAATGCCGCCGGCCCGGCCGGCAAGGGCATCGCAAAGACGCCATTGGGCAGATATGGTACGGATTGTTTAAAGAGCGGAGGACGACGAGCATGGCTGAACCAAAACTGGAAGTTCCTGCCGAATTGCGCGAATTGGCCGAGAAGACCATTGAGCAGGCGGAAAAGGCGTTTGGGATGTTCTTCGATGCCGCCAGCAAGTCGATTTCCTCGGTGCCGGGCGCGGGATCGGACATTTCCAAACAGGCCCTGGCACTCACCGAACAGAACATGAAGGCGGCGTTCGATCATGCGCGAAGGCTCGTCCACGCGACCGATTTTCAGGAAGCCATGCGCATTCAGTCGGAATTCCTGAGGAGCCAGTTCACCAATGCCGGAGAGCATATGAGGCAGATCACCGGCCAGGTCATGTCGGCCGCAAAGGATGCGACCAAAGGCAAGTTCTAGGCATGGGTTTGGCTGCCTACAAATTCTCCTTGCGCGCGGCAGCGCGGCGGACTTCAATTAAGATCGCAGGTCCATGACGGGCCACCGGATGGATCCCATCCGCCGTCTGTCATCCTTTCTGCTGATCCCTGTCGGCCAAAACCGGCAGGGATTTGCATTTTGCGGCCGCGCTACTTTCCGAGCGATCCGATATGGGCCGCAATATCCCATGCGCTCCTGGTCAACAGCCTGATTTCCGCGGCCGAGCGTGCCCCTCAGTAATCGCCGGGATTGGCGATCATGGGCCGCGTCGAGTCGGCGGGCGAGAGATTGCTGGAAGCACTGCTTTGCAGGAAGCGGTCGAGCGTCGCCTGGATCCTCTCTTTGAGCGCATCGGGGCCGCGATCGCTCAAGTCGGTATGAAGCGCGCCAGTGTTGACGATATCGACGCCTGTCGCCTTCGCCTGGCCCGGCGTCGGCAGCACACCGGGATCGGTCTTGAAGCGAGGATCCTTCGAGCGGAAGGACAGGACCTTCAACCTGTCGCTGAGCACGAAGGGTACGCGCAAATTGTCGAGCGTGATCACCTTGGACACCAGCTCGGGATGCTCCTTGGCGAAGTACATCGACACGTCGCCGCCGTTGGAATGTCCGACCAGCGTCAGGTGATCGTAGCTCGCGTTTGGTTGCAGCTTTTGCAGCTTGGCGAGCACGAAAAGGATGTTGGCCTCGCACCGAATATAGATCCCGCGCCGGCCCACATAGGGTATGCCGATCTTCGTCATCAATGGCGGATCGCTCGGCAGGTCCTGCTGGATGCTGGCAACCAGGTAGCCGCGTGTGGCGAGCGCGTTGGCGAGGAAGGAGTATTCGGTGTTCTTGACGGTATTGCCGTTGCTGATGATCGCTACGGGAAGCTTCCAGAAGCCATAGTTCGCCTTCATCTCGTAGTCGCGGCGCACAGCAAGGTCGACCGACACGGGACGCTGCCGCGCCGCGTCGTAAAGGTCGAGCGTCTCGTGCCGGATGGCCCATTTGCTGATGGCGAAGTATTCGCCGCCGGCGAGGACGCATAGACAGGCCAGGATCGCAAGAGCCCTTCTCATCGTTTCCAACCCGATCACGTCTCATTCAAAAGATGGTGTTGGTACGCTCGGCGCGCGCCCCTTGATCCGCGGTGGGGAAATTAAATTTCGGAAAGCTTCCGTTTCGAAAGGAATATTATGCCCGTGGGCTCCGCCGTGGCGATTTTGCTGCACGCAGCGCCATATCGATCTTGCTCTGGACGCGGCGGATCGCGAGAGCGGCGAGCCTGGTCTGGGTCTTGCCGGTCTTGATCGTCTCGCCGATCTGGAACCGCCATTCCCACACCTCCGGATCGGCGGTCGCGGTCACGGTGTACTCGACGCCCTTGTGGATCACAGAAGGTTCCTCGTTCTCCGGCATCAGCGGGAGGACAACGTTTCCCGCTCGCGATCAATCCGGACCTCTACGGGAAGGGCGGCAGTTCGGGAGCGTTTTGACGCAGCCGTGCTGCGTTCTCCAAGACCTTTCGGACCCAAGAGCACAGACGAGACCATCTCGCCATAGCGCAAGGGAGGTCGGGTCGTTCCGGATGAACCTGCGGTGACCATGCTCGTGTTCTCTCTGCTACCCGGAGGCGCGCGGGCGCCGCCAGCACCCGATGTTTTCTGCACTGATGGCGGCTGATTTTTGTTCGGGAATTCACAAGTGTTTCGCGGCGATCGAAGCAGTGCAGCAGAAATCTCTGCTACCTTTGACCACGGCCTCAGCGCAAAGGACGATTCGTGAACAGCCCTGGCAAGCCGGTACCGGTGCGGCACATCGCGGTCCTCGGAGTTCCCATCGACATGGGAGCCTCGCAGCGAGGAACGCTGATGGGCCCCGCGGCACTCCGGACTGCGGGTCTCCTTGCCGTGCTCGAGAGCCTCGGCTTCGAGGTCACGGATCATGGCGATCTCTCGGTCAACGGCATGGCTGACCTTGTCGATGTACCGCCGGAGAAGGCCAACCACTACCGGGAGATCCAGCGCTGGACTCGTCTCCTGAGCAGGCGGGGCTATGAGATTGCACGAACCGGGGCCTTCCCGATCTTTCTTGGCGGCGACCACTCACTGTCGATGGGTTCGGTGAACGCCATGGCGCGTCATTGGCAGGACGAGGGGCGAGAGCTGTTCGTCCTGTGGCTCGATGCACATGCCGACTACAATACGCCGGCGACGACACTGACCTCCAATATGCACGGCATGGCAGCGTCATTTCTTTGCGGCGAAGCCGGCCTTGACGGTCTTCTGGGCGGGGAGCCGCGAGCCTCGATTACCCCCGATCAACTGAAACTGTTCGGCACCCGTTCGATCGACAAGCTGGAGAAGGACCTCCTGCGTTCGCGATGCGTCAGCATCGTCGACATGCGCGAGATCGACGAGTTCGGTGTCGGCGTCCCGATGCGGCGTTTCATCGAGAAGGTGCGCGGGCGCGACGGCGTGATTCATGTGAGCTTCGATGTCGATGTCCTCGATCCCGATGTCGCGCCCGGCGTCGGCACCACGGTGCCGGGTGGCGCGACCTATCGCGAAGCGCATCTGGTGATGGAGTTGCTGCACGATTCCGGACTGGTCGGATCGGTCGATATCGTGGAGCTCAATCCGTTTCTGGATGAGCGGGGCCGGACCGCGCGCACGGCCGTGGAACTGATTGCCAGCCTGTTCGGCCAGCAGATCATCGACCGGCCGACGCCGAGCAATGCGATCGAGCCAGGCGAATAAATGGCGCTTAAGGGCGCTTCACGGTGCGGGCTTGATGCCCAACTCGGCGAAATACCGTGTGAGCGCGCCGGAGCTACCGCCGGCATCGGCGAACGCCACATAGGTATCAGGCCGGATGAGATAAACGGCGTCGCGGGAGAGGCCCGCGGTGGCGCATTCGGCCTGCCAGTCGAAGACATGCAACGGCAGCCCGCGCCTTGCGCAGGTTGCGGTGATCTCCGGACTCGCCGAACCATAGACGTGGACCTGCCAATCCATCGTTCTGAGCGAGGCGAAATTATCCGCGCCATCCGTTTTGACCCACGGCAGGCGGTCGCCGCCTCGCACGCGCCCCGCCTTGCCTCGGCTCAACGGGCTGCCGCGATAATTCAGCATGGTCTGCGAAACCGTGCGGAAGGCGATTTTGCGTGCCGCTGGAAACGAAAAAGCCGCTAGAATCGCGACCGGCGCGATCTGCGTACGAACGAAATTCGCAAACGCCCCTTCGCCGGTCGCGAAGGTGAAGACGCGATCGGTGGTGGCAACGAGGCGACGGGCAAAGCCGATCCGCTCGGCTTCATAGCTGTCGAGCAAGGCATCGCCCGCGCGCCCCCTCAGAACCGCGGCGAGCTTCCACGCAAGATTGATCGCATCGCCAATCCCGGTGTTCATGCCCTGGCCACCGGCAGGGCTATGGATATGCGCAGCGTCGCCGGCAAGGAAGACGCGTCCCTTTCGAAAATGCTGCGTCACGCGGTGATGGACATGATAGGTCGAGAACCAGTTCACCTTGGCGATTTTGACCTTCATATTGGCGATGGCGCGATCACTGACGTCGGCGATGGTCAGCGTCTCCGCACGCTCTGCGCGCCTGCCGCGCACAGTGCCGATCAGCCGCGCGCGGCCCTGTCCGGCCAGTGGAAAGACGGCCAGGAAATCGGCGTCGTCGAGATCGACATGTAGCTCGCCGTTCAACGCGGGGCCTCTTGCCTCGACATCGGCGACGTAAAAGACGTGCGGATAGGTGCCGCCGGGAAAGCAGGTCCCGATCAGCTCCCGCACCTTCGAGCGCGCGCCGTCGCAGCCGACGAGGTAACTTGCCTCGCAGTCCTGCTCGCTGCCGTCGGCGCAGCACAGGCGGGCGGTCACGCCATTATTCCGCTCGACGAAGCTTACGAGCTCGGTACGCCGTTCGACATTTGTGCCGAGCGCCGCTAGCCGCTCGATCAGCAGCTTTTCATGCTCGTCCTGGGGGAAGATCAGCATGAAAGGGTAGGGCGTCAGCCCCGCGCCGAGGTCCTTCAGCGAGATGCCTGCCTTGCGCTTGCCCTTGACCCAGAAATTGCCGGCCGGGACCTGGTGGCCTCGCGCGACCACGGCGTTGGCAAGGTCGAGCTGGCGGTAGAGTTCGAGCGTCCGGGCCTGGATGGCGAGCGCGCGCGACGTTGTACCCGGCTCGGCGGTCATGTCGACGATCCGCACGCTAACTCCGAGCTTGGTCAGCCAAAGCGCCAGCACCAGCCCCGTCGGACCGGCACCGGAGATCAGGACATCGGTTGGCGGCATCAATCCCTTCCTCGGTCGGGCCTGAAAGGCCTTGGGATTTCAGTCTGAAGTCGGGTCACCAGGCGTCACCTCGGCATGCAGCTTGCATCGCAGAAAGCTCAATAGCCGATAGTCTTTCCTGCAATATGGCCCATATCAGGAGGCTTCATGACCATCACGGCAGCCGCGCCGGGCACAGCCACCGAGCCTATCAGAATCAATGCGATCGTCTTTGCAAGCTGCGTCGGCACTATTATCGAATGGTACGATTTCCTGATCTACGCGACTGCGGCTGCACTGGTCTTCAATAAGGCGTTCTTTCCGACGTTCGATCCGCTCGCGGGTACGCTCGCTGCGCTTGGCAGCTATGCGGTGGGTTTTCTGGCGCGGCCCCTTGGCGGTGCGCTGTTCGGGCATTTCGGCGACCGGCTGGGGCGCAAATCCATGCTGGTGCTGACGCTGTTCATCATGGGGCTCAGCACGTTTAGCATCGGCCTGTTGCCGACCTATGAAAAAATCGGCGTGCTCGCACCGATCCTGCTGTTTGCGCTTCGGATCGTCCAGGGCATCGGCCTCGGCGGCGAATGGGGCGGTGCTTCGCTGATGGTGCTCGAGCACGCGCCGGCGGATCGGCGCGGCTTCTATACGAGCTTCGTGCAAATCGGCTTTCCCATTGGACTGGTGCTGGCAACGCTGGTGTTCGCCCTTGTCGCAAAAATGCCGGACGCCGATTTTGCGGCCTATGGCTGGCGCATTCCGTTCCTGATCAGCATCGTCCTGCTTGTGGTCGGCACCTTCGTGCGCTGGCGCGTGCCGGAGACGCCGGTGTTCGAAGGGCTCAAGAATCGCGATGCGGTGGCCAAGAACCCGGTTGGTGAAGCCGTCGCCGGCAGCACCAAGGAATTCTTCATCGCCGTCGGCCTCAAGCTCTCCGAGGTGTCGTGGGTCTACATGTTGACGGTGTTCGTAGTGGTCTACGCCACGACCAAGCTTGGCCTGCCCAAGCAGATGATGCTGGATGCCGTGATGTATGCCGCGCTGCTCGAGTTGATCAGCCTGCCTCTTTTCGGCATGATCGCGGACAGGATCGGCCGACGGCCGCTGTTCATCCTGGGCGCGCTTTTCACGATCGCCTATGCCTTCCCGCTGTTCTGGCTGATCGAAAGCAAGAGCACCGCGCTCATCTTCATAGCGATCATGATCGCGATGAATTTCGGCCACGGCATGATGTTCGGAATAGAGTCCTGCTATTTTCCAGAATTGTTCGGCGCGCGCGTCCGTTACAGTGGCGCTTCGTTCGGATTTCAGGTGTCGGCCGCGCTCGGTGGCGGCTTTTCGCCGATCATCGCGACCGCGCTGGTCGGATATTTCGGCGGCACCAGCGGCGTCTCCGTCATGATGATCGTCCTCGCGCTGATCACGCTTGCGGCCGCGCTCGCCGCGCGCGAAACTAAGGGTGCTTCACTCACCGAATGAGACGGGCGGGCCCGGTTGCTGTTTGGCATCTTCATTTATGACGGCGTGGAGCCGATCGACCTCGCGACTTACGGCGTGTTGTCGATGGCGCGCCGGATCGCGCCCGAGATCGCGATCTGCACGATTGCACCGCGGGCGGGCTCCGTTGCGCTGGCGAACGGGCTCAAGGTGACCGCCGATTACGGCATCGACGACGCACCTCCTTGCGATCTCGTGATCGTCACGGGCGGAGCAAGCTGGCCCGCTCAGGCCGAGACGCAAGCCACGCTGCAATTTATTCGCCGCGTGCATGCCTCAAGTCGGATCGCGTCGGTTTGCACGGGCGGCATGATCCTCGCAGCAAGCGGAATCCTTGACGGCGGCCCCGCCACCACCAAGCGCGAGGTGGTGCCTCCCGAAGTCTCGCCGATCAAGATCATGCAGTCGAAACATCCCGGCATCGACGTGCGTGAGGCCGTGCTGGTCGAGCAAGGGGGAGGGGTCGTCACCGGTGGCGGCGTATCGCTTTGCATCGACACCACGCTGCATCTTTTGGCCGAGATGCTCGGTCAGAACGTCGCCGACGAGACCGCGCGTATCATTGAATACCAGCGCGCGCTGCGCGCCAATCGCGAAGGATTTGTGCCTCTCGCGCAATAAACGGGGCCGTCGGCGCACGACATCTGCGCCTCTGCAGCGAATGTGCTATTGTCCGACGTCATGAGGCCGCGGCAAAACAGCGGTCCAAGGGGAGAGAAATGCCATGCGGAAACGTCAATGGTCGAGGCGCGACCTTCTGAAAACCTCGACGGCGCTTGCCGCGGGCACGCTGTTTGCGGAGCCGGTGCGAGCGGCCGCGCCGCCGCCCGCAAGTGTAACGCCCGAGCTGATCGAGGCCGCGCGCAAGGAAGGCAAGATCTCCTATTACTCCGCGCTCGAACTCAATACCGCCGAACGGCTCGGCAAGGCTTTCGAGGCCAAGTACCCGGGTATTGCCGTTCGTGTCGAGCGGTCCGGCGCCGAGCGGATTTTTCAGCGGATCGCGCAGGAGCAGGCGAGCGGCATCAATGCGGTCGACGTTGCCAACTCCACCGATCCCGCGCACTACCTCGACTGGAAGTCGAAAGACTGGCTCGCGCCCTATCTGCCCGACGATGTCGCCAGATATTTTCCGGCGGACCAGGCCGACCCCGACGGCCTTTATGCGACCTCATGCGCCTGGATCGAGACCATCGGCTACAACACCAATCTGGTGAAGGCCGAGGACGCGCCGAAGGGCTATCTCGATCTGCTCGATCCCAAATGGCAGGGCAAGATCGTCAAGGCGCATCCGGGTTATAGCGGTGCCATCATGACCGCAACCTTCGTGCTCTCGCGCGAGCTCGGCTGGCAGTATTTCGAGAAGCTCGCGCAGCAGAAGGTGCTGCAGGTGCAGTCGGCGGCCGACCCGCCGAAGAAGCTGATATTGGGCGAGCGCGCCGTCATGGCCGACGGCAACGATTACAATCTGTTGCTGCTCAAGCAGCAGGGCAAGCCGGTCGAGGTCGTTTATGCGAGCGAGGGCGCGCCGTTGATCATCGTGCCCTCCGGCGTGTTTCGCAACGCGCCCAATCCGAATGCCGCGCGGTTGTTTCAAAGCTTCTTCTTCAGCGCCGAGGGGCAGCAATTGCTGGTGGACGAGTTCGCGCACCGCTCGTTTCATTCGCAGATCAGGGAAAAGCCGGGCCGGCAGCCATTGTCGGCGCTGAAGCTCTTGAAATCGGATCCGGCCGCGGTGCTCGCGCAAAGCGAGGAGATCAAGGCGCGGTACGCAAAGCTGTTCAGGGTCTAGTCAGGGCCTCGCCCGGTCGGGGCTTTCGCAAATATGTTGCGTGCGGAGTTCTCCGCAGGGAAGGCGGTCATGGCCGCGTCGCATATTTGCAAAGCGGCTGTCCTATGTTTCGCGGCGGCTGCGTCGCTTTATTTTTCTCGGTGTGATGACATTCACATCCTGCGGCAGCGACAAAAACTACCTTCAGGGAGATTGAAACCTCCAACGCGCCGATTCGCGTTGGATCCCAAGGTCCTTCTTGAAGGAGAGATTGAGATGGAACTCACGCAGAAATTGCGGCTCACGAGCGCTAAACGCGGCGAACAGAGCCACGATATGGCGATCGTGCTGGGATATTCGATTTTGGCGATCCTGTTGCTGCTGGCGATCTACTTTGCTTCGGGTGGGCCCGGCACGGCGCCCGTCGATTTCGCCGATATGAGCGTCTTTCCGTAGCGCGTGATGCAATCTCGACGAATGGAGAAGGCCCATGTTTGGCGATGATGCTACACGTTGTTCCAACGGACTGACTGCGCAGACGTTTCGCGAGGCGACCCCTGAAGAGCGTGTCGTCTACCGAAGATGGCTGCGCGGCGCGATCGTGCTCTACGGTGTGCTGTTTCTGACGTCTGGAGTCCTTGCGGTCGTCAGCTATTCAGGCGCCGGCTTGACGCAAATCTCGAAACTGTCGGCGCATCCGACTGCGGTTTCGCGGATAGCCAACTAGGTACAGTCAGGCCGAGGCATTAGGCGTTGAGGCAGGTGTGACGCGGCTGCGCAGGCCGGCAGCCACGTCACTGCCGAAGCCGTCAGGTTTTCCGCCCATAGTTCAGAAGCCCGCCGCTCGTCTTGGGCGGATGTGCGGCAATAGCCTCTTCGTTCGGCTCGGTACCCCAGCCGGGGCGATCCGGAAGGATCAAATAGCCGTCTTTGACGTCGGGTACATGCGTGAACAGCTCGTGGTCCCAGGCGAGACGATCGATATCGATTTCCATGATGCGCAGGTTCGGAACGGCCGCCGAGAAATGCGCGTTCATCATCGAGCAGAGATGGCCGTAGAAATTATGCGGCGCTACATTGACCTCATGGGCCTCGGCGGCCGCCGCAATCTTCATCGATTGCCACACGCCGTTCCAGGGCGTGTCGATGATAGCGACATCCATCGCCTGTTCGCGGAAATAGGGCAGGAATTCGCGCAGACCCAACAGCGTCTCGCATGACGATATCGGGTGCGGGCTCTGCCGCCGGATATAGCCGAGCGCTTCCGGGCTGAAGCTGTCGATCTCGATCCAGAACATGTCCAGGCCCTCGATCGCGCGGATGATCTTAAGGTAACCCTCGGTCTTGGCGTTGAAGTTGAGGTCGAGCAGAATGTCGATATCGGGTCCGGCGCCCTCTCGGATCGCCTCAAGATGCATACGCAGGTCGCGCAGCACCTTGCGATCGACATTGATCTCGGGCTGGAATGGTGAGCCGAAGCCGGGCCGCCAGCCGGTCGGTTTGCCGCCGTCATAGGTGAAGATGTTGGTCTTGAGCGCGGTGAATTTCTTTTCACGCGCCTCTCGTCCGATCGCCTTCACGCCTTCGAGGCTCTCGATCGGCGGCTTGTACCAGGTGGGATGGTTGATACGCCATGTCGCGCAGTGCGACCAGTAGACGCGAACGGCATCGCGGATCTTGCCGCCGAGCAGATCGTAGCAGGGGACGCCGAGAAGCTTGGCCTTGGCGTCAAGCAGCGCGTTCTCGATCGCACCGAGCGCCTGGGCGACCACGCCTCCGGCGGCCGGGCGCGTCGCTGCGAACAATTCGGCATGGATGCGCTCGTGTTGAAAGGCGCTCTGTCCGATCACACGCGTCGACAGACGCTGGATCGCGGCGCTGACGCCGGGCGAGCCAAAGCCTTCATCATATTCGCTCCAACCGACCACGCCGTCTTCGGTCGTGGCCTTGACAAAGTGGTAGTTTCTCCAGCCCGCGTCGCAGGCGAGAAGTTCGACCTTGGTGATTTTGGATGATTTTGTCATGGCGCTCCCCTGCTGTTTTCAGTGAGTATGGCGGGGCTCGCCTCGCTGATCCAGCCCGATCGCAGCAAGGCAGCCATATGCAAAGCCCCGCGGCGACCCGTTAGAATCGATACGAAGGCTGCTAAGACGCTTATCACAGACCACTAACGCCCGTCGGCGCAAGCGGTCGTCCGGGACATGCAGCGGCCTTGCGAACGCTCGTCCGAGTTGCAGCGCGCCATGGCGGCGCTCTGGGCTTCGGGATAGGTCGAGCCAATCGCAGTGAAGGACAGATTCCAGCGCCTTCGCTGGTAGTTTCCAATGAAGGTCGCGAGGCCCACGCACTGTTGCCCGGAGACCGTCGTCACCTCGCACCCGCCGTGTCCAAAGCGTGCGCATTGCCTTAAGACCTGCGCTTCAGCCTCCGGTTGAGACGCCATCTTCCAGACCGAGGAATAGGAGCCGTCGGCAGTGAAGGCGATCGCGCCCCAAAAGATGTCCGACGGACTGTTCGGCTGGTTCGGTGCAGGTTTGGGCTCAAGGCTTGGGGGAATGTAGTCTGTTCGCGGCCTGGACGGCGATGGTGCGGCCGGGTTTGCGGGCTGCGGGGTTGGCGCAATCGACGGTGGCAGTTGTTCGGGGCCGCCAAGCGAGCTCTGGGCGATCAGGCGCCTTGAATCCTCTGTCAGGCCTTCGCTCGCAAGAGCGCGTTGTGCGGGCGCGGTGACGATCATGACAAACGTGATCGCTGCCTTCGTCGATTTTGCGATGGATTGAATCGCCCGCAATCGCTTCATCTTCCTGACAATCCCGTTCAGATCAACTCCTGGCCGCGAGCCGCCTTACCGCATCCAGCGTGGCGGCGCTGGGACGCCCGTCGATCGCTTCGGAATAGAGGCCCTTTTCTTCGAGGCGCCGCTGCAGATTTTGCCAGAAGTCGGGGGTCCAGAGGTCCGAGCGCGTCGTCAGCGATTGCACGGTGACGTCGTACTTGTTTTCCAGCGCATGAATGATGAGCCGTGCGGCCTCGCTGCCGTCGCGCTGCAGGCCGAGCAGGCCGGAATTATACGCCCAGCCGAGATTGTGCAGGCCGAGCGAGTCGTTCTTGTCGGCCGCGTTGCGGTAAAGCTTCAGCGCCATCTCGTGGTCGCGCGGCTTGCCGCCGACACCGTTCTCGTAGAAATAGCCGAGCGCGGCACCGGCGCGGATCTGGCCCTTGTTTGACGCGGCTTCGTAAGCGGCGACCGCTTGATCCATATCGACCGGTGTTCCGCCCAGCCCGCGCGCGTAGCAATCGCCTTTGATGAACAAGGCATCCGCGAACACATTGGGCGTCACCCTGCGCGCATAGTTGCAGGCCCTTGTGAAATCCTGACGGACGTTCACCCCTCGCCAATAGGTCAGCGCCAGATTGCCGATCGACCACTCGTCGCCCTGGCTTGCCCCCTTGCTGTACCAATCGACGGTCTTGCCGATATCAGGCTGCACGATCGTCGAGAGCTTGTAATAGGGGTCGAACAGGGTCGCATAGAGGAATTGGGCGCGCATGTCGCCCGTGAGCGCCTCCCGCTCCAGCGCATCCATGGCCTGCCGGTTGGATTTCGCGCTGTCGCGCAGCGCCAGCAACGCCTTGTTGCGTGCGTCGGTATCGACGGGCTTCGCCCACGGCACGTTCCGGTTGGATGCCGGCATGGCCCAGAGCAGCAGCACCAGCACCGCCGCCAGCGCCTGTGGCCAGATCAGCCAGGCGAGGCGATACCACTTGTCATCGTACCACAGCCTCCCGTGCGCGGAGAGCCAGGTCGAGCGGGTCGAAGTCATGAAGCTCTCTCCACAGTCCTGCCCATGATCAGCTCGCCGTTGCGTCCAACAGATCCGCAGTCTCTATCCGCGACAGGTCAGCGCTGGCATCGGTGGAAATTCGAATCGCCTGCGACTCTCGTGCCTTTTCCAGTAGCGTTCGCATCGAGCGGGCATTGCCCCAGTCCGGCATCGTCGCGCGTTGTTCGATCCACGGCGCAAGCGCTGCCGCAAAATCGTCAGACAGCGAGAATTGCTGGCGGGCCGCCATCCGCTTGAGGATCTCGCAGAGGTCGGTGATGCCGTAAGGCGGAAAGTTGATCGTCTTGGTGAAGCGGCTGCTCAGTCCCGGATTGCTCTCGATGAATCGGCGCATCTCGTTGGGATAGCCGGCAACGATCACGACGATGCGGTCGCGGTTGTCCTCCATGAACTTCAAGAGCGTGTCGATCGCTTCCTTGCCGAAATCGTGACCCGTGCCGGCGCCGCTGGCCAGCGTATAGGCTTCATCGATGAACAGGATGCCGTCGAGCGCCTCGCGGCACTTGTCGAGCGTCTTGATCGCGGTCTGTCCGACATAGCCGGCAACGAGTCCGGCGCGGTCAGTCTCCACCAGATGCCCTTTGCGCAGGACCTTCAGCGCACGGAAAACGTCGCCGAGCACCCGCGCGACCTCGGTCTTGCCGACGCCGGGCGGGCCGGTGAAGACCATGTGCTGGCTGACGGCGGCGATCGGAAGCCCTTGCTCCCGGCGCTTCTGCTCGACATCGAGCCGAGCCGTGAGCCGATTGATCTCGTGCTTGACTGGCGCAAGGCCGACCATGGCATCAAGCCTGGCGAGCGCACTGGCAACCGAAACCTCGTTGTCGTCGGCTTTCTGCCCGGTCGCCTGCACGATATCCTCGATCGTCACGCGGGCGATATCGGCGGATGGGTCGCTTGCCACCCGCAGCGCCTGAGCCTCCCGCGATTTCTCCAGAAGCGTGCGCATCTCGCGCGCATTGGCCCAATCTTCGGCCTTTGAGCGGCTCTCGATCCAGGGTTTCAGCTTGGCCTCAAAGCCTTCGGGCAGATCGAACTGCTGTTTGGCGGCCATGCGCTTGAAGATCTCGCAAAGCTCGTCCGTGTTGTAGGACGGGAAGTCGACGGTCTTGCTGAAGCGGCTCGCCAATCCCGGATTGCTGTCGATGAAGCGGCGCATTTCGTTGGGATAGCCGGCAACGATGACGACGATGCGGTCGCGGTTGTCCTCCATGAATTTGAGCAGGGTGTCGATGGCTTCCTTGCCGAAGTCGGCATTGCCGGAGCCGGCGGATGCAGCAAGACTATAAGCCTCGTCGATGAACAGGATGCCGTCGAGCGCCTCGCGGCACTTGTCGAGCGTCTTGGTCGCGGTTTGCCCGATATAGCCGGCGACGAGGCTCGCGCGGTCGGTTTCGACGACATGTCCTTTGCGCAGGACCTTCAGTCCGCGATAGATCTCGCCGACAAGGCGCGCGATCTCGGTCTTGCCAACGCCGGGCGGGCCGGTGAAGACCATATGCTGGCTGAGCGCGGAAACATCGAGGCCCTGATCCCGTCGCTTCTGCTCGACCTGCATGCGCGCGATCAGGCCCTTTACCTCCTGCTTGACCGGGGCGAGGCCGACCATGGCATCGAGTTTCGCGAGCGCGACTTCCGTGGGCGATGCTTCGGTCTGCTCGTCGGCCTCGACGATGCGGATGGGGCGAACCAGATCAGTCGCGCTCGCTTGTGGCCGGTCGCGCGCCTCGACCAGCCGCATCGCGACAAAGGTCATGCTCAGTCCCGCCATGAGGATGAATGCGATGGTGAGCCAGGTAATCATGATGCCCCCGTCAGCCGCGTCCGGTCGCCGCCATCAGATCGGCGATCTCGATGCGCGAGAGATCGGCGGTCGGATTTGTCGCTATGCGCATGGCCTGGGCTTCGCGCGCCTTTTCCAGGATTGTGCGCATCTCGCGCGCGTTGGCCCAATCGTCGGCGCGCGATCGCTCCGTGATCCACGGCTTGATCCTCGCCGCAAAATTCTCCGGCAGGGTAAAATGCTGTCTTGCGGCCATGCGACGGAGAATCTCGCAAAGGTCTTCGGCGCCGTAGCGCGGAAAATCGATGGTCTTGGGGAAGCGGCCGGCGAGACCCGGATTGGTGTCCATGAAGCGTCGCATCTCGTTCGGATAGCCTGCGACGATCACCATGATGCGATCGCGATGGTCTTCCATGAACTTCAGGAGCGCATCGATGGCTTCCCTGCCGAAATCGCCACTCGATCCGGGCGTGCCGGCAAGCGTGTAGGCTTCGTCTATGAAGAGAATGCCGTCGAGCGCCTGGTTGCACTTTTCCAGCATCTTCGGTGCGGTCTGCCCGATGTAGCCGGCGACGACGTCCGAACGCTGGACCTCGACGAGATGCCCGACCCGCAGCACGCGCAGTGCGCGATAGATGTCGCCAAGCGCGCGCGCGACCTCGGTCTTGCCGACGCCGGGCGGGCCGGTAAAGACCATGTGGAGACTCAACGGTGCGGTCGGCAGTCCTTGCGCGCGTCGCTTCTGCTCGACCTGCAGCCGCGCGATCAGGCCGTTGACCTCGCGCTTGACCGGCGCAAGGCCGACCATCGCCTCGAGATCCTCGATCGCCTTGTCGGGCGGGGTATCGGGAAGCTCTCGCTCCGGCGCAAACAGCATCTTGAACGCGCCGGACATCCCGCCACTCGAGGCCGGCTGTAGCGCGCCGGCCCTGGCGTAGCTTGCGGCGATGGAGCTCACCAGTAGCCCCACGGAGACGATCACAAAGATGATGGCCAGGCCGCTCAGGGTGTGTTGGGCCGCAGGCGGCAGCCCCTTGATCCAGCCGGCCGGCCCGGACTGCGGGTTCATGATCCAGGCAGTGATGATGGCGGCGGCGATGCTGCCGAGGATGATGGCGAGGATTTGCTGGTCCTTGAAGAAGTTCTTCATCGCAAGACCCTTTCGCTAACACGGGCTCACGGCGCGCCACACGACAGGGACGCTTTGCGCGGTCGGCAAATCCAAAAGCACCTTGGTCGGCGTGAGCCCGAGAATGGCGCCGGCTGCATTGCCTTCGACCACGAAGGTGCCGGCGCCGGCGCCATAGGGAGCGGGGTAGGGCACCGCGATCCGCTGCATGCCCTCGGTGACTGTGAAATAGGGCGAGACATAGCTGCCTGAGCGAATTCGCAGCGTGCTGCCGATTGGCGCTGTTCCTTTGGCGATTGTCATGGAGACGAGCGGGATTTTGCAGCGCCTGGCGTCGTCGACCAATCCGCCGGCGACCGATTGCGTCAAGGTGCCAGCGGCATCGTTGAGGTCGCGCGGATCGACGAAGCTGACCGTGGTCTGGTTCGAACCGCCGGTACCAAAACTGAGATCGGATTTCATCGCCACGGCGCCGGCGGCGGCGAGCACGAGCAGCACGCCGACGACACCCACCATCGTCGCGCTGCCGCCGGACTTGTTGCTGCCTGAAGATTTACTCGGTAGCGGCGGCGGCGGAATATTGCCAGCCGGCGTTTGTGCTGAATCGGACATTGCCAGCCCCCTGAAAAGCAGCCCTATTCGCCCGAGAAAGCTTACCCAAGCGGAAAACAGGACGCAAAGCTAATACGGGTGCAAGGTGCCTCAAAGCCGGGTTCGTGCACTGTGATACGGCGCACAGTGTGTGGGTCCGAGGCTCGCGTTCAGCTCGTCACCGACCGCGCCTGCGCTTCAGCTCGTTGATGAAGCCGATTGTGTCGCTGTCGTTCGGATCGATTCGCAGCGCCGCCTGGAAATCCGCCATGGCGTTGTCGAACTGGTTGAGGAAGTAGTAGGAGCGGCCGCGCAGGCGGTAGCTGTAGATCTCGCCGGGATCAAGCGAAATGGCCCTTGTAAAATCGGCAATCGCCGACTGGTACTGGCTCACCTCGAGAAAAGCGTGGCCGCGATACTCGTAGCCCAGCCGGCTATTCGGATCGAGCTCGATCATCTTGTTGCCGTCATCATAGACGCCGCGCCAGTTGTGGGTGTTTTCATAGATCGAAGCGCGGTTCTCAACGGCCATAAACAGTTTCGGATCGAATTGGATGGCCTTGTTATAGGAATCCAGCGCCTCGTTTTGCCGCTTCAGATTGTTCAGCGCGACGCCGCGATCATTGTGGGCGAGCGCATAATCCGGCTTGAGCAGGATGGCATAGTCGAAATCCTGCAGCGCGCGTTCATCGTTCTTGAGGTCGATCAACAGCCAGCCCCGGTCGACAAAAAATTCAGGGACCCGAGGCGCCATCGAGATCGCTCGATTGTAGTCTGCCATCGCCTCCTGATATTGTTTGGTTTGCTGATATTGCCAGCCGCGATGCCAGTACGCGTAGGGGACGTCGTCGCTTCCGAGGTTTCCGGAAACCAACAGCGCGGTGCAATCGCGGATGGCCTGCGCGTGCTCATTGCCCTTGCACGCTCCGAGTGCGTCAGTCGGCTGTTGTACCGGCGGCGACACAAATTCCTGCCTGGGAGTGTTGTTGAGCGGCGTGGTGACGGGCGTTGGCTTGGGTGCTTCGACCAGCGGCTTCGCCCAGGGAATGAAGGTCTGTGCCGCGGGATAGTTGAGCCACAGCGACACAAACAGCAGCAAGCCCAGCGCCTGCGGCCAGACGATCCAGGCAAGGCGGTACCACGGGTCGTCATACCAGAGCCTGCCGTGAGCCGAGAGCCATGAGGCGGTTTTCGCGCTCATTTGGCCGCCTTTCCGAGAATTATTTCGCAAAATAGAGGTTGATCGCAATGCCGCAGACCAAATTAGATCGCCCGCCGCAAGGGTTCAATCCGACACCCATGATCGCTGTCGCAAGATCTGCTGAACGTGCTTCACGTCACACATTATCGGGGACAATCGCTGCTAGGCTTTCTGTCGATCAACGGGGGCCAGCATGCAAGACGCCGCTTCGCAGGGCCAATCGCAAGGCAAGCGTTCGCCGGTCATCGTCGGCATCGGTGCAGCTGTCGTCGCGGCCACTATCACGCTCGTGGTCATGATGAATAGTTCGCCACAGGTGTCGACATCAGATCAGGCTGCTTCGGTCACCAGGCAATGCACGCTGATGCAGCGAAGGCTGTTGGTCGCAACGGAGCATGGCGGCGGCACGATTCGTTTCCGCGCCAGCGGATGGCTTTCGCCGCCGTTCGCGCTGAGCGCCCAGCCTCAGGTGGTGATCTTTCCATTGCCGCGCCCGGGCGACGCACCGGTGAGCGAGCAGATTTCGGTCGAAGGCAACGCCACCAATGTCGTGATCACGAGCGAGGTGACGGATTTGCACCAGGTGTTCGATGTGCCCGGTGTCTATACCTACACCGTGACCTGGGCACCGCGGAAAAGCTGCTGAGCAAAACCCGTCGGCGCGAGGTGGAATTCGACTTACCCTGTTCAGGAGAACCCCGCTCTTCTGAATAAAATTCATCCAAAGGCGCCATGATCGGGGTAATGGCCTCTTTGTTCCCCTTGGGACACCAGAGCTTGCACGTGCGCCCACTTGGGCTCTGCGGGCTCGTTGAACAAATGTTGGCAGAAACCCGGACGAACAGGTCTGGGATCGAGCAGCCATACGTCGTTCAAGGCGTATGCAGGCCGCATTTCGCGCCATCCGAGAGGGGCCGGAGGGGTCATGATGTTTCCCGGGATCGTCCCGAAATTGCGCCAAGCGCAGACGTTTTTGGCCACAATCGGAATCGACGTTGTGGCCATGAAGATTCTGGCTGTTATTTCAATTCTGGCGCTGCTCACCATTTCCGGGGCGGCCTATACCGATCAGCTTTTGACCAGCGACCAGGAGACCGCTCAGCGCGCCAATTGAGCGGCTTTTCAAGATCGCTTCATCTTGGGGACGACAGCGATGCTTTCGGTTGATCAATTCTTGAGGCTCATCAGCGTGCCGGCGTTACTTGTGGCGTTCATGATCGCTTCGCAGATTTCGGCCGCGCTCAATCCAACTTAGCCGTTTTACTCCGCCGCCTGCCAGGATGGTGGACGCATTGCAGCAAGGCCGTCGGCTTCTGTCGCAGAAATGGTGGTGCGGATCATCAGCCGCGGTTCATGCGACGGCCATGGGCGTCCACGATGCATGGTGGCGCGATTGTCCCACATCACGACGTCACCCTGGCGCCATTCATGCAGGTAGCTGCTGCCAGGCGCGGTCGCCAGTTCCGTCAACGCCTCGATCAGCCGCTTGCCCGCCACAGCGTCCATGCCTTCGATCGCATAGGCATGGGATGCGATGTAGAGCGCACCGCGCCCGTTCCTGGGGTTGCGCCAAACCATGCGCCAGCATTGCGCGGGCAGCGCCGCGCGCTCTTCTTCGGTCGCAAGGCCTGGAGCGATCTTGCCACGCGAATGCGCGTAATCGTGCCAGGCAAAGGACTCTTCCAATTGCCGCTGCAGCGTCGTATCGAGCCGCTCGAAGGCGAGACGGGTCGAGACGTATTCGGTTTCGCCGCCATGCTCGGGAATGATGCGCGCCGAAAGGATCGAGGCGAGCGCCGGCACGTGCTTGAAGGAGGAATCGGTGTGCCAAAGCTGGTTGGCCTTGTTGCGCATCTGCATGCGATGATCGGCAGGAACCACCTTTCCGTCGGAGCCGATGGTGGTCAGGATGACAAAATGCGTGCCGGTGCCGTGTGAGCCGACTTTGGTGACTTCGGGCGGACCGAACCGCCGCGAGAATGCGAGCTGCAACTCGTCGCTCACCTCCTGGCCACGCAGGATCAGGACCGAGTGCTGCTCAAATGCCGTGCGCACTGCGGTATAGGCGTCGTCATCGGATGCGACATCCGCAAGCGTCACGCCGCGCAGCTCGGCGCCAAAGCCCGCGCTCAACGGGATAGCTTTCATCGACCTTTCCTCCGTCTTTTCGTTGATTTCAGCTTACGGCAAGGCCGTTTGCCCGGCAATCGCGGCGGCAGGTCGCGCCATTCGCAAAAATGGGCTCCACGGCCGGGAAGCGAATGTTTAGAATTGGACGACTAGACTTCGCCTGTGACTTGTTCGATGAGGGGGCATGCAAACGCGGCGCAAGTTTCTCAGCAAGGCGGTGGCGGCGGCAGCCGCTCTCGGCTCGTTTCCGCCGCTTGCTTTGGCTGAAGCGGCAAAGCCAGCCGGCCCAAGCAAGGTGATGGACACATTAAGCGCCTATATGAGCGCCGCGCGCATGCGTGCCTTGCCCGACGAAGTCACTGAACAAGCAAAATATCATCTGCTCGATACCATCGCCGCGATGATATCGGGGTCGGAACTGCCGCCAGGCCAGGCCGCGCAGCGCTATATCCGCGAGCACAGCGGCACCGGACCGACGACCGTGGTGAGTTCGACCTTGACGGCGCCGGCAATCGATGCCGCGCTCGCGAACGGCGTGATGGCCCACGCCGACGAGACCGATGACTCGCACAACGAGTCTCGCTCGAACCCCGGCTGCGCGGTTGTGCCGGCGGCGCTGGCGGCCGGCGAGGTCTACGGCATCGACGGCATCGGGCTCTTGCGCGCCGTCACGCTCGGATATGACATCGGTCCGCGCGTTGTGATGGCGATGGGCGGCGCCGGCTTCAGCTACGACAGCAGTCTTTCGACGCACAGCATCGCGGGAACGTTCGGCGCTGCTGCTGCGGCCGCGTGCGCCGCGGGTCTCGATCCGCGTCAGATGCGCTGGGTCCTCGATTACGCGGCGCAGCAGTCCTCGGGCATCGTCGCATGGCGGCGCGACACCGATCATATCGAGAAAGCCTTTGTGTTTGCCGGCATGCCCGCGCGCAATGGCATCACGGCGGCGCTCCTGGTCAAATCGGGCTGGAACGGCGTCGACGATATCTTCTCGGGTCCGGACAACTTCTTCGCGGCCTACGCGCCGAAGGCCCAGCCCGACAGGCTGATCGAAAAACTCGGCGAGCGCTACGAGATCGCGCAGACCGACATCAAGAAATGGACCGTCGGCTCGCCAATCCAGGGGCCGCTGGATGCGATCGAAACAATCCGCGAGAAGAAGACGTTCGAGGCCGATCTGGTGAAGAAGGTCACGGTGCGGCTTGCGCCGTCTGTCGCCACCGAGGTCGATAATCGCGACATCCCCGACATCTGCCTGCAGCACCTGGTGGCCGTAATGCTGATCGACAAGACCGTGTCGTTTCAAGCGGCGCATGACAAGCCGCGAATGCAGGACGCGGCCGTTCTGAAGCAGCGTGCCAAGGTCAACCTCGTGCGCGACGAGGAACTCGCCAAACTGTTGCCGTTGCGAGAGACCGTCGTCGAGATCGAGCTCAACGATGGAACGAGGTTTTCCGAGCGGGTCTCGGCCGTGCGCGGCACGCCGCGCAACCCGATGGGGCGCAGCGAGGTGACCGACAAGGCACGCGACCTGATCGCGCCCGTATTAGGGCGCGATCCCACGACGCGTCTGATCGACACGATTTTCGATATCGAAAAGCTGACCGACACGCGCAGCCTGCGACGCCTGTTGCAGCGCAGCTAGTAATTCGGGTCGTACATCTGTGTCTGAATGAATGCGATGGTGTCGTTGGGCGGCGGACCCTTTGCGAGGCCCCGCTGGTAGGCGACATCGGCAACGGCTGCGCCGATTTTCGCCGAAACCTCGCGGATCCGCGGCAGCGACGGGTAGAGGCTACCCTGCTTGAGGTCGGCTTCGCTCACGGCGTTGGCGAGCGTATGCGCTGCTGCCATGAACATCTCATCGGTGACAAGCCGGCTGCCGCTCGCGATCACGCCGAGGCCGACGCCGGGGAAGATGTAGGAGTTGTTGCCCTGACGCGGCACGAAGGTCCTGCCGTCGAGCTTTACGGCATCGAACGGGCTGCCGCAGGCAAACAGGGCGCGGCCGCCGGTGTGCCGGTAAGCATCTTCCGCCGAGCATTCGGCCTTCGAGGTCGGATTCGACAGCGCAAACACGATCGGGCGCTGGTTGAGCCGGGCCATGGCCCGAAGGACCTCGGGCGTGAACGCGCCGCCGACCGCGGCAACGCCAATGATGGCTGTGGGCTTCAGCGTCTCGATCGCGGTCAGGAAGTCGGTGATCTCTGCCTGATCGTGCGCGTACCGGAGCTTGTGACCGCTGAGACCCGCCCGGCCCTTCACCACAAGGCCGCGCGAATCCACCAGCCAGTTGCGGCGCAGCGCATCGGCTTCGGACATTCCTTCAGCCATCATCGCCGAAACCACGAGGTCGGCAATGCCGGTTGCGGCTTCGCCGGCGCCCAGGAAGAGCAGCCGCTGCTCGCTGAGCTTGCCGCCGTTGGCGCGCAATGCCGAGAACAGGCCGGCGAGCGCGACGGCCGCCGTGCCCTGAATGTCGTCGTTGAAGACGCACGCGTCCTCGCGATATTTGTGCAGCAAGCGGAACGCGGAATGATTGGCGAAATCTTCGAACTGGATCAGCACGCCGGGGAAGGCTGCGCGGGCAGCGGTCACGAATTCGTCGACAAATTCGTCATAGGCGGCCCCCGTGAGGCGTCTCTGGCGCAGGCCGATATAATAGGGGTCTTTCAGGAACTCTTCGTTATTGGTGCCGACATCGAGCATCACGGGCATGCACTGCTCGGGGTGAACGCCGGCGCAGGCCGAATAAAGCGAAAGCTTGCCGACAGGGATGCCCATGCCGTTGGCGCCGAGGTCGCCAAGGCCAAGGATGCGTTCGCCGTCTGTCACGACAACAAGCCTGGTTCGATAGGGCCAGTTGTCGAGAATCTCGGCGATGCGTCCGCGATCGTTGGCCGAGATGAACAACCCGCGCGGCCGCTGGAAGATCAACCCGTATCGCTGGCAGGCCAGACCGACCGTCGGCGTGTAGATCAGGGGCTGGATCTCGTCGATATGGTCGCATACGACGCGGAAGAACAGCGCCTCGTTGCGATCGTGCAGCGAGTTCAGCGCCACGTATTTTTCGAGGTCGCTCGGCAGGCTGCGCAGATTGATCAGCACGCGCTCGACCTGCGCCTGCATCGACATCACGGCCGCGGGCAGAAAGCCGCGCAATCCGAGCGCATCGCGCTCCTGTTCGGTGAAAGCAATACCCTTGTTCAGCAAGGGATCGCGCAACAGCGCAAGCCCGCGCGGCGAATAGGTCGGCAGTGAGCGCGCGCTCATCCGGTCAGGTCTGGTCAAGGCATTTCCCCAATGAGTTTTTTGTCGTCTTGTTGCGGCCGCATGGGCTGCGATCAAAACCATGATAGCACACAAAGTCGATGTCGCAGCGCACCATTGATTGCAGCGTTCGGCAAAAGATTGTGCGGGGCACGGACGCGGCGAAGAGCTTCGAAGTGCGGGCGCGGGAAGCGCGTTTTGCCACGGGCGGGTCAACTCATCGCGGCGCAACGCCGATCACGATCGCGAGATAGCTTCGATGGGCGCCGACACTGCGTCGCCGCAAGCCGCTATTGACTTGTCGGGCAAATCAGATGCACATCGGCATCATCGCAAGGGCCCGCACACTCGTCGCGGGCTTTGTCGTAAAGGCGCGTCAGCGGATGCTGACAAATTTGCCCCAGATGGCGGCGAGACCGGCGCCTGTCAGAACCCAGTGCGGGTTGTCGCAAAATGTGCTGCCGTAGCGGCACACATCGGCACCGAACGAACCGATCTCGTGATGGCCCGCGGCATAGAACACGCCGGTTAGAACCAGCAACGCTGCTGCGACGAAATACATCGTCGGTCTCCTCGCTATCCCGTCGTCGACTGCTGCTCTCTTGCTGTCCTTGGCTTGTCGGGCAAATCAGATGCAGATCGACATCATCGCGAAAAATCGAATGGCCCGCGGCGCAAAATCGTCAGCGGGCTTTGTTGTTTCCATCGCGTAAATAGCAAATGTCCGTTGCGATTTGCCGAATGGCCTTGGTTAGGTTTTGCTTAAGCTCTTGGTCTTCGACAAAGTCCTCGGATTGGGAACGACCGACCCGCTCGCTGGATTCGCGGCGACGACGTCAAATCTCGTGGTGTCGTTCTACTTCGCCAAACGCGGCTTCGAGAACGTTGCGAGAATCATCAGGCGATGAGCACCCTGCGTGACGAAGATATCAGGGCCATTGTCGCAGAAGCCCTGACCGAACAGCAAAAAATCCACCGCGCCAACGTCGATGCGATCGTGCTGCGGTCCATCGCAACTGCCCTGGCGACGTTCGGCATCGAGGAAGAGGATCGCCGGGAGCTGCGCGCAGATTTTCAGCATTTGCGACGATGGCGCAAAAGCGTTGAGCAGGCACAGAGCTATACCTTCAAGGCCGTCATCACTGTGATCGTCACAGGTCTCGTCGGTGCAATCTGGCTTGGCATCAAGGTCGCGTTAGGCAAGTGACGGGCCGATGTACGAGATAAGACAAGTGGACGGGGAGGACGACGAGATCGCAGAGACGTTGGCCGAACTTCACCACCTCACATTCTCCAAGAGCGCACCGATCCCCGAGTTCGATTGGGGCTATTGGTGGCTCGTCTTCGATGGACCAGCGGCGGTGGCGTTCGCCGGACTGATTCCGTCGACATTCGTCCCCAACGCCGGATATCTCTGTCGCGTCGGAGTTCTCGAGCAGCATTGGGGCCACGCATTGCAGCTTCGCCTTATGCGCGCCACGGAGAAGCGGGCTCGCCGCGATGGCTGGTGTTGCATCGTATCGGACACGACTGACAATATCGCGTCTGCGAATAACTTCATCAGGGCCGGTTATCGGCTTTACCGACCGCAAGCTCCTTGGGGATGGCCTCACACTCTATACTGGAGGAAACCGATTCAAATGAACGAACTATTGTAGGGTTTGCGGGAGTTCCGCATGCAGACGCCGGCGCAGCGCGACCGGCCCGACAAACAAGAGCGCCCGCTGTCAGCGCAGCATTCGCCCGGTGGCTTCACGCCACCGGGCTTTTTTCGTATTTTCGAAGGTCCGCGATGCGGATTCGCAATCAACGGACCCCCGGGTATGCGTAGCACGCAAGCCGTGGGGCGGGGACCCTTGTGATCTTGTGGCAACAGCCTCTAAAGTCTCCACTTGCGAAACGACGAAAATAACGGGGAACGCCCTACCATGACAGCCAAGGTCCCGCTGCCCGATCGTATGCCGCGCGCAAAGGGCGCGCCCACCGCTCTTGGCGGTTTGCTGGTGATCGATTTCACCCGCGTCGTCGCGGGGCCGGCATGTACGCAAACCCTGGCGGATTTCGGTGCCGAAGTCATCAAGATCGAAAATCCCGATGGGGGTGATGACACAAGAGCCTACGAGCACGCGGAAATCGGCGGAGAGACCGCCGCCTATCTGAGCCTGAACCGCAACAAGCGCGGCATTGCGCTGGATTTGACGGTGCCGGAGGCGCGCGAGGTGGCTCGAGAATTGATCGCGCGGGCCGACGTGGTCGTCGAGAATTTCTCCGCCACCGTGATGGGGAAGTTCGGTCTCGATTACCCATCGGTCGTATCGAGCAATCCGCGACTCGTCTACTGCTCGATCTCCGCCTACGGTCGCAAGGGACCCTTCGCGTCGCGGCCGGGATTCGATCCAATCACACAGGCAGAAAGCGGATTTATGTCGCTTAATGGCTTTCCGGACGGGCCCGCGGTGAGGACCGGGCCGCCGATCGTCGACATGGCGACGGGCATGTCAGCCTGCAACGTTATTCTCATGGCCCTGCTCGCGCGTGAGCGAATGGGACAAGGGCAGCATGTCGAGGTTGCACTGTTCGACATCGCGATGTCGATGACAGGTTTCTACGGCATGGCGTATCTGATCAACGGAACAAATCCGGGCCGTTTTGGAAATTCCCCAAATGGATCTCCGACCGTAGGTGTCTATGAGGCGTCCGATGGACCGCTCTATATGGCCTGCGCGAACGATCGGCTTTATCGCCGCCTCGTTACCGAGGTGCTCGAGCGGCCCGACCTCATCACCGATCCGCAATTCGCCAATCGCAGGGCGCGAACGGCAAACAAGGAAAAGTTGCGCGCGATCATCGCCAGTATCTTTGCCGGCGACCAGCTGGAGAACTGGATGGCGAAGATGAAGAGGGCGAACATACCCGTTGGATATCTTCGCACGGTCGAGCAGGGATTCAACGCTCCCGAGGCTCGTGAACGGCA
>Ga0335079_10000969_pt1 | contig 32460 bp, 29 predicted proteins | sample Lox_Sample_33_FD_206719 | JGI IMG/M metagenome (GOLD analysis project Ga0335079, IMG submission 206719) | Soil microbial communities from Loxahatchee National Wildlife Refuge, Florida, United States - Lox_Sample_3.3 | ecosystem: Environmental > Terrestrial > Soil > Wetlands | place: USA...
TCACCTGAGTGCATGGTATCGATATACGCCTGCACCGGCGACTGGACCGGAAACTGGGACTGCTCGCAGCAGCCGGACATCGACCGCTTCATTTCGGCGGACCTCTCGAAGGGGCGCGTGGTGGACGTGATCGAGCGCGGCGAGCCGGCGGCGATGCTGGCTCACTGGACGGGTGTGTATCACAGCGGGCGGGAGTTGGGGTTCCAGGCGATGCAGGAGGTGGTGCGCCGCATTCACGCGCGCTACAAACAGGTGCGCTGGATGAAGCTCGCCGATCTGGCGAGCTATTGGGCGGCGAAAGAGCTGACAGCGATCGAGCCCGTGCCGGGCGGCGGTTTGCGGCTGCGGGCGCCATTTGCCTGCGGCGAGTTCACGTTTCGCTGGCGGACACCCGGGAGACCGGCGCGGCTTCGCGAAGTGCGAAGCTGGGAAGGGATCGAGCCTGGCACGTGGCGGCGGGCGGGAGAGTGGGTCATCGTTTGCCTGACGATTCCGGCGGGCGTCACGGAGCTGCGCGAGGAGGCGTGACTTGTTCGACCGCTTTACGGAAAAAGCGCGGCGGGTGATCTTCTTTGCGCGGTATGAGGCGAGCGTATTCGGACAACCGTACATCGGGACCGAGCACCTCCTGTTGGGCCTCATGCGCCAAGATATGCAGCTCAAGAGCGAGTTGCGCGCAAGGGGCGGAACCGACGAAAAGTTGCGTGCGCGGATTCAGTCGCAGTCGCCGGCCGGGGAGAAGATCTCTACCACCGTTGACCTTCCGCTGAGTCGCGAGTGCCAGCGGGCTCTCAGCTATGCCGCCGAGGAATCCGAAGAGCTGAATCACAAGATCATCGGACCCGGCCACCTGGTGCTCGGCCTGCTTCGCATCGACGATTGCCTGGCCACGAAGCTGCTCAACGAATACGGCATCGGCCTCGGAAGCTACCGTGAGTGGGTCCGCGAAACGCCCCCGGAGGCGCCAGGGCCGCCCCAGGATGTAGTGACATTCGAGCCGCCGGACCCGCGCGCACCCAAGTCCGCCCAATTGGCCGCACCCATTGCCGCGCTGGCGAGGCTGATCGACCTACATTTGAACCATCTCAATTCCTTTCAGCGGCTCAAGCGCAAGCCATGGACTCGCTCCGAAGCCATGGGCCGCCTGATCGACCTGGCCGCCACGCATCACCAATGGCTGGCACGCGCGCTGGTCGAGCCGAGGCTCACCGCGCCGGTGTATCCGCAGGAGGAATGGGTCGCGGCGCAACAGTACGGGGAATATCCGTGGCCCGAGCTCGTCGACCTCTGGATCTCCCTCAACCGCCTGCTGATGCACGTCTTGGCCGTGGTTCCCGAGGAGAAGTTGAAGCTCGAATGCAGGCTTGGCATCGAGGAACCCCAGACGTTGCTGGCCCTGATCTGGCGCTACGTGGGCGAGTGCGAGGACCTCATCGGCCAAGTCCTGGCAAAGCTGGACTGACTACGCCAGGGCTTCCTTAATTACTTCCCCGCTCACGATCGTCGGCCGCTCCGACCGGCCGTTGTGCAGGTACGTTACCTTCACGTGATCCAACCCGAGACACCACAGGATAGTCGCATGCAGGTCGTGGACGTGCACGGGGCGCTCCACGGCCCGCAGTCCGATCTCGTCCGTTCTGCCGACGATCAGCCCCTTCTTCATTCCGCCGCCGGCCATCCACATGGAGAATCCCCACGGGTTGTGATCGCGGCCGGTGCCTTTCTCGTTGAAGGGCGTTCGTCCGAACTCCCCGCCCCAAACCACGAGCGTGCTGTCGAGCAGCCCGCGCGCTTTCAGATCGGTGAGCAGCCCCGCAATCGGTACATCGGTCTCGCGGCAGCGCCGGCCGTGCTGGTTGTCGATATCGACGTGCGAATCCCATCCGCTGCCGCTGCCCGAGTAGAGCTCGATGAAGCGGACGCCGCGCTCCACCAGCCGGCGCGCCAGCAGGCAGTTGGCGCCGAACTTCGCCGTGACCTCGTCATCCATTCCGTAAAGCCTGCGCGTGGCTTCGGATTCGCTCGAGAGATCCACCGCTTCGGGCGTGGACGCCTGCATGCGATACGCCAGCTCGTAGGTGCGCAGCCGCGCTTCCAGCTCCATGTCCTGGGGCCGGCGCTCGCCATAGTGGCGGTTCAGCGCGCCAAGCAGATCCAGGCGCCCGCGCTGCTGCTCCGCGCCAATCGTTTTGGGCGGCGCCAGATCCAGAATCGGCGCGCCTTCTTTCCGAAACAGCGTGCCCTGGTAGCTCGCCGGCAGAAATCCCGAGCTCCAGTTCTTCGCTCCCCCGAGCCCTTCGCCGGCGTCGGTCAGAATCACGAACGTGGGCAGGCCGTTGTTCGCGGTGCCCAGGCCGTAGGTCACCCAAGCGCCCATCGACGGCCTCCCCGCCAGGATCGATCCGGTGTTCATCTGGCAGACCGAACCGACGTGGTTCAATCCGTCGGCCCAGCACGAATGGAACATCGTCATGTCATCCACATGCTGAGCGATGTTCGGATACCAGTCGGACACCCACATGCCGCTCTGGCCGTACTGCTTCCACTTGCGGCTGGAAGGCATCAGGGTGTTGGACGCCGTGCCCATCGCCGTGATCACCTTGCCGAAGGAGACCGGCATAGGCTGGCCCGCCAGCCGCTCCAACTCCGGCTTGGGATCGAAAATATCGATGTGGCTCGGCCCGCCTTCCATGAAGAGCCAGCTCACGGATTTCGCGGTAGGTGAATGGTCGGGCTTCTTGGGCGCCAGCGGATCGGGCGGATCGGCCGCCTGCAGCATCGCCGAGAATGCCAGCGCACCCAGTCCCCCGCAGGAGCGCATGAGAAACGCGCGCCGGCTGGCATCCTGACTTCCGGCTTCTGACACCCGGCTCCTAGTTCCCATAAACAAACTCGTTGGAGTTCAGCAGCATCTGGCAGAAATCCACGAACGCTGCCGCTGCAGCCGGCTCCATGCTGTCCGGCATAGTCGTGGGCAGCGCGAGCTTCTCGCCCGCGGGCCGCGCCGCAATCACGCGTTTTTGCTTCTCCAGGAAGGTTGCCGCCGAGTCCTTCTCCCAGCCATCCGGCGGCCGCGAATAGGCGAGCCGGAACGCGGTGTCTACGGGGTCCTTCGCCGCCAGCGCGCGGCCGGCGAACGCGCGCGCCCAATCCAGCACTACCCGGTCGTTCAGCATGGCCAGCGCCTGCGGAGCCGTGGTGGTCACATCGCGGCGCGGGCACGATTCGTGCGTGTCCGGCATGTCGAACGCCTCCATCATCGGATAGCGCGAGTTGCGCTTCACGAAGATGTACACGCTGCGGCGGTTGCGCTCCTCGGATGCGGAAACCTTCCATCCTCCGCGCGGCGAGATCATGCCTTCCGGCAATTCGGGATAGACGCTCGGCCCACCCATCTTCAGGTTCAGCAGCCCGGACACCGCCAGGCTCGAATCGCGGATCACCTCGCTATCCAGCCGATGCCTCGGGAAGGCCCAGAGCAGGCGGTTGCCGGAATCGATCGCCGCCGCGTCCTTGCGATAGTCCGGCGCCTGCCGGTACACCGACGACGTCATGATCAGCCGGTGCATGTACTTGATACTCCAGCCCTTGCGCACGAACTCCTGCGCCAGCCAGTCCAGCAATTCGGGATTCGCCGGCCGCTCGCCCGCACAGCCGATGAGCACAAACGCACAGACTCTACGCATCGCACCCCTCAGTGCAGGTCGGATCTACGTTATCAGAATCCTGTGGCCTTCACTATCGGCGATGTAAATCTTCCCGTCGGCGGCGGCAAAGATCCCGTGAGGCCGCGATAGCGGTCCGCGCTGCCCGTTCCCCAGCACGGTCGTGATGATGCCGGTCTTCAAATCGACACGCCGGATGGCGTGATTCTCCGTGTCGGCGAGATAGAGACTGCCGTCGGGCGCTACGGCGATTCCCTTTGGCCCGGCCAGCCTGGCCGCGATCGCGGGACCCCCGTCGCCCGAGTATCCGGTTTCGCCGGTGCCGGCGACATGGTAGATCCGCTCCGTCCTGGCGTCGATGCGGTACACCGCGTTGCCCTCGCGCAACACCAGGAACAGGTCGCCGCCGGCCGCGACGGCAATCGCGCGCGGCCCGTTCAATGGCGTGCCCGCCACCGGCGCCCCATCCGGAGTCGGCTTGCGCTCTCCCGTCCCGGCCCAGGTTTCGATGGTCCCCGTCTTCAAGTCCACCCGCCGGATGCGATGATTCCCGATGTCGCAGATCAATAGCCGCCCCTGCGCGTCGAAGGCGATACTGTGCGGCTGTCGAAGCTGCGCTTTCACCGCCGGCCCGCCATCGCCCCCAAAGCCCGCCGTGCCGGTGCCGGCCACCGTCGAGATCAGCCCGCTCTTCGCATCCACACGTCGCACCACGTGATTCTGCATCTCCGCGAAGAACATGTTGCCCTGAACGTCGAATCGAACCTCGTAGGGTTCGTTGAGCGCGGCCTCGAGTGCCGGACCGCCGTCGCCGGCATATCCCTTCTGTCCGCTTCCGGCTGCCGTGGAGATCGTGCCGCTCTTCAGGTCCAGACGCCGCACCCGATGGTTGCCGATTTCGCAAAAATAGAGTGCGCCGTCCGGCCCGGTGACCAGCCCATATGGATTGTTGACCTGGGCCTTGGTTCCAGGCCCGGCGTCGCCGGAGAAGCCGGCGATGCCGGTTCCCGCAATGATGACGGCTGACTGCGCACACAGCGCCGCGCTCGAGAAAAAAAAAAGCGCGGCCGACCTCATGCTATGGGCATTCTAACGTGGTCTGCCAGTTCGCGCAGGTCGTCGATCCAGAAATCCGGCTCGAACTGCGCCAGCAGGTCGCGCCTCCCGTAACCGTAGGTCACGGCGCAGGTCTTGACGCCGGCACGGCGCCCGGCTTGCATATCGGCGGCGGAATCGCCCACCATTAAGCATTCTTCGGGCCTGGCTCCCAGCGCTTCGAGGCATTTGAGGATCACGTCGGGAGCCGGCTTGCAGGGGAATCCATCGGTGCCCTGCACGTGATCGAAGTAGCCGATCAGGCCAAACTGCTCGAGAATCGCGCGCGTGGTGGGAGTGCCTTTCGTGGTGGCAGTTCCCTTGCGCCCGCCCAGCACCGCCAACGCCTCGACAACCCCGGGATACACGCTGGTCATCTTGTGGCCGCGTGCCGGGTAGATGGCGCGGTACTGCTTGAGCAGGTCATCCAGGCGCTCGCGGGTGGCGCCGGGAAAAACGTCGCCGAACAGGTCGTCCAGGTGGCGGCCGATGTAGCTCTTCAGGTATTCGAAGGTGACCGGCGGGCAGGGATTGTTGTCGAGCACCTGCTGGACGGCGCCACAAATATCCTGTGCGGAGTCCAGCAGGGTGCCGTCGATGTCGAACAGATAGACGGGGAACGACGGGATCACGCCGGCTGCGAGCCCTCGCTCAAGCCGGGCACGCGGCGTCCGCCCTCGGGCCGAAGCACCTGCTGCGTATGGTCGGCGGAGTCCTTGGCGCCCACGAGCGGGGGCAATTCCTGCCCCTTGATGAGCAGCATGACTTCGTTGCCGTCCAGGATCTCGCGCACCAGCAGCGCTTCGGCGATTCGCACCAGAGCGTCGGACTGCTCGTCGATGATGCCGGCCGCGGTATTGTATCCGCCCTGCACCAGCTTCTTCACCTGCTCGTCGATGCGGATCGCGGTCTCCTCGGAGTAGTCGCGGTGCTGGGCAATCTCGCGGCCCAGGAAGATCTGCTCCTCCTTCTTGCCGAAGCTCAGCGGACCCAGCTCGCTCATGCCCCACTCGCAGACCATCTTGCGGGCCATGTCGGTAGCGCGCTCGATATCGTTGCCCGCTCCCGTGGTCATGTGGTGCATGAACTTCTCTTCGGCGATGCGTCCGGCCATCAGGATGGAGAGCTGCGCCAGAAGGTATTCTTTGTTGTAGCTGTGCTTGTCGTCGATCGGAAGCTGCATGGTAACGCCCAGCGCCATGCCGCGTGGAATGATGGTGACTTTGTGCAGCGGGTCGGCGCTCGGCATGACCGCGGCCACCAGTGCGTGCCCGGCTTCGTGATACGCCGTGTTCCGTTTCTCGGCGTCGCTCATCACCATGCTCTTACGTTCGGCGCCCATCAGGATCTTATCCTTGGCAGTCTCGAAATCGAGCATCATGACGACCTTGCGGTTCTGGCGCGCGGCGTTGAGCGCGGCTTCGTTCACCAGGTTCGCCAGCTCCGCGCCGGCCAGGCCCGGTGTGCCGCGGGCCAGCACGCTGAGGTCGACGTTGTCGCCCAGCGGAATCTTCTTGGTGTGCACGCGCAGGATGGCTTCGCGCCCCTGAACGTCGGGACGGCCCACTACCACCCGCCGATCGAAGCGGCCCGGGCGCAGCAGCGCGGGATCGAGCACGTCCGGCCGGTTGGTGGCCGCGACCAGGATCACGCCCTCGTTGGATTCGAACCCGTCCATCTCGACCAGCAACTGGTTCAGGGTCTGCTCCCGCTCATCGTGCCCGCCGCCGAGGCCGGCGCCGCGATGCCGTCCCACGGCGTCGATTTCGTCGATGAAGATGATGCAGGGAGCGTTCTTCTTGCCCTGCTCGAAGAGGTCCCGGACCCGGCTGGCGCCGACGCCGACGAACATTTCCACAAAATCCGAACCGGAGATCGAAAAGAACGGCACGCTGGCTTCGCCGGCGATGGCGCGAGCGAGCAAGGTCTTGCCCGTTCCCGGCGGGCCGATCAGCAGGACGCCCTTAGGAATGCGCCCGCCCAGTTTCTGGAATTTCTGCGGCTCGCGGAGGAATTCGATAATCTCCTGCAGTTCTTCTTTGGCCTCTTCCACCCCGGCCACATCCTTGAAGGTGACTTTCTTCTGTTGCGTGGAATGCAGCCGCGCCCGGCTCTTACCGAAGCTCAGCGCCTTGTTTCCGCCGCTCTGCATCTGGCGCATCATGAAGATCCAGAAGGCCAGCAGGACGATGAAGGGCGAGGCATTCAGCAGGATGGTCAGCCAGTTACCCGTGGAGGTGTCTTTGATCGTGATGTTGACGTTCTTTTCTCTCAACAGATCATAAAGCTGTGGGTAATTCAGCGGAATCTGAGTGTGGTAGCCGAGGTTGGGATTCTGGTAGGTGCCGTGGGCATCGCGGTCGGCGATCACAACGTCCTTGACCTCGCCGGCCTTTACCTTGTCCAAAAACTGGGTAAAACTGATGTTATCCTCTTTGATCCCCTTACCCGACTGAACCACGGCAAAAAGCAATACCGCCAGGCAGATAAGCACAACCCAGAAGATCAAAGTCTTGATGTTTGAATTCACGAAACCTCCAACCGGCTCCTACTACTTGATAGACGCCGCCCCACGTGTTCCCGATTCCATTTTGTCACCGGGCTGTCACCTCTTCCACTCTCAACGCCACGCGGGTTCCAGGACCCGCCTCGCAACCTGCCGCCGGCCCAAAGCGCCTGGCCCAGACAATCCTGAAGCCATCCGTCAATACCGGCCATTTACCCCGTTCCCAGAGCGGAATGCGCGCCTCCTGGAACAGGTCCTTGACCCTCTCTTCGCCAGAAGCCCCGGCAGGCCGATACCGGTCTCCCGGCCGCCAGTTCCGCAGCTCCAGGCGACCGGACAGACAAGCCCAGTCGAGGCAACCCACGACATCATTATATACGGAATCGTTCGTACCTGTAGTTCTCGCTTTTTCAACTAGTTCCAGGGAAAGGGAGTACCCTGTACCCGGTACCGGGGTGACTCCCGGAATGGCGGCGGGCAGGCAGTAGGGCCGCAGAGGCGTTGCCGGAGCAAACCGGATCCAGTCGAACGATCGGCAAATATCGAGTCCCGGCGCCTGAATCCGTCCGGTGCCGTGCCCTTTCGTAAGCTCACGCACCGCCTCGATGTGCTGAAAGCCAACCCCGCGCAGGTTCGTTTTTGCGAGTTCCATGGCATAGCGCACCAGCCGGCGGGCGGCAGCCACCGGCATCGATCTCAAAGCCTCGACGCGCAGCAGGACGCTGCCATCGGGCCGGCTGGCTTCAAGATGCTCGGCCGCGAGGCGGTCGATCTGGTCCCGCCAGTACGCCTCCTCGGCCAGCGCCCAATCCCCGGTCTGCGCCAGGGTTTCGACAATCGCCGGGTTCCACTCGCGGGCAAGTTGCGGCAGAAGGAGGTGGCGAATGCGGTTGCGCGCAAATTCGAGCGAAGCGTTGCTCGAATCCTCGCGCCACGGGATCCCTCTTTCCCGAAGCCAGGAGCGGACCTCCTCGCGATCGATCTCGATCAGCGGACGGATCAGACCGCCCGAGGTCGCGGGGCGGATTCCCGCGAGTCCCGCCGTGCCGGCCCCGCGCAGAAAGCGGAACAGCACGGTCTCGGCCTGATCGGACCGCGTATGGCCGAGCGCCACCCGGTCTACAGCGCCGCTGGCCACCGCCTCCCGGAAAACGGCCAGCCGCAGATTGCGCGCCGCCTGTTCCAGGTTGTCTCCACCCGCTGGGAGGGGCGCATCGGAGATCGTGCACGGCAGGCCGAGCCGCTCAGCGGCCTCTGCCACAAACGCGGCGTCCGCGTCGGATTCCGCGCCGCGCAATCGATGGTTCACGTGCAGCACCGGCGGCGCATAGCCCAGTTCCACAAACACGTGCAGCAGGCAGATGGAATCGGCGCCGCCGGAGACCGCCACACCAACCCGTTGGCCGGCGGAGATCATGCCGTACCGGTCCATGGTGGCGCGGATGCGGTCCAGCAGGAAATCCACTATTTCTTCTGATACCCCTCGGGGATGGCGAACACGGAATCCGGGATGGCGGCGTTGGAAAAGCCACTCGATTCCATGGTCACCTCCATGAGCGGTCCGCCTCCCGCGCCGCCGCGCGCCGCGCCCATGCGGGCCAGAGCCTGTTCGGCCGCGGCAGCCTGCGGTCCGCCCTGCTTCTTCATCTCTTCCAGCTTGGCCATCGCCTGCGCCATGCCCTGCTGCATCTGCGCCGCCTGGGCATCGCCGCCGGCGCCGCCCATCTTCACTCGCATCACCTGCATGACGGAGACGCCGTTCAGTCCGGCCATCTTGCGCTGCAGCTCCGCGATGCCTTTCTGCATGCCGCTATTTCCGCCGGCCATCGACGCCCACGGAAACTTTTCGCCGTTCTTTTGATAAAACGTCCGCAACTCCTGCGCCCCCGGCACGTCGGGCGAGATCCACAATTCGGTCTCGATTTGCATCTTCATGCCCGCCTGGGCGCCCTGCCCGCCTTCCACGCTCATCGTCATCAGCACCTGGCTGGCGTTGAACCCGTTGATGTTTCGGTGCTCCCCGGTCTCCTTTACGTCGACCTTGACGTCGGCGCCGGTGTCTTTCATCATCTGGCCCATATCGCTGAATTTGGTGACGGTGTAAGACTTCTGGTCGTTGTTGATGGTGGTGAGGGTCTGCGCCCCGAAATCGATGATGTGAGACGTGGAACCGGTCTCGACCTTCATCTTCTGGCCCTTGAGATAGTGTCTGGTCGTCGGATTCGAGGCGTTCATGGCAGCGGCGGCCATCCCCGAGGCGGACTTGCGGGTCTGCGTGTAGCTGAAGTCCGCGCGTGCGGTCAGCGCGCACGCCAGCGACAACACGAGAACGTACGTAGTCTTCATTGTTCGTAGTGTAACAATGTGGGGCCGACGATCGATTTGTGGCGTCCGCCCAGCCCCAGCGGACGACAAAAACCGATCGTCCGCCCCACCTCCGCAAGCGTGTTATAAGAGAGATTGGCATCTGGAATAGTCAGCCCTTCCCCCTTTGTAAAGACGGCCGCGCGCCGTGTGTCCCAGAGCCAATCCGCTTGGAGCTGATCATGGAACCAACCGCCGATATCGCCCTCATTGGCCTCGCCGTCATGGGCCAGAACCTCATCCTCAATATGAACGACCACGGGTACACCGTGGTCGCGTTCAATCGCACCACGTCGAAGGTCGATGACTTCCTGAATGACGCCGCCAAGGGACGCAAGACCATCATCGGCGCCCATTCTTTCGAGGAGATGATTCAGCATCTCAAACGGCCGCGAAAAGTGATGCTCATGGTCAAAGCCGGCAAACCCGTCGACGAGTTCATCGAGCACCTCCTGCCCTATCTCGAACCCGGCGACCTCATCATCGACGGCGGCAATTCCCATTTTCCCGACACCATCCGCCGCACCCAATACCTCGAAAGCAAAGGTCTGCTCTTCATCGGCACCGGTGTCAGCGGCGGCGAAGAAGGCGCGCGCTTCGGCCCGTCCATGATGCCCGGCGGCAGCGTGAAGGCCTGGCCGCTCGTGAAGGACATCTTCCAGGCCATCTGCGCCAAGACTCCAGACGGCGAGCCCTGCTGCGACTGGGTCGGCTCCGATGGCGCCGGCCACTTCGTCAAAATGACCCACAACGGCATCGAGTACGGCGACATGCAGCTCATCTGCGAGGCCTACCAGCTCATGAAGGAAGGCCTGGACATGTCGAACCAGGAAATGCACGATGTTCTCACTGAGTGGAACAAGGGCGAGCTCGACAGCTACCTGATCGAAATCACTCGCGACATCCTGGGCTATAAGGACCCCGCCAACGGCGAGGCCACCCTCGACATCATCCTGGACACCGCCGGCCAGAAGGGTACCGGGAAGTGGACCAGCGTCAGCTCGCTCGATCTCGGCATACCGGTGACCTTGATCGGCGAGGCCGTCTACGCGCGCTGCCTCAGCGCGATGAAAGAAGATCGCGTGGCCGCGTCCAAGATCCTGAGCGGCCCCAAGAGCAAGTTCGACGGCGACAGGAATGCATTCATCGAGGACATCCGCCAGGCGCTGCTGGCCAGCAAGATCGTGAGCTACGCGCAGGGATTCATGCTGCTGCGCGAGGCCGCCAGGGAATTCAAGTGGGAGCTGAACTACGGCTCCATCGCCATGATGTGGCGCGCCGGCTGCATCATCCGCAGCGTGTTCCTGGGCAAGATCAAGGCCGCCTTCCAGAAGAACCCGTCGCTCACCAACCTGCTGCTCGACGACTACTTCAAGGGCGTGATCGATCGCTGCCAGGGCTCGTGGCGGCATGTGGTCTCGAAGGCTGTGGAGTCCGGCGTCCCGGTTCCGGCGTTCACTACCGCGCTGGCTTTCTACGACGGCTATCGCAGCCAGCGCCTGCCCGCCAACCTGCTCCAGGCGCAGCGCGACTACTTCGGCGCGCATACCTACGAGCGCGTGGACAAAGAGCGCGGCAAGTTCTTCCACACCAACTGGACCGGCAAAGGCGGCAACGTCTCCGCGGGCACCTACACCGTATGAGTGCGGACGTAACGAGCCGCGCTTCCAAAATCCGCCTGCTGCTGATGGACGTCGATGGCGTCCTCACCGACGGCAAGCTGTACAACGTCCCCGGCCCCGACGGCAAGATGGCCGAGACCAAGGGTTTCGATTCCCAGGACGGCATTGCGCTGCAGTGGTGCGCACGCGTGGGAATCCTCACCGGCTTGATCAGCGGACGTGTTTCCCCTGCCACGGTGGAGCGCGCCTCGCAGACGAAATTCAAATACGTCTACCAGGGACATACAGAGAAGATCCCGATCCTGGAAGAGATCCTGGCGGACGCCAGGATTTCGAATGACCAGGTGGCGTACATCGGTGACGACTTTACCGACGTCGTCGTCATGCGCCGTGTGGGCTTCGCCATCGCCACCGCCAACGCGCGGCCCGAGGTCAAGCCGCTGGCGCACTACGTCACGCAGGCACGGGGCGGCCAGGGCGCGGTCCGCGAAGTGATCGAGATCATTCTCAAGGCACAGGGACGCTGGAGCGAGATCCTGCGTCACTATGAAGTGGAATCTTAAGGAGAAGAATTCATGAGCACCGGTTTGAATATCCCCAGGGAAGGCGCGCTGGATTTCCTGTCGCTGGGCGCCCTCGTACACCGTCTGGACCCGGGGATCATCCCGTTCCGCAAGGCGACCCACTGCGATATCCACGTGAGCGGCGGCGAGTTCAACTGCGCCGCGAACCTGTCCGATTGTTTCGGCATGAAAACCGGCATCGCCACCGCGATGGTGGACTATCCCATCGGCGACCTCATCGCCGAACGCGTCCGCGCCATGGGTGTGAAGCCCTTCTACAAGCACTTCAAGCACAACGGCGTCAACGGACCCAATATGGCCACCGTCTTTAGCGACCGCGGCCTCGGCGTGCGCGGCCCGGTGGTGTTCTACAACCGCTCCAACGAGGCTGCCGGCCTGCTCAAGCCAGGCGATTTCAACTGGAAGGAGATCTTCGGCGCCGGCGTTCGCTGGTTCCATTCCGGCGGCATCTTCGCGGCGCTTTCCCCCACCACCGCCGACGTGATCATCGAAGCCATGGCCGCCGCCAAAGCCGCGGGTGCGATGACCAGCTTCGACCTCAACTATCGCGCCAAGCTGTGGAGTATCTCCGGCGGCGAGCAGCGCGCGGTCGAGGTGCTGGACCGCATCGTGAAGAACGTCGATGTGCTGGTGGGCAACGAAGAGGACCTGCAGAAGGGCCTCGGCATCTCCGGCCAGGACGTGGAAGCCAGGAGCAAGCTCGATCCGAGCGCGTTCTTCGCCATGATCGACAAGGTGGTCAAGAAGCATCCGCATGTGAAGGTGGTCGCCACCACGCTGCGCGAAGTGCACTCCACCAACCGGCACAGTTGGAGCGCGGTAGCCTGGATCAACGGCAAGACTTACCAGGCGCCCACCGCCGAGCTCGACGTCTACGACCGCGTCGGCGGCGGCGATGGCTACGCTTCGGGCTTCTTCTACGGCCTGCTCACCGGCGAAGAGCCCGAACAGGCGGTGAAGCTCGGATGGGCTCACGGCGCGCTGCTCACCACGTTCCCCGGAGATACCACCATGGCGACACTTGACCAGGTCCGCACGTTCGCCAAAGGCGGTTCCGCACGCATTCAGCGCTAGTGATGCCCGACGCCTGATGCCGTGTACACTGAGTTCATGAGTCTCCACCGGCATGTTCTCGCAGTCCTGTTCACCTGCGCTCCCGTTGTCTTCTCACAGAGCTTTGAAGCTTCTTTCAGCGGTGGAGAGTCTTACGTCAATACGAAAAGCGCCAACCTGGGAACTTACTCGCCGGATCCTACCAGCGGAACTTACACCCTGCACGACGGATTTCGTATCGCCCTGCGCATGACCTTGAATCAAGGGCGCTTCTTCGGACACGAATTCGGCTATGCCTACAACCACACGTCGCTGGATGTGCCAGCGGCCGCTCTGAATAATGGCGGGATCTCGCTGCCGGGCACGATTCCCGCCGTCACCAACATAGGGCTGCCTGGGCACCAGGGATTCTACGATTTCCTGGCCTACGCGATTCCGGAAGGCAAACGCTTTCGCCCATTCGCGTGCGGCGGCGTGCAGTTCACGGCCTTCCACCCCGAGGGCTCCTATGGCTCCGAGACCAAGTACGGCATCAATTACGGCGGCGGCTTCAAGATCAAGCTGATGGAGAACTGGGGCCTCCGCTTCGACCTGCGCCAGTACAACATGAGCAAACCGTTCAACCTGCCCAACGCCAGCGGACGCCTGCTGCTGTACGAGTTCGGAGTCGGCGTGTCGTTCATGATGTAGCCCTCCAAAAATACTTAAGTGAATACTTGACAATTATCTTCGTGCGGTGTAATGCTTAAGTAGATGCTTAAGTAATACCGGGAGGGCATCCCTATGGAAGACCGATCCGTCACCCACAGCACGTTCGTCATCGAGCGCAGTTACCCTGCACCCCCCGAGCGCGTCTTCGCCGCGTTCGCCGACCCGGCAACCAAACGACGCTGGTACGGCGCCCACGAGACCATGACGCTCGAGGAATTCCAGATGGATTTCCGCGTCGGCGGCAGCGACCGTCTGGGCTACCGTTTCAACGAAGGCAGCCCTTTTCCCGGAGCTCGGCTGAACAACGACACCCGCTACCTGGATATCGTCGCCAATCGGCGGATCGTCGTCGCCTACACGATGGCGTTCGGCGAGAGGCGATTCTCTTCGTCGCAAGCCACGTTCGAGTTCCTGCCGGCGGATGGGGGAACCAATCTCATCTTCACGGAACAGGGAGCGTACTTTGAAGGCGCCGATGGCCCCCAGATGCGCGAAGGCGGGTGGCGCAAGCTGCTCGAGAAGCTGGCGGCGGATCTAGCGCGCTAGCAGATTGGCCGCAGGTCCAGCAGACGGAGTTTCATCCGCGTTTATCTGCGGCCTGAACCGGTTCCACATGCCCGGCCAACAAGCCAAAATCGACCGCGTATTCCATGCACTGGGCGATCCGACCCGCCGCGCGATCCTGGAGAAACTCAGCCGCGGGCCGGTTTCCGTCTCGCAATTGGCGGAGCCGCTCGAACTTACTCTGGCGGCCGTCGTTCAACATCTGCAGGTGCTCGAAGAGAGCAACCTCGTTCAGACGGAAAAGGTTGGCCGAATCCGCACCTGTCGCCTGGAGCCCGCTGGACTCGCGGTAGCCCGGCGATGGCTCGAAGACCGCCGCTCGCTCTGGGAAAAGAGGCTGGACCGTCTGGGAGATTTGCTTGAGGAATCCGATGAAACAACCTGAAACGCATGGACTCGGGTGTCCCCCTGATATCGGTCCTTGTGACTTCCGCTGGTTCACTTGGCCCTAGCTCTCTGTGTGAAAACCCCACATCATGGAGACCGGGAAGAATTAAGAGGGGTCTGAAAATGCAAGTCGTCAGTGGAAACCTGTCAGAGACTTCCGAATGTCCGGTGTGTCTCGGGATTCATGAGGAAGAAGTCCATCACGCAACCGTAGCAGTCCACCGGTGGCTGCGCAGCGAGATTGCCCGTCGCACCGATCCGCAGCCGCAACCAGCGCCTATTTCGCCAGATGCTCCCGCGCAATTCGAGCAAAATTATTCAGGATCACTCCATCCGCTCCTGACTTGATACCGAGATCGATGGTGGTCCTGCACGGTGCGCGCACGTCGCGGTATACCGCTCCGGGCATGGTCACATTCGAAACGCACGCCGGAGCAAGAGACACGCCCAGCCCCGCCGCGACCAGCCGCACCAGGGTCGGCCATTGCGGCGCGTCCTGCACGATCCTGGGGCGGAAACCGTTTCTCTCGCAGCAGGCCAAGGTCCGGTCGAAGGCAAGCGGTCCCATGCGGCGCGCGAAAAGGATGAAAGGCTCGTTGCGCAAATCGCCGACACGCAGCGAGCGTTTTTGAGCCAGCGTATGAGCCGCGGGAAGCACGGCGACGTAGGGCTCCTTCAGCAGCGTGGTGAGTTCAATCCCCCCGGTGGGATCGCCGTCGCGCAGAAATGCCAGGTCGAGCGTTCCGTCCAGAAGCGCGGGGATCTGCGCGGAGGTTGCCAGCTCGCGAAGCCGCAGTTCCACCTTCGGATAGCGGCGTCGATAGCTTTCGATCGCCGCGGGCAATTCGGTAAACATGACCGAGCCGCTGAAGCCGACCGTCAGGGTGCCCTCCTCGCCGCGGCCAAGCCGGCGTACCTGCGCCAGGTCGTCCTGAACCTTGTCGAGCGTGCTGCGCGCGCGCTCGGCCAGCAACTGGCCGGCAAGCGTGAGCCGCACGCCCCGGGTGGTCCGGTCGAAGAGACGGTGCCCGACAAACTCCTCCAGGCGTCTGATCTGCTGGCTCAGCGGCGGCTGGGCCATGCCGAGCCGCTCTGCCGCCTTACTGAAATGCAGGGTCTCGGCCACGGCGAGGAAGTAGCGCAGATGGCGAAGTTCGATTTCACGATTCATATTCAACTCATATGAATCAGCATATTCCAGCTATTGGACATCTGAGCGCCGACGCCTTAGTTTAGGGACAGGGAGGGGGAGCAATGGCCCCGAGTCACACCGAAATCACGATCCGCGAATTCGAGTCCGGAGATGACGCCGCTTTCCGGCGGCTCAATGAAGAGTGGATTCTGCGCTACTTTGCCATGGAGCCCAAGGACGAAGAGATCCTGGCCGATCCATGCGGCAAGATCCTGAGCCGCGGCGGGCGAATCTTCTTCGCCGTTCATCGAGGCGAAGCCGTGGGCTGCTGCGCGCTGCTCGCGGCAAGGCCCGGAGAATTGGAGCTGGCCAAAATGGCCGTCACGGAAAAATCCAGGGGCAACGGCGTTGGGCGGCTCCTTCTGGCGAGAGCGCTTGAAGCGGCTCGCGCCGCGGGCGCAACCCGCGTCTTCCTGGAGACGAACCGGCAGCTCGCGCCCGCCATTGCACTCTACGAATCGGTGGGTTTCCGCCACATTCCGGCCGAGCGCCGTGCGCCTTCACCCTATGCGCGCGCCGACGTATTCATGGAGATTCTGCTGGATCCCACGGGCGAACCCCGGCACTAAGCCAGCGCGGTACCAGCCGTCTACCTCACCCTTCGAAAAATACCGTGTCTTTCTCGAACACCTGGCGCGCGATGAATTCGCCCGCCTCCTGCTCGAGTTCCAGCGTGTTTGGCGATGCTTCCGGTTCGGCAACCTCGAAGCGGGAGATCCGGATGGCGCCATCCGGGCCCGTCGTGATCTCCCACCTTACCAGTGCGGCGACCATTGCAGTCCTTCCACGCAGATAGTAGCTCTACTCCAATAGGAAAACGAGCGGGTCATGACATCCGGCCCGGCCGACCCCGGTTACACTGGTTTTACATGAAACTCCAATCCCACACGATCACCCAGGGACGCGACCGTGCCCCCGCGCGCGCCATGCTCAAAGCCATCGGTTTCACCGACGAGGATTTGGCTAAGCCTATCATCGGCGTGGCCAATACGTGGATCGAGACCATGCCGTGCAACTATCACCTGCGCGAGCTCGCGGCCAAGGTCAAGGAAGGCATCCGTGCCGCCGGCGGCACGCCCATGGAGTTCAACACGATTGCCATCAGCGACGGCGTCACCATGGGCACGGAGGGCATGAAAACCTCGCTGGTCAGCCGCGAGGTGATCGCCGATTCCATCGAGCTTCTCGTCCGCGGCCACATGTTCGACGGCGTGGTGGCGCTGGTCGCGTGCGATAAGACCATTCCCGGCGCCGCCATGGCGCTGCTTCGCCTCAACGTTCCAGGAGTCGTCCTGTACGGCGGAACCATCATGCCGGGCAAGTTCGAGGGCCACGACGTCACCATCCAGGACGTGTTCGAGGCTGTCGGCGCGCACGCCCGCGGCAAGATCACCGACGCGCAGCTCCGCGATATCGAAGACCACGCCTGCCCCGGCGCCGGGGCCTGCGGCGGCCAATTCACCGCCAATACGATGGCTACGGTGATGGAGCTGATCGGTCTTTCTCCGCTGGGTACGGCCGCCGTCCCGCAGCTCGATAAGCGCAAGGAAGACATCAGCGTGCGCTGCGGCCGCGTGATGATGGATGCCGTCCGCAACAATCTCCGCCCGCGCGACATCTGCACCCGCAAAGCGTTCGAGAACGCCATCGCCGGTGTGGCCGGCACAGCGGGCTCGACCAATGCCGTGCTGCACCTGCTCGCCATGGCCCGCGAAGCCGATCTCCCGCTCACCATCGACGATTTCGAACCGGTGCTCGCCCGCACGCCCGTCTTCGTCGATATCAAGCCCGGCGGCAAGTACGTCGCAGCCGACGTCGACACCGCCGGCGGAATTCCCGTCATCGCGAAACGCCTTCTCGAGGGCAAATTCGTAGATGGCAGCGCTGTCACAGTCACCGGCCGCACCTTCGCCGAGGAAGCCGCCGACGCGCGCGAGACCCCGGGACAGCAGGTGATTCTCCCGCTGGCCAAGGCCTTGAAGCCGCGCGGCGGCATCGCCATTCTGCGCGGCAGCCTCGCGCCCGAAGGCTGCGTGATCAAGCTCGCCGGCCATGAGAAGAAGGTTCACCACGGACCCGCGCGCGTTTTCGAGCGCGAAGAGGACGCCATGGCCGCTGTGACCGGCGGCAAGATCCAGGCCGGCGATGTGGTGGTGATCCGCTATGAAGGCCCGCGCGGCGGACCCGGCATGCGCGAAATGCTGGGCGTTACCGGAGCCATCGTTGGCGCGGGGCTCAGCGACGATGTCGCGCTGGTCACCGACGGCCGTTTCTCCGGCGCCACGCACGGTTTCATGATCGCGCACGTTGCACCCGAGGCCTTCAACGGCGGTCCTATTGCCGCCGTCAAGGAAGGCGACCGGATCACCATCGATGCCGACCGCGGCGTGATCGATCTCGAAATTCCGGCCGACGAGCTGAAGCGCCGTCTGGCCGCGTGGAAACCCGTCGAGCCAAGATACAAGACCGGCGTCATGGCCAAATACACCAAACTGGTGGCCAGCGCCAGCGAAGGCGCGGTGACGCGCTAATGTGCTTGTGAGGCCTACCCTACAAGAACGTATAATTTCCGTATGTTCTACAAAGCCTCCGTCGCGGCTTGGGCGTGCGCGGCCGCCTTTGCCGCCGGCGCATCGACTCCAACCCTGGAAGACTCGCTCAACCTGAAAACAGTCTCCGGCGCACAGATCTCGCCCGATGGCCGCTATGTGGCCTACTCGGTTTCGGAAACCAACTGGGAAGAGAACGATTTCGTCTCGCAGATTTGGATCGCGATTCCCGCCACCGGCGAGCGCTACCAGCTTACGCGCGGCAAGAAATCCTCGGGCGGGCCGGTGTGGTCCCCCGATGCCCGCCGCCTCGCCTTCGCCAGCGACCGCGACGGCAAGCGCCAGATCTACCTCATCTCGCCCACCGGGGGCGAAGCCCAGCAGCTTACCAACGAGGAGAACGGCGTGGGCGCAATCGCCTGGTCGCCTGATGGCTCGTCCATCGCCTTCACCTCCAGCGGTCCCGACAAGGCTAAGAAAGACCGCAAGGACAAATACGGCGATTTCGAGATCTACGAAGGCGACTACAGCATGAACCACCTGTGGCTGGTCAAGATTCCGGCCGACATTCCCGGCGACCTCAAAAAGCTGCCCAAGCCCGAGCAATTGACCAAAGGCGAGCAGTTCAGCGTCGGCGGCTTCTCCTGGTCGCCTGACGGCAAGCGTATCGCCTTCGACGCCCAGCGCGATCCCGACCTGGGCTCCTCCGACACGCAGACCATCTACGTGCTCGATCTGGCCGATCTCCATGTGCGAAAGCTGCTCGAATCCAGCGGGCCGAACGGAAATCCCAAGTGGTCGCCGGATTGCAGGCAGATCGCCTATTCCACATCGAATGGGCACCAGTTTTACTATTGGGCCAATCGTTACATCGCGGTGGTGCCGGCCGATGGCGGACAGCCCAGCGTGGTGTCGAAGGATTTCGACGAGGACGCAAACCTGATCGCCTGGGGTCTCGACGGCATCTATTTCGGCGCGACCCAGAAGACCGCCGCGCACATCTTTCGGCTTGATCCGGCGACGCGGGCTGTACGGCGCATCACCGGGCCGGATCCTTTCCTGGCGCAAGGAGCTTCGTTCACCAAGGACTACCGGACCATGGCGGGCTACGGCGCCGCGCCCAATCGCTTCGGCGATATCTACACCACCCCGGTCTCCGACTTCTCGCCCAAATACCTGACTGACACCGGCGCTCAATGGAAGGACTTCAAACTGGCCTCGCGCGAGGTCGTCCAGTGGAAATCCAGCGACGGCGCCGCGATCGAAGGCATCTTGATCAAGCCGGCGGATTATGACGCCTCGAAAAAGTATCCGCTGCTGGTGGTGATTCACGGCGGACCGACGGGCGTAGACACACCGGGGCTCTCCGCCGACCGCTACTACCCGATCGAGCGCTTCGCCGCCAAGGGCGCGCTCATCCTCAAGGTGAACTATCGCGGGTCGGCCGGCTACGGCGAGAAATTTCGCGCGCTGAACGTGCGCAATCTCGGCGTCGGCGATTACGAGGATGTGATCAGCGGCGTCGATTCACTCATCGCACGCGGCATCGTCGACAAGGACCGGGTGGGCGCCATGGGCTGGAGCCAGGGCGGCTACATCTCCGCGTTCATCACCTGCTACAGCGACCGGTTCAAGGCAGTCAGCGTTGGCGCGGGCATTTCCGATTGGACGACGTACTACGTCAACACCGATATCCACCCGTTCACGCGCCAGTATCTCAAGGGGACGCCGTGGGACGATCCGGAGATCTATCGCAAGACGTCGCCCATCACCTATGTGAGCCGCGCCAAAACCCCGACGCTGATCCAGCACGGCGACCAGGACAAGCGCGTCCCGCCGCCGAATTCGTTCGAGCTATACCAGGCGTTGAAGGATCGCAAGATCCCGGTGAAGCTGGTCCTCTATAAAGGATTCGGCCATCCCATCAACAAGCCCAAGCAGCAGAAGGCGGTGATGGAACACAACTACGAGTGGTTCAGCAAGTACATCTGGGGCGAGGAAGCCTCAGTTACTGCTTCAGCAGTGGGAAAGCCGTGATCCTCAGCTTGGCCGCTCCGTAGGGCACCAGCGTTACCGTCTCCTCCGGCCGCTTGCTGGTTACCGGACTCATCGGCAGCAGACCGGGCGAATCGTCCACCAGCGTCCATTCCGGCAAGCGCCGAGCCGTAGCGGTGATCTCCACCGGCGCATTCTCTGAGTCGAAGGGTTGTCTCGCGATCGCCTTTTCCGTCACCTGCATCCCGCCGGGAACCAGCGCGTAATTCCATGGAGTGGTGGGATAGACCTCCCAATCCGCCGCCGGCCCGGTCTGTTTGATCCTGTGCCAGCTCTCGCCGATCTTCAGCGAGAAGACCAGCGGCCCGCGCTCCACGGCCATCGAATTGTTGTACCAGGTGGAGGTCCGCACGGCCATCGGGAATCGCAGCTCGACACGGTCGCCGCGATTCCAGGTGCGCGCCACGCGGAAGAACTCGCCGGCTTTCACGCCGTTCTGCTGCGCGTCATTCACCGCGATGGTGGCTCCCGCGGCCCATGCCGGGATGCGCAGCACCAGCGGGAACGAGACCGGTTTCGAAGGATTCACCGTCAGCGTAACTGTCTCGCGGAACGGATAATCGGTGCGCTCCTCGATGTTGACGCCGTTCGCCGTCAGCTCGCTCGGACCGTAGGCGACCGCCGCGAACCCGCCTTCGGGAGCCGCCATCCAGAGGCTCGCGGCCAGCTTCGGCCACCCCTGGTGCATGTTGGCCGTGCAGCAGCCGAAGTTCGGCTCCAGCCCGAAGATGTTGGACTCCGGCCCGTTGGTCGCCCATCGGTGATTGGAGATCGAGCACATCACCTGGTTGGCCTGCTGGTCGTACTGGTGCGCCCACAGGTCCTTGGTCAGCGTGCCGGGCAGCGCGTTGTAGGCGATCTTTTCGAGGCGGTCGCCGAAGAGCGGATCGCCGAGGATGGCGAGATCCTGCTCGAGCGAAAACATGGCTTCCACCACCGCGCACAATTCCGTGCCCTGGCTGGGATCACGTCCGGCGAAGTGCTCGTCGGCGCTGAAAATGCCGTTGGGCTGGCCGTGATACCTGTCGAGGGCAGTGAACATCTGGTAGAGGCTGGCACGGTCGCCCTGGTCGCCGGTGATCAGCCACCATACAGCGGCGGCCTTCATGGCCATCGCCGTATTCACGCCGTGGTTGGAGAGATCGGCGTAGGGCCGCACCACGCGCTCACGGGTTTTGAAATCGGCGAACTGCGCTTCCCAATCGTGCCCCTGCTGGTGCAGCCGGCGCGCCAGGTCGAGCAGGGCGCGATCGCCGTTGCGGTTGTACAGCCAGAGCACGGTGAGCACCTCGTCGTGCCAGCGGAAGATGGCCCACTCCTTCAGCGGCCGCTGATCCAGGTGTTTTGCCTGGTAGGCGAAGTAGCGCTCCATCGCGGGAATCACTCGCGGGTCGCCGGTGGATTCCTGGAACTGCGCGAGCGCCTTGAGCATGACGTAGTTGGGCCACCAGTCGGTGTTCTTGACCGGCCCCAGCCAGCCGTCGGGCTGCTGGTGGTCGAGAGTCCAGTCCATCCACTTGCGAACCTTGGCGATGAGCGCGGCGTCCCTGGTGAGGTATGCGAGCGGGACTAGGCCGTCGAGGAAATACGGCCCGCGCTCCCAGCCCTCGCCGTCCCCGCCCAGCCACGCGCTGTTCGGGCCGAGGTCGGGCCAGAATTCATCGAGGTGCCCGCTGAGGCCCTGGGCCTGGATGCGGAGCTGATCGAGCAGCCATCCTTTCGGCATCACCGAAGTCAGCGGCAGGGGCTGAAAGGCGCCCGGCTGCAGCGGCGCACGATTCGGCGCGGCGCCGAGTGTGCACAGGGCCACAAACGCCAGCAGGAGTCTCATCTGCCTTGTAGTCTACAATCTTTGTAGGGCAGGCTTCCTCAGCCCCTCACGCGTGCGGAGCGCGCTCTTCCATGGATTACCAATCCGGCTTCGGCAACGAATTCGCGACGGAAGCGGTGAAAGGTGCGCTGCCCGTGGGTCAGAATTCTCCCCAGAAGCACCCTCTCGGCCTCTACACCGAGCAGTTGAGCGGCAGCGCCTTCAGCGCACCCCGGGCCGTCAACCGCCGGACCTGGACCTACCGCATCCGGCCCAGCGTCACACACAAGCCCTTCGAGGAGCGTCCCGCCGGGATGCTGCGCAGCAGCCCGTTCAACGAAGTCCCCACGCCGCCCACCCAGTTGCGCTGGAATCCTTTCCCGATTCCAGACCAGCCGACGGATTTCATCGAGGGCCTGGTGACCATCGCAGGCAACGGCGATCCGGCGATGCAGACGGGTGTCGCGGTGCACGTCTATGCCGCGAACCGGTCTATGCAGGCACGCTTCTTCTACGATGCGGACGGCGAATTGTTGTTGGTGCCGCAGCAGGGCCGGCTCCGGCTTGCCACTGAGCTCGGCATACTGGAAGCCGCGCCGGGCGAGATCTGTGTGGTGCCGCGCGGCATTAAATTCCGCGCGGAGCTTCCCGACGGCCCCTCGCGCGGCTACATCTGCGAAAACTACGGCGCACCGCTGCGGCTGCCTGAGTTGGGCGCGATCGGCGCCAACGGCCTGGCCTACCCCCGGGATTTTCTCGCGCCCGTTGCCGCCTTCGAAGACACCGACGGCGACTTCCGTATCGTGGCCAAGTTTCTGGGCCGGATGTGGTCCGCGGAAATCGACCACTCCCCGCTGGACGTGGTCGCCTGGCACGGCAACTACGCGCCCTGCAAGTACGACCTGGCGCGCTTCCAGTGCATCAACACGGTGAGCTTCGATCATTCGGACCCATCCATCTACACCGTGCTGACCTCGCCCGCCAACGTGGATTTCGCGATCTTCCCGCCCCGCTGGCTGGTGGCCGAACACACCTTCCGCCCGCCCTGGTTCCACCGCAACCTGATGAACGAGTTCATGGGCCTGATCCACGGTGCCTATGATGCCAAGGCGGAGGGCTTCCTGCCCGGCGGAGCCAGCCTGCACAACTGCATGTCGGGCCACGGTCCCGACGCGGAGACCTGGGAGCGCGCTACCGCTGCGGATCTCAAGCCGCAGCGCCTCGCCGACACGCTGGCCTTCATGTTCGAGACGCAGCTCGTGCTGCGGCCCACGCATTACGCCATGGAGAGCAAGATCCTCCAACACGAGTATTTCGAGTGCTGGCAGGGCCTGAAGAAGCACTTCCATGCCGGGTGAAACGCTGCGCATTCTCTTGAACGGCCTGATCGATTACGCCGGCCTCTTCCCACCGGCCTCCCTTGATATGCCGGCCGCGCTGCGCAATTACGCCGCTTACCGCAAGGGCGAATACGCGTGGATGCTGGGCCGGTTCGTTGTTCCCGCCGCGCGGGTGAACGAGGTGGATACCTCGTGGCCGGTCAGTGTGCTCTACACCGAGCCGCGCCGGATGGAGGTAGCCGGCGCGGTCACCTACTACGAGGTCACGGTGGATTCGGATTTGGATTTGCCGAACGGAGCTTATGCCAAGATCCGCATGGGCGGCGAAACATTCCCCGAGCCGGTTGCGGTCGCCAGGTTTCTGCGCGCGCGGGTGCCGTTCAAAGCTACGGCCGGACTGCATCACCCCTTGCGTAATCCGCCGGCGCACGGATTCGTGAATCTCTTCCTTGCCGCAGCCCTGGCCTGGCGCGGACAGGAGCCGCTTCCTACTTTGGAAGAGCAATCCGCCGGCGCGTTCGTCTTCGGTGATGAGACGGTCGAATGGCACGGCCACGCGGTCTCCGCCGATGTACTCCGCGAAGTGCGCCAGCGGTTCGCCATCAGCTTCGGCTCCTGCTCGTTCGAAGAGCCCATCGCCGGCCTGAAAGGGCTCGGGTGGCTGTGACCGCGTACGGATTGACGCGCGCCGGCATTGCGGTGCGGGTCGAAGGCCAGGTCTTGCATTTGCGCGACGTCCTCGACCGCCTGCCAGCCAGGCTCCGCGATGCCTGCGCCGCTGAAACTCTGAATCCGCTGATGGCGCTTGGCCGCGAACATTGGCGCGAATTGCGGACCGCTCTCGAGCAAATCCTCCGCGATGCGCCTCCGCGCTTCAGTCCGCTTTCGGAAGTGGAGATGCTCTGCCCCGCGGCGATCGGCGATTACACCGATTTCTATGCGTCGATCCACCATGCGACGAATGTGGGCGCCCTCTTCCGTCCGGACAATCCGCTGCTGCCGAATTACAGGCACGTGCCTGTTGCCTATCACGGCCGCGCGTCCTCGATTGTCGTCGGCGGCACTCCGGTGCGCAGGCCGGAGGGCCAATTCAAGAGCGGCGATTCGCTGGAGTTCGGGCCTACGCGCTCGCTGGACTACGAGCTCGAAGTCGGCTTCTTCATCGGTCCCGGCAACGCGCTGGGCGAGCCTATCCATATCGCGTGCGCGGAAGAGCATATCTTCGGCGTATGCCTGGTGAACGACTGGTCGGCACGCGACATTCAGGCGTGGGAATATCAGCCGCTCGGTCCGTTTCTGGGCAAGAGCTTCGCCACGACCGTCTCGCCGTGGGTCGTAACCCTGGACGCGCTGGAGCCGTTTCGCGTAGCGGCCCCGCCGCACGATCCGCCGCCGCTCGCGTACCTGCAATCGGACACGAATGCCGGCATCGACTTGAATCTCGAAGTCCTGATCGCCAGCGCCGCCATGCGGGAAGCCAACCTGCCTCCGATGCGGCTCAGCCGGGGCAACCTGAAAGATCTCTATTGGACGCCGGCTCAATTGCTCGCACATCACACCAGCAATGGCTGCAACCTCCGCCCCGGCGACCTGCTTGCCAGCGGAACCGTGTCGGGACCCACCCGCGATTCGCTCGGCTGCCTGCTCGAGATCACGCGCCGCGGCGCCGAGCCCGTCACGCTGCCGACGGGTGAGACGCGCCGCTTCCTGGAAGACGGAGACGAGGTGACGATTCACGGATGGTGCGAGCGCAATGGATACGGCCGCTTGGACCTGGGAACCTGTGTCGGGGGGGTCGAAGGTGCGCGCACCTAGCGCTCACCGTCCCGCTACCTTCCCGTACAACTCCGAATACGCCCGTGCCGAAGCCGCCCACGAAAAATCCTTACCCATGCACCGCCGCATCCGCTCGACCCAGCCTTCCTGATCTCCGAATGCATCGAGCGCCGCGTGCACGCCCCCCACCAGGGCCTGTCCGGAGTACTCCCAGAACTTGAATCCCGTCTCCCCGTCGATCGTATCCTCCAGCCCTCCCGTGGCATGGACCACCGGAGGCGTGCCGTATCGCAGGCTGTACATCTGGTTCAATCCGCACGGCTCATATCGGCTGGGCATGAGGAAAATGTCGCTTCCCGCTTCGATGCGGTGCGCCAGCCCGTTATCGAAGCCGATCCGCACCGCAATCCGCCCCGGATGCTCCTCCTGCATGCGGCGGAAGAAGTCTTCGTACTCGCGCTCGCCCGAGCCCAGCGCCACCAGGTACACGTCTCCCCCGATGATCTCTGCCGCCGCCTCCGCGAGAATATCCGCGCCCTTCTGACGGGTGAACCGCGAGACGATCCCGAGCAGCGGACGGTCCATCGCCTCCGCAGGCAGCCCGAATTCGTCGATCAGCCCACGCTTGCACGCCTGCTTGCCGGACAGGTCCGCCGCCGAGTATCGGGCCGGTATCAACGGATCCACCTCGGGACTCCACTCCCCATAGTCCACTCCGTTCAGAATTCCGCTGAGCACATCGGCGCGCGCGCGGAGAGCGCCGTCCAGTCCGAAACCCAGCTCCGGCGTCTGAATCTCGTGGGAGTAGGTCGGGCTGACCGTGGTGAGCGCGTCCGAAAAAGCGATGCCGCTCTTGATGTAGCTGACACGCCCGAAAAATTCCATGCCTTCGGGCGAGAAGAGGGTCGAATCGATCGCCGCCTCCGTCAGCGCCGTCTTCGGAAAGATCCCCTGATATCCCAGGTTGTGAATTGTGAAGATGGTGCGGCAGCCGAGAAAGGTCGGATCGGTGGCGAAGGTGGTGCGCAGGTAAGCCGGCACTAGTCCCGCCTGCCAGTCGTGGCAGTGAAATATGTCTGTCCGGAACAGATTCCGCGCCACGCCGATCGCCGCCCGCGCAAACACTGCGAAGCGCACGTGATTGTCGGGATAGTCGAGTCCGTTGTCGCCGTACAGGCCTTTGCGGTCCAGGTCGAACAATTCCGGGCAATCCACCAGGTACACCGGAAATTCCGCGGCCGCCCGATACACCGTGCAGTCGAAAGCGTCCATGCCGAGATGCACAACAAGATGGTCCCAGACGCGCCTTGCGGTCTTGAGCTCAATCCCGCTGTAGCGCGGCAGCACCACAGCCATATCGTGCCCCAGCGAGCGCAGTGCCGGCGGCAGCGCGCCTACGACATCGGCGAGCCCGCCGGTCTTGGCCCAGGGCGCAACTTCCGAGGAAACCATCAGTACGCGCGCCACAGTCGAATTGTATCAAGCGGGGCGCTTACGCCTGTTGCGCGATCGCCAGGTCGCGCGCCTTCAGCCACCGCAGCCGCGACTGGTGTTCCTGGTAGATGGTGGTGAATCCGGCCCAGTAATAGCCGAACACGAACAGCGCCAGGAATGGAATCGAGAGGAAATTGTAGGTCGAAATCGCAAACGCCACCATCACCACGAAGTACGTCCCGATGGCGATTTCCATATACGGCAGCCAGCCGCTGCGCCGCCGGTATCTCTTGTTCTCCAGCTTCACCGGCCGCTCGCCGATCGCGTACTTGGGTGTGCGCACGAAGCTGGTCTCCACCCCGAATATCGCCTCCAGCACCGCCCGCGTGTTGATGATGGTCAGACCGACCCCCACCGCCATCAGCATCGGCAGCAGCAGAATCGATCGTTTCCAGTTTTTCGGGTACAACTCCCGCTGTGCCACCACATAAAACAGCGAGATGGACCAGAAGGACGCCGCGATCAACGGCAGGTCCAGGAAGACCATCTGCCACACGCCCATGTAAAAGCGCACGATCATCACCGGCAGCATCAGCGCCGAAACCACGATCATCAGCGGATACGAAATGTTTGGCGTCAGGTGCAGGAACGCCTCTGCTTTCACCCGGCGCGGAATATCCGCCTTCAAAATCGAGGGCAACAGCTTTTTCGCACACTGCGTGAGCCCCTTGGCCCAGCGCGATTGCTGCACCTGGAATCCGTGCATCTCCACCGGCAACTCGCTCGGGCAGTCCAGCCCAGGCAGGTACACGAACCGCCAGCCCTTGAGCTGCGCCCGGTAACTCAGATCGCTGTCTTCGGTCAGGGTATCGTGCTGCCACCCGCCGGCATCGTCGATCATCGCCTTGCGGAGAATGCCCGCAGTGCCGTTGAAATTGAAGAAATATCCCGCGCGTGACCGCGCCCCATGCTCCAGGATGAAGTGCCCGTCGAGCAGCATGGCTTCCACTTCCGTCAGGAAGTTGTAATCGCGGTTCAGATAGCTCCAGCGCGTCTGCACCACGCCGACCTTCGGGTCCGCAAAGTGGTGAATCGTGCGTATCAGGAAATCCGGCGGCGGGCAGAAGTCCGCGTCGAACACGGCCACGAATTCGCCCGTGGCCGCCGACAGTCCTTCCTGCAATGCGCCCGCCTTGAACCCGTGGCGGTTGGTTCGGTGCAGATACTCGATCGGGTAGCCCAGCGCGTGGTATTTTTCCACCAGCGCTTCGGCGAACGGCGCCGTGTCGTCCGTGGAATCGTCCAGCACCTGGATCTGAAGCAGTTCTTTCGGATACTGGACTTTGACTACTTCGTCGATCAGCCGCTCCACCACGTAGCGCTCGTTGTAGAGCGGCAACTGGATCGTCACCGGCGGCAATTTCTCGAATCGCCGCGGCGGCTCGCCCTGCGCCTTTTTCCGGTGTTTGAAATAAGTATGGATTACATCGTACCGATGAATGCCATAAATCGAGAGGATAAACAGCACCGTAAAATACGGAATCAACATCGCCCAATCAAACCAATTGAGCTCGTGAATTCCCGCGAACGGGTTGTTCATGACACTGCGGATGAACCGCTCGGCAGCGGACGGCCGCGCAACCAGAAATACCAGAGCCAGGCTAGCCGACATGAAATTGTCTGAAAAAAGACATACCTATCTTATCAAATCCTGGTCGCGCGCCGGGACACGGGAATCACAAATTTCAGGGCCGTCTGCGTCGCGCTGAAACTTACAACCTTTACATCTTTCAACCCTGCGGTCCGGCCGGCCTCGATTACCTCAATTTCCCGAATCTCCGTCACGCCCTTGGGATACACTACCCAGAGTGCTCCAGCAGTTTTCAGGCCACCGGCCACCTTTGCGATACGCTCCAATCCCTTCGCCGTACCTACCGCCCAAAACACCAGGTCCGCTTGCTTTTTTGCTGCCGTTAACGTCGACAACTCCTCCTCGAACCCCGCCTCGAACGCTCCTATCACCCGCACTTCGAGGCCCGGCTTCACTCCGAGTTTTTCCGCCCGCGACTGAGGATGCAGAATCTTCACCGCCCACTTTTCCGCCGCCGGCCCCAATTGCAGCAGAACCGGGCCGCCCGCGGTCTCCAGCCGCAACGTCCCCGCCTCGGCTTTGGCATGCCTCACATCCTTGAGGGGAATCTTCACCCGCTCCGGCCCGCGAAACAGGATATGGTCGCTTTCCAAATACGCCCGACCTCTGATCACGCGCTCGCCATGATGCATCCGGCAATCGATTTCCTGTCCCATCGCTACCTCGCTACCACCGCACCACTGCCCGCCCTGCCACACTCCCGCGCCGCAGCCGATCCATCAGCTCCGGCACCTCCTCCAGCCCGTGCACCCCGACCCGTGGCCTCACCACTCCCTGCTCGGCCAGTTTGAACACCGTCCGTAGGTCCTCCGCCGATCCCAGGAAGCTGCCTCGCAGCGTGATTCCCTTCAGCACCGTTTCCACCAGTGGCAGTTCGTAGTTCGCCACCGAGAGCCCCACCAGCACCAGCCGGCCGTTCCGCTTCAGCGCGCGAAACGCCTGCGGGATCGCTGCCGGAGCCGCCGTGAACACGATCGCTGCATCGGCTCCCTTCACCGCTGCTGCGGCTCCATCCTCCCGCGCGGCCTCCATCTTCTCGCCGCTCGGGTCCGACACCGCCGCACACACGCCCATATGCTTCGCCATCTGGAGCGCCAGGTGTCCCAGCCCGCCGTAGCCGAACAGCGCCACCGTCTGCCCGCTCTCCAGCCCCGCCTCGCGCAGCGCCCGGTACGCGGTCCATCCCGCGCAACACAGCGGCGCCGCAATCTCCGCCGCCAGTCCGTCCGGAACGCGCACCAGAGCCCGCGCCGGTGCGATCACCCGATCGCTCAATGCTCCCTGCAGCGTGTAGCCAAAATTGGTCTGCTTGGGACAGAATCGTTCCCGTCCCGAGACGCACCACTCGCAGCCGCCGCAAGTCGTGCCCAGAAACGTGATGCCGGCGCGATCTCCCGGCGCCCAACCGGTCACTCCCGCGCCTGCCGCCTCCACCCTTCCGATTCCCTCGTGTCCCAGTGTCACGGGCGCCAGCGGTAGTTTCTCCAGCGTGGTCACGAACACGTCGGAGTGACACAGCCCGCACGCCTCCATCCGCAGCAGCACCTCTCCTTCGCCAGGCTCCCCGAGGTGCACCGCCTCCACCGCCACGACCGCCCGCGCCTGCTGCAGCACCGCGGCACGCGTCCGATAAGTTCGCACCATGACTCAGGAGTATATCCTCTTCCAGACTTTCCCCTGAGGTACCCTGTGGACAGTGCCACGCGACGAGATCCTGGCCCGGCTCCGTGAAAGGATTGTGGCCTTCGCGGCATCTCATCTATCGAGGGACGCCGCCGAGGATCTGGCGCAGGAGGTGCTCATGCTCCTGCATGAAAAATACGCGCACCTGGAGCGGGCCGAAGACCTGCTGCCGCTCTCCTTGCAGATTGTGCGGTTCAAGATCATGGCCCAGCGGCGCAAATCGGTTCGCCGCGGGGAGTACAACCAGGTTTCCATTACCGATATCCAGTTGCCCGATCTGGACGCCGACCCCGCCGGCTACGTCGAGCGCAAGGAATTGCTCGAGCGGCTCACACGCGCCATCGCCGGCCTCGGCGATCGCTGCCGTGAAATCATGCGGCTGAAGCTGCAGGGAAAGACGTTCCCGGAAATTCAGAAGATCATGGGCGTAGCGGCGATCAACACCATTTACACCTGGGACCATCGCTGCCGCAAGAACCTGCTGGATGCCATGGGCGGAGACTGGGAACCCAAGCTATGACGCGGGAAGAAGTCCAAAAACTGCTCGGCGGGTACGCCACCGGCACCCTGACCCCGGCGGAGCAGCAGGCGCTCTTCGAGGCTGCGCTCGATGACCAGGAAATCTTCGACGCCGTGGCCCGCGAACAGCCCCTGCGCGACCTCCTGCGCGATCCGGCAGCCAGGGCAGAGGTCCTCGCCGCGCTCGACGACCGGCGCTCCGCAGGCATCTGGGCGTGGGTGCGCCGGCCGTGGGTGGCCGGGCTCGCTATGGCAAGCGTGGCGGTCATCGCCGTCGCCGTATGGCAGGTGTCGCGCAGGCCTGCCGAAAAGGCAGTCATCGTCGCCGAGAACCGTCCGGCGCAAGTGCCGGAGGCCGCGCAGCCCTCTCCAGCCGCCGTGCCGGCGCCCGCGGCCCGGACCGAGAAGACTGCGCGCTCTTTCGCCGACAAGACCCTCATGCACGCCAGGCGGCAAGAACCGCGAGTTCCCGGCGTCTCAGAACCAGTCACGCCCTCCCGCGATGCCGCGCTTCAACCCAAGCAGCAGGGCGCGATCACTGCGGCGGCACCCGAGGCTGCTTCGGCAAAGCCAGCCGACGAACTGAAGTTGAACCAGCAGGCCGCAGCCCCGCCCGCGCTACCCGCACCGCAATTCAATCAAAACCAGGCTGCGGCGGCGGGCGCCCAGCAAAACCTGCGCGCTCTCGACGCACGGGCGCTTTTCTATGCTCCGCAAGCGCCGCCAGCCGGCCGTTCCGCCTTCGCGCCCGCGCAGGCCGACCAGGCCTCCGGAGTCGGAGGCGTGGGCGGCGCACAATTGGCCAGGAAGAAAGGCGGTGTGATCGGGGGCGCTGTCGGCGGCGTTCTCGGCACCTCGACATCGCTTGGCGTGCGGGCCAGCATCGTGCGCGCCAACCAGGAACTGGACCCCTCCGCACCCCTGCAGGCCGGCGAATCCGTGAAGCTCAAACTCATCCCGAACGCCGACGGGTTCCTCTACGTGACCGAAGGCGACAACCTGCTCGCCGGCGCGGCCGTGAAGCGCCTGGAGGCATTCGAAACCCCGGAGCTCACTCGCGATGCCCCCGGCCAGCGTCAGCTCCGCATTACCTTCACGCGTGTCGCCATGCCCGCCGATGCGCTGGCCAGGCTGGCCAAGGATACCCGCGCCAACCTGGTCCAGACCAAGGCCGAGAGTGAGCCGGCAACTTACACCGTGCAGAACGCTTTTGCTCCAGCCCCGCAGCAGGTGGTGGTGCCGATCACCCTCACCTGGCAGTGACGGCGCTCACCGTCTCCACAAACTGTTCGGCAACGCGCGGCGCGTCGAACTGATCGATCCAGCCTGAATAAGACTGGACAGGCTGAAGCCTGTCCCACGAAGCCATGCCCGCCGCCATCGCCTCGGGATCATCGGGCTCGACCAGCGTCGCCTGCGGCGCTACTTCCGGAATCGCTGCCGCGCGCGCCGCCACGATCGGCTTGCCCGCCGCCATCGCCTCCAGCAGCACGATTCCAAAGCCCTCCTGCACGCTCGGCAGGCAGAAGAGAGTGCACCGATTGTATTCGGCGGCAAGCTGCGATCGCGTGACGTCGCCCAGCCACGTCACCGTATCCTCAAGCCCCAGCGACCGCGTCAGGCCACGCCACATCGCGTTGCACGGTCCGTTTCCGACGATCCGGACTTCCAGCCCGGGAATCCTTCCGCGCAATCGGGCGGCGGCGCGCAACAGCACATCCACCCGCTTGCGCCGGTAGAATCGCCCCGCAAACAGGACGGTAAATCGTTCCGCGCTGGCCGGCGCCGCGGCCAGGTGCCCGCGCCACTTCGCCAGGTCGATCAGCTCCGGCACGATCGCGGGCGGCTCCTTCAGACCGTATAGTGCCCGCACCCGCTCCGCGCAATACCGGCTGGTCAC
>Ga0335079_10000971_pt1 | contig 32427 bp, 24 predicted proteins | sample Lox_Sample_33_FD_206719 | JGI IMG/M metagenome (GOLD analysis project Ga0335079, IMG submission 206719) | Soil microbial communities from Loxahatchee National Wildlife Refuge, Florida, United States - Lox_Sample_3.3 | ecosystem: Environmental > Terrestrial > Soil > Wetlands | place: USA...
CGTGCCATGGGCCAGGTTCGCTCGACCGCGAACGATTTGGCATCAAAAACCACCGAACCGGCCAGCAGCAGCTACAATCCACCCAGCAGCCAGGCTGTGTAATCTCCTCTCGTAACCGAGTGCTTGCGTTTGGCGGACAGGATCCGAACTTCTGTCCGCCAAATTTCTTGCACCTGCATTTCAGCATCCCTGCCGTCCCGTTTCCGCCGCGTTCATTTATGCTGGATTATCGTTCCCTTTTTCGCTGGAGGAAATTATCGAATGCAAGTCCTGGAAAACTGGCAGCCCAAGGGCGTCACCGTCTACATGGACGATAAGCGCTTCATCAACTGCGTGCTGACCGAGTGCAAGCTGGTGTACGGCGGGGGCGACGTCACCTGGGAGAACACCCAGTTCGTGAATTGCCAGCTGATCTTCGATGGAGCGGCGCAACGCACCGTGGGATATCTGCAAAACTTTGGCTTGATGCGCCCGCCGGATACCGTGCCGGTTGCTCCCGGCGCTTCGGCCGTAAACTAAGGGTCCGATATGGAACGTCTCTACTATTCGCACATGAGTTCGCCAGCGGGTCCGTTGCTGATCGGGATGTCGGATTCGGCGCTGGTTGTGCTGGAGTTCGATCGCGGGCTACCGCAGGCGATTGCCGGCCAGCGCGTCGCCTGGCAGCGGTCGGAGGATCGCACCAGGGTTGTCCGGCGGCAACTGGAAGAATACTTCGCCGGCAAACGGCGCGATTTCGATTTGCAGCTTGATCTGCGAGGAACCGACTTTCGCAAGCAATGCTGGAATGAGTTGCTGCGCATTCCTTACGGCGAGACACGCTCGTACGGGGAGATCGCGCAGGCAGTTGGCAACCCCAAGGGATTCCGCGCGGTTGGTCAAGCCAATCATTACAATCCGATCGCGATCATCGTTCCCTGCCACCGGGTGGTGACGACCGATCGCAGGCTTGGGGGCTACGGCGGAGGGTTGAACATTAAGGCGTTGCTGCTGCAACTCGAAGGCGCGAAAATTCTGGATTTATGATCACACCGTGGCGTGCTTGCTCGTGCCCAGTGCCTCCAGCACATCGACCGCGCACGAGTAACGCCCGAACGGCGCGCTGATCTGCGCGCCCTGCACCATGGGCTTCACGGCGGCGAGCATGTCGCGCGCGATAGCCACGCCTTCCGCCCGCGCCGTGTCGGCCGTGGTTGCTTTGGCCATGCGGGCGAAGATCTCGTCGGGAATGGAGACGCGCAGCTCGTTCTTCATAAACTCCGCATTGCGCGTCGAGGTCAGTGGCCAGATGCCGGCGACCACCGGCACGCGGCAATGCTCGATGCGGCGCATGAACTCTTCCAGCAGCCGCACATCGAACACTGGCTGCGTTACCGCCAGCTCGGCGCCGGCTTCCACTTTGTACTCGAAGCGGCGAATCTCCTCATCGATGTTGGGACTGCCGGGATTGGCGCCCACCGCGATTACGAACCCCGTCGAGTTTCCTGTGGGATTGCCGCCGATGTCGAGGCCGCGATTCAGATTGCGTACGATGTTGACTAAACCGATCGAGTCCACATCGAAGACTGCGGTCGCATCCGGATAGTCGCCCATCTTCGGCGGATCGCCGGTGATGCAGATGAGGTTGCGAATGCCGACGGCGCTGGCGCCCAGCAGGTCCGACTGGATGCCTAGCACATTCCGATCACGGCAAGTGTAGTGCAAAATCGGCTCGATGCCGACTTCCTGTTTCACCAGCAGGCACAGCGCCTGGTTGCTCAAGCGGGCCGAGGCGCGGGGGCTGTCGGGGATGTTCACCGCGTCCACGCCCACCGACTTCAGAAACCTCGCACCTTCCAGCTCGCGTTTGGCATCGATGCCGCGCGGCGGAACGATCTCCACCATGGTCACGAACTCGCCCGCAGCAACCTTCCGGCCCAAGTTGGAGCGCTCGCTGAGCGGCGCTGGTTCGACGGGCTTGGTTGCGACGGTCGTCGCGGCCTTGTAGGACGAGGCCCGCGCCGCACCCACCTTCAGGAACAGCTTCATGGTGTGGATGTGGTCGGGCGTGGTGCCGCAACAGCCCCCGATCAGGCGCACGCCGGCGTTGACGAACGGGTCCATGTAGTTCGCCATGTATTCCGGAGAGCAGAGATAGATGTTGCGGCCTTCGACCGAGCGCGGGATTCCGGCATTGGGTTGCGCCGACAGCGGCCTGGTCGTGACCGCGCGCACACGCTCCAATGCCTCCAGCATCGCCACCGGACCTACACTGCAGTTGCAGCCGACGACCTCGGCGCCCCAGGACTCCAACTGTGGCCCGTAGTGCTCTGGGCTGGAGCCATCCAGGCAGTTGCCCTCTTCATCGATGGTCACCTGGGCGACCACCGGCAGCTCGGGGTTGACCTCGCGCGCGGCCAGGATCGCCTGGTGCAACTCTTCCAGGTAGCCAAACGTTTCCAGGATCAGCAGGTCGACGCCTTCCTCGTTGAGGGCGGCGATCTGGACACGAAAAGCGTCGCGCGCCTCCTCGAGCGAAATCTTGCCCAGGGGCTCGATGCGAACGCCCAGTGGCCCCACCGCCCCGGCCACGAAGGCATTGAAGTTCTTGGTTGCCTCGCGCGCCAGCCGCGCGCCCTGGCGGTTGATTTCGGCCAGCCGGTCCAGGCATCCGTGCTTCGAGAGGCGAAACGAATTGGCGCCGAAAGTGTTAGTTTCAATGACCTCTGCGCCGGCCTTGAGGTAGTCCTGATGGATGCCGCGGATCAGGTCGGGGGCGGAAAGGTTCAGCTCGTCGTAGCAACGGTTGATGAAGATGCCCTTGGCATACAGCAGGGTACCCATCGCGCCGTCACATAATACGGCGCCCTTCTGCAGCCGGGAGAGGAATCCAGTTGACATGGTGTTCTCTGAAAACGTGCCGTGCAAAAAGGTTGATGGAACTTTATCGTAAATTGCGCGAAAGCGCCATTGGCGCGCCGAAAACCTACAGAGCAGCCCGGGTGAGCGGCCCGCCTGCTCTGTTATAATTCGGCGAATTACAGCATCTCATGGCAAATCATAGCGTGTTGTCCGGCGCCCGCGTGTTGCGGCTCTCGTCTCTTCTTTGCGTCCTCACAATGCTCATTTTCGTTGCGGCATGCGGCGGCAGCGGCACCTCCAACAATGCGGCCCCCAGCGGGCTGAAGAACCGCGCCTTCATCAGCAATGTCTACTCCGGGAACCTGCAGATCGTCGACACCCAGAACGACACCACCGCCGATACCACGGAGACGACGAATTCTGCGGGACAGATCGTTCCCGGCGTGCCCGTGACCATTACCGTCTCCTCCACCTTGACCCTGGAGGCGGAGAGCCCCGACCATACCCTGACGGCGGTTTACGACCCGAGTACGTTGTCGGTTTTTTTCATCACCAATTCGTCCGAGACGGTTGCGGGCAACGGTGCCCTGGGTAGCGCTACCTCGCAGCTGCTGTTCTCATCCGACAGCAGCACCATCTACGCTCCTGAACCCAATCTGCCGGTGGCAGGTTCACGCATGGGTGGCATTGAGGCGTTCAGCAGCTCCAATTACGATCTTCTTGCCAGCTACAACGTGCCTTCGGTCAGCTCCCTCGCGCTCAGTCCCAGCGGACAATATCTGCTGGCGTTCGCGGGCAATTCGGACTCGCTATGGCTGATCAACCTGACCGCCAGCACGGTGACGCCGGTGGAAGTTCCAGGATTCGCGCGGCCCATCAACGCCTTTTTCAGCACCGACAGCAACACGGCTTACGTGCTGAACTGCGGTAAAGAGTGCGGTTCCAGCAGCCAGGCATCAGTCGCCTTCTTCGACATTCCTTCCAAGACCATTACGGGTACGGTGCCCGTGGGCGGCGCCAGCGTGGGCCTGCTGAATGGCACCACCCTCTACGTTGCCGGCAGTCCAGTACCGACGGGAAAGACTTCCACGTTCGACGCCGTCAATGTCGGCAACATGACGCGGCTGACAGGAACCTCCGTGCAGATCGGCGACGGCTTCCACACCACAATGGCCCTAACCGGCAGTAACAATAAGCTCTATATCGGCGCCATCACCTGTAGTAACACCGTTACCGGCTGCTTGTCGGTAGTCAATGTGAGCACCAACACGTACAACCCGGCGCTGCCGCCGCGGGGAGCCATCACCAGCCTGCTGGCGATTCCCAATCGCAATGTGGTGTACGCCATCGAAGGCGGCCTGCTGGACATCTACAACAGCGATAACAACACTCTGCAGACACCATCTACACTAGTGTTTACCGGCGCGTTGTACGCGATTGTGCAGGTGGACCAGTAATCAGCCGTCAGCACTCTGCATTCAGCCATAGCAGCTTGACTGGAAGTGTTCAGCTCAGCGGAATTTTCGCTAGAGAGGGCGTCCCGGCTCTTCGTTAAAAACCTTGGTGGGCCTGAAGGGCTGAATGCTGACCGCTGAGTGCTGCTTGCCTTACTGGGGCTCCAGCCGCAGATGATGCGCTGCCGCATGCTGCACCGCGTTTCCCGAGAACGGCAGGGGAAACGTTTTTTCGTGGTAGTAAGCGTCCCACTGGTCGTTGTAGTGATCGTCGAAAATATCGCCCGATTGTCCGTTCACAATGTCCAGCGTGCTCGCATCCAGGTCGGAAAAATCCACGGTGAGGCGTTCTGACGGGCCCAGCGGCGGCGACTCTTGCATAATGGTCAGCCCGTCGCCGGCAATGGAAACGCTGCCGGTGCCGGCGCTCCTCTTCAAAATCGGAAAATGGCTCCAAAACGGATGCGTGATGTCCACGCGGTGCACGCGTCCCCACTTCCATAGCGCCAGCGCGTGGGTCGCACTTGCACCGGATACCGCTTCCTCGACCGCAGCGGTGAGCAATTCGTCGTAGCTGGCGTAGCCGGGCGGCAGCCAGCGCGGTGGCTGGTACGCCAAGACATTCTCCAGCCAGACCGGCTCCATGAACCATCTGTAGTTGCGCCACTCGCCGCCCAGCTTGGATTTGAGCAGCAACTGCTCCAGACTCTGCCGCGAGAAGACGGCGATCGTGGCTGCGGCGGAGTCGGTATCCATCGTCCCGTCCCACTTGCGCATCAGATCGGCCGCCGCCTTGGCGCGTGCCGACGCTTTGGGCGTGTGATCCACCGCGTACACAAAGCGCTCCGCGCAGAAGCGATCGAAGGCCGAAACCACGTCCGTCTGGATCGCAAGCATGTCGGCCGGCGAGTACTTCTTCGGCTCAGCCAGCAGCTTGTAAATGCGCTGCGTGCGATACGGCGGCATCCATTCCATACTCAGCGCGTAGGGATAATCGTCCGGCGTGGATCGCCCATTGGCGGTCGCGATGATGCCCGACGGCGGATCGTAAATGCTGGGCAGCTTGTCATACGGCACATAGCCGGTCCACTCGTGCGCGTCGTCGTCGCCCGGCTCGGGCACGTCGCCAGCGCCGCTGGCGCGAATCGGAATCAGCCCGGTCGTCTGATATCCGATATGGCCGTCGACATCGGCATAGACGACGTTCTGCCCCGGAGCGGCGAAGTGCGAAAACGCCGCCTCAAACTCCTGCCAGTTGCGGGCAGAGTCGATCGCGAAGAACGGAACGTCCCAGGCTTGGGGATCGTAAATCGTCCACTTCAAGGCGAGCTTGCGCTTTTCCCCAGGAATCAGATCGCTAATGATGGGGCCGTGCCGTGTGCTAAGCACATCGAACGTGATTTCGGGCTTGCCCTGGACGCGAATGATTTCCTTGCGATGCTCGGGCTGCTGCCAGCCCTGCGGCGTTAGATATTCGCCCTTGTCGTTGAACTTTTCGACGTAAAGGTCTTCCACGTTGGGCCCGAGATTAGTGAATCCCCACGCGATGCGGCGATTGTGCCCGACGATCACGTAAGGCACGCCGGGGAGCGTCACGCCGGCAACATCGAAGTCGCCCGCCGTAAGGTGCGCCTCATACCAGACATTCGGGATGGCCAGGTCGAGGTGCATGTCATTCGACAGCAGTGGCTTGCCCGAAGCCGTGTGCGCGCCGGAAATGACCCAGTTGTTCGAGCCGGGACGCACAAGCCTATCTGCAACGCGATCCGCATCCATCGGTGTCGCAAGCGCTCTTAAGGTGTCATCCTGACCGGCGCTGAAGAGAGACCCGAGTTGTTTATCACTGTCGTCCTGAGCGGAGCGCCCGCTTGCTTTTTCCCATCCGCTGCATTTGGCGGATCGGGTGGGCGCGCAGTCGAAGGACCTGCTTCTTGCAGGTGAGGTATGGCCGCTGCCGGCGGGAAACAGGTCCCTCGACTTCGGCGCGCAACAAACGCGCGCCTGCGCTCGGGATGACACGTTTAACGACGAGGGCACATGTTGATCGTGGGGTTGAAGCCCTATGCTACCGCGTTCCTCATCTTCGTCCGGTTCCGTCTCGCCCGGAATCTCGTTCTCAATCGAGTTGCTCTCCGCGCCAGGCGGGTGATCGCGCCATGAATGGTTCACGAACAGGTCAGCCGTCAATTCCGGCCCCACCTTGGCCAGGATCTTCTCTTTCGCCAGTTTGCTTTTATAAAGGCCGTGATTCAGGAACTCGGTCATCGAGAGGCCGACGAGGATCGAATCTTCCATAGTCCACGCATGTGGGAAGTACTGCAGAAAGCGAAACTCCAGCGGCAAGGTCTTCTGATGTTGCTCGAGGTAGGCGTTCACGCCCGCAGCGTAGGCTTCGAACTGCGCCCGCTGCTGCGCATCCATAGCGGCAGCGCTTCGCTGCGCCACTTGTCGCAGACCGAGGATGCGATTCTCGCGATCGTACTTCACGTACTTCGGCCCAAGAATCACAGCCAGATCGCCCGACGCAAAGCGCCGCGTCATGTCCATTTGCCACAGCCGGTCCTGCGCCGTGACATAGCCCTGCGCGAAGAAAAGGTCGGACAGGTTTGTCGCGGAGATGTTCGGCACGCCGAGGCGGTCGTACGTCACGGTGACCGGAGCGGTCAATCCCACGAGACGCACCGTTCCGTCGCGCTGCGGAAGGCTGGCGCGTACCGCGCGATAAAACCAGTAATCGAATGCCAGGAAACCCAGGAGCAGAAGAACCAGGACGACGATGACACCGCGCAAGATGTAGTTGGGTTGTCGCGGACGGACAGCAGACGCAGTGACAGACATGGGTATGTAGGATTATAGGTTGCCGAGCGGGATGTGATGTGGCGGTATCAAAAGCAAATTAACCACAGAGACACAGAGGCACAGAGAAAAATCTTTTTTTCTTTGCAGTCTTCATGTTCATTAATCTCTGAGATTGGACGTTCATTAATTTCTGGGATTCGTTTTTTTTCGAACTCTGCGTCTCTGTGTGTCTGTGGTTAATTTGCCTTTTCCTACACCAGCTTCCGCAGCTCGCGGCGCAGGATTTTGCCGGAAGCGGTGCGCGGCAGGGTCTGCACGAAGTGAATTTCGCGCGGCACTTTGTAGTGGGTCAGGCGTTCTCCCACAAACGCCTGAATCTTCTCCGCCGTCTGCCGGCCCGCCAGCTCAGTCTCTTTGACCACGACAAACGCGCATGGAATCTCTTCGCCCTCGGCGTCCCTGCGCGACACCACGCCGCAATCGCGCACCGCGGGACACTCCAGCAGCACGCTCTCCACCTCGGCAGGAGCGATCGAGAATCCTTTGTACTTGATCATTTCCTTGCGGCGATCGACGACGTAATACAAACCGTCTTCATCCTGGCGTACGATGTCGCCGCTCCAGTACCAGCCATCGTGCAGCACCGCGGCAGTCGCATCGGGCGACTTCCAGTAGCCCAGCATGAACTGCGGCCCGCGCATGACTAGCTCCCCGAGCTGACCTTGCGCGACATCGTTGCCGTTCTCGTCGATCACGCGGCAGTCGGTCTGCGCTACGGGCGCTCCCACCGACTCCGGCCGGTAGAGCTCGTCCGACAGGAATCCCATGTGCGTTACGGGCGAGGCTTCGGTCATGCCGTAGCCCTGGCGGATGCGTACACCGGTAGCTGCGGTGAAACGGCGCGCCAGCTCCGGCGCTAGCGGCGCGGCCCCTGACTTCACCCAACGCAGGCGATGCTCGCGCGGGAACCTTCCCTGCTCTGCCGCCTGGCAGTAGGCCAGCAGCGTCGGCGGCACGCATAAGGTGACGGTGACACCCTCCTCGGCGATGAGTTCGAGCGAGCGCTCGCAATCGAATCGCGGCATCAGCAGCAGCGTGCAGCCGCGCATCAGCGAAAGGTTCAGTCCTACCGTGAGCCCGTAAATGTGATACAGCGGCAGAAAACAGAGGATCGCGTCGTCTTCGGTGAGCGCGCCGTATTCTCCGGGCGTCAGCGTCTGATAAACATTCGCCACCAGGTTGTAGTGCGACAACATCACGCCCTTGGGCAGGCCGGTGGTGCCGCTGGAATATGGCAGAGTCGCCAGCGCGACCTGAGGATCGAGCGCCGGCGGCGACAAGCTCACGCTGGTCCCGGCTCGCAGCAGAGATTCGAACGGCTCCGAGCCGCTCGCACCGCAAGTCCGCGTGGTGTATACCCTGCGCAGCGCCGGCAGGCCGCTCAGGTCGATTCCCGTTAATAGTGGGCCGTCACTGATGAGCGCCACCGCATCGGAGTTCTCCAGTTGATAGCGCACCTCGCGCTCGCGATAGGTGGGATTGAGGGTTGTTGGCACAGCGCCGGCCAGGGTCGCGGCGTGAAACGCAACTCCGAACTCCCACCCATTCGCCAGGAAGATGGCAACCCGATCGCCAGGGCGAATTCCCGCCGCGACCAATCCTCGCGCGGCACGTTGCACCATCTCGCCGTATTCCGCATAACTCACGCGTCGCACGGGCGAGCACGAGGTATCGATGATGGCGGTTTTCTGCGCGTAATGGCGGCAGGCGTCGAGCACCACGTCGTGCACGAACCTGTCCGTGGGATCGGCAAAGAGCCGGCTGCGCAGAATCTTGGGTTGGAGCCCCATGGTCGTGCGCAGAAGTTTATCAGTTTATGCTCGGCCGTCTGATATCTTTAACCAAAACATGCGCGGGTTACGCGACAAATGCGTGCTCATCACCGGCGGCGCCAGCGGCATCGGAGCGGCAACGGCTGCACGCTTCATCGATGAGGGCGCGCGGGTGGCGGTCGTCGAACGCGATCGCGAAGGATGCGACCGCATCAGCGGTGAACTGTCGGGACTGGTGGGCGCTTTTCGCGCCGATGTCAGCCACATCAAGCAGGTGCAGCACGCCTTGGGCAATGTCATCGTGGCGCTGGGCGGACTCGACGTCATCATCAACAACGCCGGCATCAGCATTCGCCACAACTTCCTCGATATCACGCCAGAAGAATGGGAGCGCGTGTTGGCGGTGAATCTCAACGGGGTTTTCAACGTGGCGCAAGCGGCGGCGCGGTACATGATGCAGCACGCCGGCGGCGTCATCCTGAATATGGCTTCAACCAATGGAATGGTTGGACACCCGTATTACGCCGACTACAACGTGACCAAGGCCGGCGTCATTGAACTGACGCGCTCCATGGCTCTGGAGCTTGCTCCCAGGGTGCGAGTCAATGCCGTTGCGCCCGGATACGTGCTCACGCCCATGCAGCGCGCCGAATATTCGGACGCGATGCTGAAAGCGGTGAACCATAAAATTCCGCTAGGCCGCCATGCCCAGCCGGAAGAGGTTGCGGCGATGTTTGCCTTCCTGGCTTCGGACGATGCAGCCTACCTCACCGGTCAGGTTTATGTGATCGATGGCGGCGAAACGGCCGGCGGCTTGGCCAGCCGGTGAGGCAGTTTCCAGTTTCAAGTTGAGTGGGCGAGGGCCGCAACTTCGGTGAGTGACCTTGAGTGTAAATGGCCCGTTATCGATAATAGCAAGTCAGTGCCGGCAGCCGGATTACTGCCTTAACTCCATCTTCTTCAGAAGCTCAATGTAGCGCGGGTTTTGGTGCAGGGCCTTTAACAGCCCATCGGTTTTGAGACCCGGCAGTCCGGAGTCGTGCTGTTGGTAGGCCCGGTCCAGCCAGTCGAGTGCTTTGTCCACCTCCCCGCGATATGCATAAACTTCAGCGATCTGATATGCCCCATCGTTAGCATGGCTGGCGATGAGTTCTTGCAATGCGGCTTCCGAAGCCTGTTGACGGCCCAGGGAGTGATAAACCATTGCCTCCCCAGCCAACTTCAACCCTTCGTTGGGTTCCTGCTGCATTTCCACCAGGGCTTCTTGCCGGCGCCCTCGTGCCAGTAAGATCTGACCCCGCACCAGGTGAACGTATCCCTGTTGCGGGTTCAACTCCAGAGCCTTCTGCAATGCCGTGTTGGCTTCGTCGTACTGTCCGGTTTCGGAAAGATCAGCTCCCAGGAATACATAACAGGAAGAACACAGGGGATCTAAGGCGACGGACCGTTTCCGTAACTCGATGGCTTGGTCCAGATGCCCCCGCGCATCCTCCAAGTCTGCGCGAGAGAAGAGTAGCTCAACACTTCCTGGTTGGAGCGCCGCCGCTTTGTTGAGGGCATCTTCGGCGCCTTCCCAATCGAAGTCATAAATCAGACGTACATTCGCTAACGAAAGGTATCCTGCGGCCGAACGCGGGTCCAGAGCAATGGCCTGCTCGGCATCTTCGCGTGCCCGGCGAAATCCTGACGCGGTGTCCATGAAGTCGTCCGCGGCCATGCCCGCAAATATGCCTGACCGCAGCGCCCAGGCGCGCGAGAAACCCGCGTCAAGCTTGATCGCCTGGTCGGTGTAAGACAGGGCCTTGTCGTAGTTGGCCTTATCCGATCCTCGATTCGCGAAATACGCAGCCTGCAGATAAGCCTGGTAGGAGGCGGGATTGGTGACCCTCGACTCCGCGAGGGCGGAGGTTGCGTTGGCGCCGAGCAGCTTGATTTGCAGGGCCTGAGTGACCGCACGCGCGATTTCGTCCTGCACCGCGAAGATGTCTTTGAGATCCGTGTTGTATTCTTCTGACCAAAGCTGAAAGCCATCGTTCACTTTCGTGAGCTCGGCGTTAATCCGGACATGACTACCTTCCTGGCGCACGCTTCCCTCGAGAATGTTGGCGACGTTCAGCTTCTGTCCCACGGCTCGCAGGTCTTCATTCTTGCCTTTGAACTGAAAGGCTGACGAGCGGCCCGTAACCTTTAACCCGGGAACTTTGGCGAGCTCGTTGGTCAGTTCTTCGGCCAGTCCATCGGAAAAATACTCCTGATCTTTTCCCGGACTCATGTCGGCGAAGGGCAGCACTGCGATGGACGCGGTATTTACTCCGCCAGTGTTTGACCGGGCTCGGCTTCGCCAGAAGTATCCTCCGACTCCCACCAGGAGCAGGAGAAGGAGCAACAATCCTACCCATTTGCCTCGACTGATGCTCGCGAGTGGGGCAGTTCCGCTTGCGCTTGTCCTGCTACGCATTAAGCGATCGGTTTCGAATCCACGATGCAATCGCTGTAGGTCCGCCCGCATTTCCGCCGCACTCTGGTAGCGAAGCTTGCGATCTTTCTCCAGCGCCTTCGAGATGATTGCTTCCAATTCCGGTGGAAGATCGGGATTCAGCCTTAGTGCTGAGACCGGTTGGCGGTTCAATACGGCATCAACGATGATGGAGGACGTCTCACCGCGAAACGCGGGCACCCCCGTGCTCATTTCGTACAGCACGGCGCCGAAGGAAAACAGGTCGGTGCGCGCGTCCAGCTCTTTTCCACAGACCTGCTCAGGAGACATGTACCCCACGGTGCCGAGGGGCGTTCCTAGACCGGTCAGTTGGGTGGCCTGATTGGCTGTTTCGACCGCGGGGTCGGGCTGGGTAATTTTGGCCAAGCCAAAATCGAGGATCTTGGCGTGACCGCGTTCGGTGACAAAGATGTTTGCCGGCTTGATGTCCCGATGAACGATGCCCTTGTTGTGCGCCGCATCCAGCGCGTCGGCGATCTCGGTGGCCAGATCAAGGATCAGTTCGGTTTCGAGAGGGCGACCGGCGATGCGGTGATCCAGTGCCACGCCCTCAAGGAACTCCATAGCAATGAATGCGCGCCCGTCCTCTTCGCCGATGTCGTATATGGTGCAGATGTTGGCATGGTTCAGTGCAGATGCGGCCTCGGCTTCGCGCTGAAAGCGCGCTAAAGCTTGCGTGTCGCGGGCGACGTTGTCAGGGAGGAATTTGAGAGCAACCAGGCGGTGGAGTCGCGTATCCTCCGCTTTGTACACCACCCCCATTCCGCCGCTGCCGAGTTTGCCGAGGATGCGGTAATGCGAGATGATTTGCCCGTCCATGCGGCTGAATGTTATGGGCCGGAAGTGCGGCAAGTCAACGAATGAGCATGAGTTAGATCCTTTGCGCGACCATCACTGTTGTAAAAGGGCCATAACGCTCAAAATCCCCAATTAAATTGCCAGTCTACGTCGGACAAACGCGGCCTTGCTGACGCCGTCCTTCAGGTCGAGTTCAAGCGATTACAATTAAGCTGACACCGCCATTGGGGCTCGAACCTGGATTTCCGCAACTTGAAACTCGACACTGGAAACTCGAAACTGCTTCTGTCTTTCCGCAACTTGAAACTGGAAACTGGAAACTTGCAACTGCTTCTGCTTTGTCTGCTGCTTGCCATTCCATGTTGCGCGCAATCCACGCGCACCTGGGAACAAACCAAATACGATGACTTCGAAAAAGGCACAGCGCACGGCGTGGCCATCGGCAGCGACGGCACGCTGACGCTCGCGCCCGCTTTCACCGCGCTCTACACCTCACCCTCGACGTATCTGTGGGACATCGCTGCCGATGCGCAAGGCAACGTCTACGCCGCGGCAGGCTCACCGGCGCGCGTCTACAAGCTCACGCCCGACGGCAAGGCGCGCATCATCTTCGCGCCGCAGGAGCTTCAGGTGCAGGCGCTGGTCGTGGACCCCAGCGGCACGATCTACGCTGCGACTTCTCCCGATGGCAAGGTCTATAAGCTGGTACACGGTGGGCCCGCGCCGGGCAAGACTCCCGAAGGCTCGCACACCACGGCCGAAGTGGCCGCGGCGCAAGAGGGCGCCAAGCCCGGCGAGAAACCGCGTCCTTCAGTCGATGTCGATCCCAGCTATACGGCCAGCGTCTTCTTCGATCCCAAGACGAAATACATCTGGGCGCTGGCGCTCGATCGCGAAGGCCAGCTTTACGTTGGGACCGGCGATCGCGGCGAAATCTTCCGGGTGGACCGAAACGGCCATGGCGGTGTCTTCTTCAAGAGCGACGAGGCACAAATCCGCGCCCTCGACTTCGACAACTCGGGCAATCTGATCGCGGGCACCGATGGCAGCGGGCTGATCTATCGCATTTCGCCGCAGGGCCAGGGCTTCGTTCTGTACAGCGCGCCGAAGAAGGAGATCACCGCGCTGGCCGTCGATGGGCAGGGCAACATCTACGCTGCGGGCGTGGGCGAAAAACGCGCGACTCCGCCGCCGTCGGGAACGCCTGCCGGCAGCGTAGGCATCGTAGTAGCAATTCCCGTCCCCGCCGGTGGGCAAAACGCTCCTGCTCCGTCCGGCAACACTGGTGCGCCGCCTGCCCCTCCGGTCTCGAACCTTGGCGGTTCTGACGTGTACCGGCTTTCGCCCGACGGCTCGCCCAGCACCATTTGGAGTTCGCGCGAGGACCTGGTATACGCGCTGGCCTTCGACGACCAGAAGCGGTTGCTCGCCGGAACCGGCAATCGCGGGAAAATCTACGTCCTGCTGGACAAGCAGTACGTCGATCTGGCGCAGGCCAGCGCCAGCCAGGTAACCGCATTTGCCCGCGATCCCAAAGGCGGCCTCTACGCGGCTACCAGCAATCTGGGCAAGGTTTTTCGCCTGGGCCCCAAGCCGGTTGAGGAGGGCAGCTACCAAAGCGATGTCTTCGACGCGAAGAATTTTTCGCGCTGGGGACGCGTCGAGGTTCGCGCCCAGGGCAGCTACCAACTGTTTGCTCGCAGCGGCAATGTCGATAATCCCGACCGCAACTGGAGCGCGTGGAAGCCGGTCAACCTGCAGGACAATCTTGCCATCGATGCGCCGCCCGCGCGTTACATCCAGTGGAAAGCGGAGTTGCGGCCCGGCAAGCCTGCGCCCGCGATTGACAGGGTCACCGTCAACTACCTTCCGAAGAATGTCGCTCCCGAGGTCGATAATGTCACCGTAATGGTTGGCTCCCGCGTGCCCTCAGGCGTTCATAGCGAATCGGAGAGTTCGAACTCCGGCTTGGAGCCGCCCACCCCGACGGTAAAAAACAAACACTATATCGCGGTGAAGTGGAAGGCGCACGACGATAACGGCGACGACCTGGTTTACAGCATTTACTATCGCGGCGATGGGGAAAAGCGCTGGAAGCTGCTGCGCGACGGCATCGACGAGCGTTTCGCCAATTTCGACTCCGACTTATTTCCCGACGGAGGTTACGAGATTCGCGTGGTCGCCTCAGACTCGCCTTCGCGCTCGGCCGAGGACGCGCTCACCGGCGAAGCCACCAGCCCCCGCTTCGAAGTGGACAACACTCCCCCGGTGATTGACGGCTTGCGGGCCAAGCCCGAAGCCGGCAATATCCGGCTTACGTTTCGTGCGGCCGACAGCTTCTCGCCCATCGCTCGCGCCGAATATTCGATCGATGCGGGCGACTGGGAGATCGTCGATCCGGTGGGGCAGATCTCGGATTCGAAAACGGAAAATTACGATTTCCAGGTCCCGGTTCCCAGCTCGGCCGATGAGGCGAGCGGGCGAGACAAGCCGTCCACAGATTCCGGGCCGGAGGAGCACACAATCGTGATTCGCGCCTATGACCGTTTCGAAAACATGGGCAGCGCTAAGATCGTGGTGACTACGCAGCCAGTTCATTGAAGGAGGTACAGAGTGCGTGTAGCCGTTTTGAAAGGGCACGCCTTCACAGGCCGCTGAAAAAGTCGGATTAGGGCTGCTTTGAAGGGGCGCAGCTTTAGCTGCGCCGTTCTAAGCCCTTTATTTTTGCCATCCCTCGCGGCCTTCAGGCCGCGAGGGATCTGCGTGCTCGACTTTTTCAGTGGCCTCTTCAGGCGTGCCGATAAGGAACCGCATCAGATCGGCTTTAGCCGCTGAGGGAGCCTCAGGGACTAAAGGCCGCGTGTCTGCGTGTCGGAGCGGCACGGCTGAAAGCCGTGCCCTTTCAAAGCTGGGATACAACGACTCTAAGACTGCTCTAAGCCCATGCAATTCGAACTCTTCGTCGCGGCGCGTTATCTGCGGGCCAAGCGCCGGCAGGCCGTGATCGGCATCATCACCGTGATTTCCATCATCGGAGTTGCGGCAGGTGTGGCATCGCTCATTGTCGCGCTCGCCATCAACAACGGATTCCGCCAGGACTTGCAGGACCGTCTGCTGGGCTCGACCTCACATATCAATTTGCTGCGCGTCGCCAGCGATGGCATTCGCGATTGGGAGGCACTGCTGGCACGGCTGGAAAAGACGCCGCATGTCGTCGCCGGAGCCCCCGCGATCTATGAACAGGTGCTGATCTCGCGTGGCGCGCGCGCACAAGGCGGAATACTGAAAGGCATCATCCCCCAGGATGAGCGCAAGGTCAGCACGATCCTGGACACGGTGACGCAAGGTTCGGCCGCCGCGCTTGACCAAGCGTCGCAATCGGCCAACGGCGCAGAGCCAGCGACGCAGCTTCCGCCCATCATTCTCGGCAAGGACATGGCCGACGAACTGGGCGCGAACGTCGGCGCGGTGGTGACCGTCACCAGCCCGCAAGGCGAGCTCACGCCGTTCGGTGTCGTCCCCAAATACAAGCGCTTCAAAGTCGCCGGCATCTTCTCCTCGGGCTTCTTCGACTACGACAACTCGTGGGCATTTATCCGCCTCTCCGACGCGCAACGGCTCTTCGATCTGACCGACGTAGTTTCGGTGCTGGAGTTCAAGGTTGACGACATCTACCAAGCGCATGTAATCGGCGAGCAACTCGAGGCCGAAGCCGGCAAGGGCTTCATGTCAACCGACTGGATGGACCAGAACCGCGCGCTGTTTCACGCCCTGCGGCTGGAGCGCATCGTCACCTTCATCACCATTGGCCTGATTGTGTTTGTGGCCGCGCTCAACATTCTGATCTCGCTGATCATGATGGTGATGGAAAAAACGCGCGACATCGCGGTGCTGGTCTCGATGGGCGCCAAGCGGCGGCAAATCCGTCGCATCTTCATATATCAGGGCATCCTGATTGGCGTGATTGGAACGGTGCTCGGCCTGATCGCCGGCTTCGCGCTGTCGTGGGCCGCCGGCCACTACCACCTGGTATCGCTCTCGGCCGAGGTGTACTCCATCGACTACGTTCCCTTCGCGCCGCGTGCCGCGGATGCCTTGCTGGTCTCCTTGGTCGCCATTGGGGTGTCGTTTGTGGCGACGCTGTATCCATCATGGTCGGCGGCCAGTGTGTTGCCGGCCGAAGCGCTCAGGTACGAGTAGGGTCTGAACCATCCGTTGAAAAGTAAGGAGAATCAGACTAAGGTAAGGACATGAAGACTACGGTACAGCGGCAAGCCAAGGTCACCAGCAAGGGCCAAATCACGATTCCGCTGGAGGTCCGCCGCGCCCTCAGAGTCAAAGCGGGCGACCGTGTCCTCTTCGAAGGCGATGAAAAAGGCATGCGAATCCGCCGTCTCAAAACGCAGAGCCCGTTTGCAAAGTACCGCGGAATCGGCAATCCGGGAATTCCGCCGGGTATCGACGGGATCAATCGATGGCTCAGAGAGCTGCGTGGTCATGACGACCGCGATTGACACCAATGTGATCGTGGCATTGTGGGAGAGCGAACCCCAAGTAAGCGCGCGAGCACAAGCGTCCCTGGATCGAAGCTTTGAACACGGCCGCCTGGTCATTGCGGCACCTGTTTTCGCGGAACTGATGGCCGCACCCGGCCGGAATGAGGCATTCGTGGACTCATTCGTTCGGCGCACTGGCATTAGCATCGATTGGATACTCGATGAAAAGATATGGAGGATCGCGGGCACGGCATTCCAACGGTATGCCGCGCGCCGTCGGAGCCATGGCGGTCCAGGCCCTCGGCGAATTCTTACAGACTTCCTTATCGGAGCACATGCGTTGCGGCACGGGTATACTCTGCTGACGGCTGATCAAAGGTGGTACGACGCGGCCTTTCCGGAGTTGGTGCTACTGCCGCTGTAGTCTCTGCAGCCTCGAAGCATTGCGGAACCGACGCCGCGCAAGTGTCGGATTGCCAGCGCAAGCCGCTGCTCCTTGAGCAGATGATCATCGAAGCCATCACCCTACGCGAACTGAAGATGCCGCTGGTGCACTTCTTCGAAACCAGCTTCGGACGCACCTACACGCGGCGGATTCTTCTGGTCACACTGCATTGTGATGGCCTCGAAGGCTGGGGCGAATGCGTCTCCGGCGAAGCGCCTTACTACAGCGAGGAGTACATCGATGGCGCATGGGACGTGATCGTGCGGCATCTTGCGCCCATGCTGCTGGGCAAAAGAATTTCGCCCGCAAGAGAAGTTCCGGCGCTGCTGGCGCGGGTGCGCGAGCATCCCATGGCCAAAGCTGCGCTGGAGAACGCCGCCTGGGATGCGGAGGCGCAAGAAAAGGGAGTTCCTCTATGGAAGCTGTTGGGCGGCACGCGCCGCGAAATCGCCTGCGGCGTCTCGATCGGCATCCAGGACTCGCACGAGCAACTGTTACAGAAGATCGCAACCGAGCTGGCGGCCGGCTATCAACGGATCAAGGTGAAGGTCAAGCCCGGTTGGGATGTGGAAGTGCTGGAAAAAATCCGCGCGCGCTGGCCGGAGATCCTGCTAAGCTGCGATGCGAACTCCGCCTACACTCTGGCCGATGAAGAACATCTGAAGAGCTTCGACCGCTTCCAGCTGCTGATGATCGAGCAGCCGCTGTGGAGCGACGACTTCTACTTCCATGCGCGTCTGCAAAAACAGCTCCAGACGGCGCTCTGCCTGGACGAAGCCATCCGCCGCGCGCGCGACGCCGAAGCCGCGCTGGAACTAGGCTCGTGCCGCATCATCAATATCAAGGTCGGACGCGTCGGCGGCTTCTGCGAAGCGATCGCCGTCCACGATGTGGCGCAGCGATTCGGCATTCCGGTGTGGTGCGGAGGCATGCTGGAGTCGGGCATCGGGCGATCCCACAATGTGGCACTTTCCACTCTGCCCAACTTCACGCTGCCGGGAGATGTATCGGCCTCGAAGCGCTACTGGAAGGAAGACATCATCGAGCCGGAGGTTGCGGTCTCACCCCAAGGCACGATTGCCGTGAGCCTCGCGCCTGGGCGCGGCTACGAGCTGCGAAAAGAGCTGATCGAGGAGCTTACGGTGCGCCAGGAGGTACTCAGGAACTAGCGCGCCGAACGCGAGTCCGCAGACTCGCTCTACCCGAGCGCTCAAGCTACTTCTGTTCCCGTGGATTGTTCTCCGCCTCTTTCTCTCCGCTGCCATTCTCGGCCACTTGCTCCGCGCTCCTATGCAGCAGATCGAGCGCCTGCGCGGTGCTGAGGTTCGAGGGTATGGGACGAAAGTCGGTCATGGCCTCGGTCGACCAGATGGTCAGCGATTTGATCATCAGGATTTTGCCGTAGAAGTTCAGCGTTTCTTCCACTTCTTCCCAATGCCCGCCGCCGATGTCGCGCTGCACGATGCGGAATTTGCCGCCCTTATACAGCTTGCCCAGAATGCCCCAGCCGAAATCGACATCCTTAAACAGAGTGCCGTCGATCCTCGCGATCCGCATGGCGCGTTTATCGATGATCATGTCGCCCTGCATGCCCTGATACACGGCGGTTTCGTGATTCGGTGGAACGAACTTCGGGTTAGGCGTGAACTTCAGGTGAACAAGTTCCTCACCCTCGGGTCCGTGATCGGTGCCCGCGTAGGTGTAAAGGAACGCGTCGGGCAGGCTGGTCAGCATCAACTCGGCGCGCTTGTCGTCGGCCTTGTTCGCTTCACGACGCTTGCGCCGCGCCTCCGGGTCGTTGGCGAATTTCCGCAGCTTGTCGTCTTCCTTCTTACGATCGGCCGCGCTCAGAGGGTGGCCGTTCATCAGCAACGTGCTGCTTAAACCGCCTTGCGGCGTGCGCACGATTTCTTTGGTTATGGAGTGGTCCTTGTACTCGGTTGTGTCCTTGAACATGTAGTACTGCTCGACGTCGTTGGCGCGAATCTCGTTCTTGGCCGCGCCGCGTACCAGGGTGATGGGATCGATGTCGGGCTGCTGCTGCGCGAAAGCGGCCATGCCGGCCAGCGGCAGGAGCAGCACCACCGCAAGCCCACGGCTAATTTTGTTGCGATACAAATTCACGTAGCCTCGTCGAGAGTACCACTCTACAAGTTAGACGAGACAGCAGAGAACGCAGTTGCTTTTTTCGAAAAGCAGCACTTGCCAGTTGGCAACTTAGGGAGACTCTGATTAAGCCCCAGTTTTTGAAAGGGCACGGCTTCAGCCGTGAAGGAAGTTCAGCAAAATCAGTGCGGGCTTTAGCCCCTGAGGCCGACCGATCCACTTGTTCAGAGTTTCCCTAAATGCTAAGTGCTACGCAAAGGCCGAAAATCAACGCGGGATGAGGAAACAGCGTCGATCCGGCGGAAAAACAGTCCCATTGGTTTTACCGATGGCCCACGAACAAAGCCGCTGTTCCCCTGGTATCGGCTCTGCGCGTTGGATCGGCACTCCGCCGGACCGACCTGCTGAGTAAGATGCAAACCAATCTCCAAATGTTCACCCGCATCTTCCGGGCGGGCCGCAGGGCCAGAGGGCTGCGATCACCGTGATTTTCGAATCGCGACCGCGCGCCGATGTCTCACCACCTTTCCACAGTGTGGCATTGCCGTTCCACCTCTAGGCAGCCGAGTTCCCGTCGCGCTGTGGCACCCGGCATTTGGCATTGGCATTTAGCTTTGAAGTTGCCTTGGCAGCTGGCAGCGGTCGCGCTGCGTCGTTAACATAAGCCAATCGCCCCGATACAGGAACTTGCAGATGCCAGTGCTAGATGCAAAGTGCCAGGTACCAAATGCGACGTAAGGTGATTGCAGAGTTGCTCGATGATGATCTCGGGACGCCTGCCGAGATTTCCTCCAGCCTGGCGGATTTGCGCGGCATCAATGAACGCTTTGGTGGGACGAGTACGACCCTCCACATGTTGGAGCGATTGGCGGCGAAATGCGGCCGCCACGAGCTGGCATTGCTGGAGGTTGCGGCCGGTGCGGGCGATGTGCCGTTGGCGGCCAAGCGCCGGCTGGCAGCGAAGGGAGTCGAGCTTAGAGTTGTCCTGCTGGACCGCATGGCGTCGCACCTGAACGGCCAGACCGCAGCGGTGTGCGGGGATGCGCTGCAACTGCCGTTCTCGGACGGTGCCTTCGATGCCGTAAGCTGCTGCCTGTTTGCGCATCATCTGGAGCCGCACGAAGTGCGGCAGTTTGTTCGTGAAGCTCTGCGGGTAGCAAGGCGCGCGGTGCTGATCAATGACTTGATTCGCAGCCGCCTGCATCTCTGGCTGGTCTACGCCTCGCTCCCGCTGTTCCGCAGCCGACTGACGCGGCACGACGCTCCGGCTTCCGTGCAACGGGCCTACACGATCCAGGAAATGCGCAGCATGCTGCAAGATCGTCCCGGCGCGCGAGTCGAGATTTCCAGGCATTTCCTTTATCGGATGGGAGTGGCTGTGTGGAAGGGGAATGAGCAGTGAGCAAATAGCAATCAAGGAAACTCTGATGAAGCCTATTCTTGAAGGGGCACGGCCTGAAATCGTGCCCTCATACAAAGCCGATGGATATCGGAAACCATAATTGCTAAATGCTAAGTGCTAGCTGCTAAATTGCTACTTGCTAATTCATCTTTCGATCTCGCCGTCATCGGCGGCGGCCCGGCCGGAACCTCTGCCGCGATAACCGCTGCGCGCGCGGGCGCAAACGTCGTTCTGTTCGAATCCAGGCCGTTTCCTCGCCATAAGGTCTGCGGGGAATTCATTTCTGCCGAGGCGCTGGAAGTGCTGGCCGAGCTGCTGGACGAACCTCCTGCCGCTCCTCATAAACTGCCTGGCGCCAGCCAAGGGAAAGCTCGAACCGCGCACCTGCGCCTGGACTCGTTGTTCGACACAGCACCGGTGCTGGACCGCACGCGCTTCTGGGTCGGCCATCGCATGCTGGAAGCGCCGATCTCACCCGCTGGGCTCAGCATAGCGCGCTATATTCTTGATGCCACATTGTGGGAGGCGGCGAAAGCCGCGGGCGTGAGTTGCCGCGACAACTGCGAAGTCTCAGCCGCCCACGGCGACGGCCCCTTCCAATTGCAAACCCCCGCCGGGACAGTGTCTGCCCGCGCGCTGATCGTGGCCGCAGGCCGCTGGTCGCAGTTCGTCGCCGATCGAGCGCTGCCGCCCGGGCCCAAATGGATCGGGCTCAAAGCTCATTTTCGCGAAGCCGACCCCAGCTTCACCATCGACCTGTACTTCTTCGAAAACGGCTACTGCGGCGTGCAGCCCGTAGCCCAGGTTGGGAACCGGGCGCGCCGCCCGACCGATGTGGTCAATGCGTGCGTCATGGTCCGTTCCGATCGCGCCGGCTCTTTGCCCGAAGTCTTTCGGCTGCACCCGGCGTTGCACGACCGCGCTTTGAATTGGAGTCCCGTCACCGCGACCTTCAGCACCGCGCCGTTGGTCTATCGCACGCCGCAACCGGTGCGCGGCAACATCGTATTCGTAGGCGATGCGGCCGCCTTCATTGACCCCTTCGTCGGCGACGGCATCTCGATCGCATTGGGCGGCGGGAAAGTAGCCGCGGATTGCTTGCGTAGCTTCGTCGCTAATAAAGCGCCGTTAGACTCATGCGTTACAGCCTATAGACGCGAGTACGCCAGGCAATTCGCCCCGCTGCTCGCCGTCGCCGCACGCGTACGCGGCTTGCTTTCGCTGCGCGGATTCGCCCAGTCGGCGGCGTTCGAAATGTTGCGCGTACCCGGGCTGTTACCGCTCCTCATCCGCAAGACGCGGCGTGTTGCCTAAGATGTGTTACTGGTAAAACCAGAAGGGGAGTACAACTGACGCCATGCCTTCGGGAACGCAAACCGCTCAAGCCACCGAACCGGCGCAAGAGGTTTTGGTTCGTAACACCTCAATCCGCGATTTCGATCAAATCACCGAACTCTGTTGCCGAATCTATCCCGAGACGCCGCCGTGGAATGCGGAGCAGCTTTCGTCTCATTTGCGTCTGTTTCCGGAAGGCCAATTTGTCGCCGTGTACGGAGAGGCGCAGACGGTGGTGGGCATGTCCGCGAGTTTGATCGTCGATTGGGAAGACTACAACACGCTCGAGTGCTGGGACCAGTTCACGGCCAATGGCATGTTCAGCAATCACAATCCCCAGCATGGGCGCACACTGTATGGCGCCGAGGTGATCGTCGATCCCACGCTGCAGCATCACGGCATTGGTGACAAAATCTATTGCGCGCGCCGCCAGCTCGTCGAATCGCACAAGCTTTTGCGTATTCGTAGCGGCTCGCGGCTGCGCGGATATGCCCGGCACGCCAGCCGCTTCTCGCCCGAAGAGTACGTGGTGGCGGTCGTCGAAGGTCGGGAACACGATCCGACCCTGAGCTTCCAACTCGGCGAGGGATTTCATGTGATGGCCGTAGTGCCGCATTATCTCAGCGACGACCCCGACAGCCAGGGCTATGCCGCGGTCATTGAATGGGTGAACCCGCTGCTGATCCGTCGCGAACACCTCGCCAGCCGGCCTACCCGGTTCATGCGCCAAGCGCTGGCGCGAGAACAGGCATCCCCCCAAACCGAGCGATGATCGCGCAGCCGCTTTAGCGAATGATCAGCATTTCGCGAATATTGTCGCGGCCGAGGAAGAACTTGATGGAAGCGTAGTCGCGGAAGAGATTTTCGACCTGCCGGTTTTGATAAATGCGGCGCAGGCGAAAGCCGCGCACCGGCTGGAGCTCGAGCGTGTCCTTGGCGGCAATGTTGTAACGATAAAAGGGCGCATCCGGACCGGCATCCTTGGTGTGAAAAAAAGCCAGCATGGTCCCGCCCGGCTTCATGGCGTAATGAACACGCTCGATCACCGGAGCTACCAGACTATCGGGCAGGAAGTCAGCTACATCCCAGAACATCACGGCGTCGAAATCTTCGCGCGCGAAGTTCATACTCTCGCGCAGGAAGCGCTCGACATCGAGCGTGGGGCTATCGTCGCCATTCGGCACTAGCAGCGATTTATCGCTGGCCTGGCGCAGCACATCGCCCTGGTGGAAGCCGTGGCCCAACCCGGTCATGAAAGTAATGTTCGCGGCTGAAGTGGAACCCAGGTCCAGGATTTTGAGCCCCTGCTCGCGCGAAATGGCCTTGATGAATTCGTTGAAGCCCGTGGAGCGGCGAATGACTTTCTCGCCGGGGACGGACTCATCGTCGACGCCCTGCCGGCTGGAGCCACCGAACCATTTATTGAAGATACCAGGAGCCATTGCGCACCATTGTAGGGGCAACGGGCACAAGCGGCAACGGTCCTGGCAAACGGAAAGCTATATGGAGGGCGCACCGTGGCGATGCGCCCGGAAGCCTAAACCTTCTTGGGCTCCAGCAGCGCACCTTGCGCCGACATCGCCGCGGGCATGTGGGCCGCGGCTGCGACTTGCACGCGGGATTCGGTCTTCCCCGACTCTGCCTTCTGGATATCGATTCCGCCCTTGAAAAACGCCCCATCCTCGATGGAAATCCGCGCCGTGGAGATATTGCCTGCCAGGGAAGCGCTCTTGCGCAAGTCCACGCGATCGGTGGCGTGAATATCGCCATCTAGCCGGCCGTAGAGCACCACGTTGCGAGCTTCGACGTTGGCGCGCACGCGTCCATTGGGCCCCACCGTGAGGGTCTGGCCACGCAAGGCGATCGAGCCTTCCACTTCGCCATCGATGATCAAATCTTCGCTGCCCGACAGTTCGCCCTTCACCACGACGGACTTGCCGATAGTGGCCACCTCGGCGCTGCGCATCACATCACTGCGCGGCGTCTCCACCGGACGTTGGGGGGCAGTGGGAACCGAGGGTGAGCCGCTGGTGGGCGGCTCGACAGAGGTCCCGTACTCGTCTTCCTTTCGCTTCCACATGTGTTGAGCTCCCTGGGCGGTCGCGGCGCCGGCCAGCAGGCTGCGGCGGCGCACCGTAAACTTTGCCGCGGACGTGCTGCGACGAGGATACCCAAGCTACCGCAGAACTGGCAAACGGTTTCCGCCGCAAGCCGCAAATTAATTTGCGGCAAAGCCGGAACCGGCCTTCGTGCGCCGGCCACAGGCCGGGGTGCGCGCGTCACCGAAGGTGCGTCTGGCGTCCCGTATAATGGCTGGTTTTGTACCCCCTCATCGCGCGTGAGCGAATGCAGCGCGGAGAAAAGAGGAATTCCTATGACGCAAATCGAACTCATCCTGGGCCGCGAAATTCTCGATTCCCGAGGCAATCCCACCGTCGAAGCGGATGTCATTCTGGAGAGCGGAGCGCGCGGGCGCGCCGCCGTTCCCAGCGGCGCCTCAACCGGCGAGCACGAAGCCCTGGAGTTGCGCGACGGCGACAAGGAGCGTTACGCCGGCAAAGGCGTGCTCAAGGCGGTCAACAACATCAACGAAGTGATTGCGCCGGAGCTGGAGGGCATCGACGCCAGCGAACAGCGCGAACTCGATAACGCCATGCTCGCGCTCGACGGCACGCCGACCAAGAGCAAGTTGGGCGCGAACGCGATCCTGGCGGTCTCGATGGCCGCGGCGCGCGCCATGGCCGATCATCTCGGTATCGAGCTGTATCAATACCTCGGCGGATTCACGGCCGGCCTGCTGCCCACGCCGATGATGAACATCCTCAATGGTGGCGCGCACGCCGACAACAACGTCGATTTCCAGGAATTCATGGTGATGCCGGTCGGCGCATCGTCCTTCAGCGAGGCGCTGCGCTGGGGAGTCGAGACCTTTCACGTGCTCAAGGGGGTGCTGAAGAAGCGCGGCTACAACACCGCCGTCGGCGACGAAGGCGGATTTGCGCCGTCGGTAAAGTCGAACACCGAAGCCATCGAAGTTATCCTCGAAGCGATCGCGCAGGCGGGTTACAAGCCGGGCGAGCAGATTGCTGTAGCGCTCGATCCCGCCGCCAGCGAGTTCTACGACAGCGCGAAGAAGAAGTACGTCTTCAAGAAGTCGGACAAGAGCGAGCACTCGGCCGAGGACATGGTGAAGTTCTGGGCCGATTGGGTGCGGCAGTATCCCATCGTGTCGCTGGAGGACGGCTTTGCCGAGGACGATTGGGAGGGCTGGAAGCTGGTGACCGATGAACTGGGCGGCAAGATTCAGCTTGTGGGCGACGACATCTTCGTGACCAACATCGAAATCTTTCAGCGTGGCATCGCCGCCGGTATTGCGAATTCGATTTTGATCAAGCTGAACCAGATTGGCTCGGTCAGCGAGACCCTGGACTGCATCAACCTCGCGCGCCAGGATGGCTACACCACGGTGATCTCACATCGTTCGGGCGAAACCGAAGATCCCTTTATCGCCGACTTTGCGGTTGCCACCGGCGCAGGCCAGATCAAGACCGGCTCGGCTTCGCGCACCGATCGCATCGCCAAGTACAACCAGTTGCTGCGCATCGAAGAGGAGCTCGGCCCGGCGGCGAGGTTCCTTGGCTTGAAATCGCTGAACTATCGCGGCGAGCTGGCGCAGAAGGCGGGCGCAAGAGGCTAAGTTGTTGATTAAGAATGCGTTCGGCAATTGTTCTACGTAGAACAAATAACGAACGTTTGTTCCCTTTTTGATGAGGGTGCCCAGAGCAATTCTTTAGATCAGCGACAGCGCATCCACATCCACCACCACATTATTCCGCGGAATCTTCTGCTCGGCGGCATACTCCAGCATTGCGCGCAGCAGCGTGTTCATACGTTCGCGGCTGGGGGATTTCAGCAGGAAGTGGTAACGATACTCGGTCTTGAGCCGCACAATCGCTGCAGCCGCAGGACCCATCACGCGCACACCGTCCTTCTTCACCGTGTCGAACCACCTGCCCAGAATGCCCGACCACGCCAGCGCCTCCTCCAGTTTGTGGCTGCGCACCAGCACGTTGCTCACTGCATTGAACGGCGGGTAATGCATCCAGCTCCGGAAGCGAATCTCTTTTTCGTAGAAGCCGTGGTAATCGTGTGCCGCGGCGAACTGAATGGCGTAATGATCTGGGAAAAACGTTTGCAGGACAACTTTGCCCGGTGTATCGCCGCGTCCGGCGCGGCCGGCAACCTGTGTCAGCAACTGAAAGGTGCGCTCCGCGGCGCGAAAGTCGGGAAAGCTGAGCGCCGCGTCGGAGCCGACCACGCCCACGAGCGTAACGTTGGCAACGTCGTGTCCCTTGGCGATCATCTGCGTTCCGACCAGCAGGTCGATTTCGCCGGCCTGCAAGGCTGAGAGCATTCGCTCGAAGTCTTCCCTGCCCCGCACCGTGTCGCGATCGAGCCTGGCGATGCGCGCCTGCGGGAACAGCCCGTGCAGGATGTGCTCCAGCTTCTCCGAGCCGGTGCCAAGATACTGCACGTACTCGCTGCCGCACTTGGGGCAGGTGCGCGGCGCCGGGCGCATGTAACCGCAGTAGTGGCACACCAGACGGTGCTCGCGCTTGTGATAGGTCATGGCGATGGCGCAGTTCTTGCATTGCACCGATTCGCCGCACTCCCGACAAAGCACGAAGGCCGAGTATCCGCGCCGGTTAAGCAGCACCATGACCTGTTCCCCGCGCGTCAACCGCTCGCCGATCTCGGCCACCAGCTTGCGCGATAGCGGCTCGTCTTTTTTGGTTCGTTGGAACTCCTCGCGCATGTCGAGAACCTCGACTTCGGGCAGCGGGCGTTTTTCGATGCGCTCGGGCAGCTCCAGTAAGCGATACTTGCCTTGTACCGCATTGTGGTAGGTCTCAAGCGAAGGGGTTGCGGAGCCCAGCAGCACAGCCGCATTGCTCATCTTGGCGCGCATCACGGCAACGTCGCGGGCGTGATAGCGCGGCATTTCTTCCTGCTTATAGGAATGGTCATGCTCCTCATCGACGACGATCAGCGCCAGATCGGGCACCGGGGCAAAAATGGCCGAGCGCGTGCCTACCACAATGTGGGAGTCTCGGTTGCGGATGCGCTTCCACTGCTCGGCGCGTTCGTCGTGGCTAAGCGAGGAGTGCAGGATGGCGACCTGATCGCCGAAAATCTGGTGCAGGTCGGCGGCGACCGCCGGCGTCAGCCCGATCTCGGGGACAAGCAGGATGGCCGAGCGGCCCTTCGCCAGCACCGCCTGCATCGCGGAAAGGTACACCGCGGTCTTGCCCGAACCGGTGACCCCGTGCAGCAGCATGGGCGCGAAGCGGCGCTCCTCGACCGCGGTGCTGATGGCATCCAGCGCCGTCTTCTGCGCCGGCGTGAACAAGAACTCCAGCTTGCGCGGCTTCAGTCCGGAGACGTGGAAGCCTGCAGCCTCCTGCGTCAGCTCGACAAGGCCGCGGCGCACCAGTGTCTGCAGCGTAGTACGCGGGACGGCAAGCTCGCGCAGCGCCTCAATCGGCGCCCGCTGCTCCTCTTGAGCGCGAAGGTAATCGACGATGGTCTGCTGATTCGTGTTGAGCTTACCCGAGACGTCCTTCAGCTTTGCAAAGGGTACGGTTCGGCTGGCGTCGCGCACATCGCTCAGATCTTCACTGGCGATCCACTTCTTGCGCAGCATCGACTGTAGTACTGCCCTGATGGCGCCGGCGCTGGAGCGCAGCGTGGCCTCGCGCACGATCTCGCCGTCGGCGAGCCGATTCAGGACGGCATATTCGAGGTCCTGTTGCGCTGGTTCTTTCTTCAGCCGCAGCGATGAGCCGCCGGTGGCCGCGTCGTGCAGCGTCGCTATGCCTTTGCCGGTGATGCGGTAGCCGGTGACGCGACGGAACTCCGCCGAGAGCGGGAGCATGGTGCGCAGCACCTCGCCCACCGGCGCGATGTAGTACTGTGCAATCCAGCGGCCCAGTTGCATCAAGTCGGGCGTCAGCGCGGGCGTCGTATCCAGGATTTGACTGATCCGGCGGACGGTAAACTTCGCCTCGCGATCATGCAGCTCGGTAACGATGCCGCACAGCCGCTTCTCACGAAAAGGAACGATGACGCGGCCGCCGATCACCGGCTCGGGCGAGTTCTCCGGAATGAGATACGTGAAGACCGCGTCCAGCGGAACGGGCACGGCCACATCGCAAAAGCGCGGCATGATCAACTTATTTGCAAGCGATACAGAATCCTATGGCATGATCTCACGATGGCTCGAAAATCCGATGCCGCCGTTCTTGATCGTGAGCCTGAACTCGCGGGGGCCGGCGCCAAGCCGCCCCACATACCGGGCATTCGATGTCCGCTATGCGGCTGGCGTCCCGGTCCGAAAGACCGGTGGTTCTGCCACTGTGGACACATGTGGAACACGTTCGACACCGGAGGTGTATGCCCGGGCTGTCTCTATCAATGGACCGTCACCCAATGTCTTAAGTGCTCCCGGCACTTCCCGCATTCTGCGTGGTACGAACACGCAGCCTGATTAGAAGCTATCTTGCCGTCCCATAAATCGGGTTGGATTTGTAACAGGGCACGACTTCCAGTCGTGCCGAAATGCGCGGAGAAAGCCGGGGCTTTAGCCCCTGCGCGCCGCCAGGCGCAAGAAACCTGTCGCCGACTGAAGCCGGCTCAGAAGACAAATGTAAGCCTCTCGGCACGTCTGAAGACGTGCCCTGTTACAAAGCACTTCATGATGCGCTTCCAGCGTTTAATCCTGCGCCGCGTTGGGTTTCGGCATGGGCAGCCCGAGATAGCGCATCACCATCTGCAGGTCTTTCCAGGTTTCCTTTTTCTGGCGCGGGTCTCGCAGCAGAAATGCCGGATGGTAGGTGACAGCGAGCTTGCACGCGAAAGCCTCGCCAGTGTCAGCCAAAGTTCGTGGTGGCGAGAAATCGTAGAATCGGCCGCGCATCATACCCATGGAGTCGTTCACGCCCAACAGGTTTTTCGCCGCGGTTGCGCCCAGCGCCACAATCACCTTGGGTCGAATCACCTGAATCTGCCGCATGAGGAACGGCGAACAAGTATCGCATTCGTCGCGCTCCGGAGTGCGGTTTGCCGGCGGGCGGCACTTCACGATGTTGGCGATGTACACCTGCTCGCGCTTGAGTCCCATAGCGGCGATCATGTTGTTTAGCAGTTGGCCGGCACGGCCGACGAACGGCAGCCCCTGCGCGTCTTCGTCAGCGCCGGGCCCTTCGCCGATGAACATCAGCTCGGCATGAGGGTCGCCGGTGCCGAAGACAATCTGCCGCCGGCCGAGTTTCGCCAGCTTGCAGCGCTGGCAGTCGGGGCCGATGTCGTCGAGGACCAGTTGCAGGCGCGCGCTACGGTCGAGTTCGGCGGGCTGCGCAGGGCCCGTGAGGATGTCGAGTGTCGCGCGCTTGTCCGAGCTTTCCGCTGCGGCAGTTTCCGTCGCGAGCGAAGGCGCAGCTTTGCCCGGCTCGCGGCGGTATAGCGGGCCGATACCCATTTCACGGTAAAAGCGCAGACGTTCGCGAACCAGGTTGCGGTCGAGGGTCATGGAAGAAGAGCTTTGGTCGTAGGTCAGTATAAATCCCGGATACGTTCCACGGGCCCAGAGCCCGTGCCCTGAGCAACAAAGGACCTCGTTGCCGGCACGAGCCCTACGAATAAGGAACCATGTCGGCGGCGCGCTTACGGCATCAGGGTCAGGTGCTCCAGCAGCGGCCCCAGCGCCAGGGCGGGAAAGTAGCTGAGCGCGGAAACGATCAGGGCCGTCGAGGTCAGCAGGACCGCGAAGGACAAGGAACTGGTGGGCAACGTGCCGGCGCTGTCGGGGGTGGGCTGCTGCGCGGCGAACATTCCGGCCAACGCGAGAGCCGGGATCGCCAGCCCAAAGCGGCCGACCATCATGGTGACGGCTGTCGTCAGGTTGTAGAAGACGGTGTTGGCGTTGAGTCCGGCGAAGCTCTGGCCGTTGTTGGCATTGGCCGAGGCGAACGCGAACAGAATTGCTGTGAAGCCGTGGGTTCCGGTATTGGTCGCCAGACCGGCGAGTCCCGCGCGCGTCATGACTGAGAGCGCGGAGAACAGCAAAATCGAGATCGAGCTGGCGAGCACGTACAGCATGATCATCTTGCTCTCGGCCGGGCGAATGTGTTTGCCCAGATAGGCAGGTGTGCGGCCTATCATCAGCCCCGCGAGAAAAAGCGCCACCAGCGCAATCATAACGATGCTGTACAAGCCGGTGCCCAGCCCGCCGAAAACGATTTCGCCCAGCAACATGTTGACCAGGGGCACCATGCCGCCGAGCGGCGTGTAGCTGTCGTGCATGGAGTTATACGAACCAGTCGCGCCGTTTGAGGTGGTCACGGCAGCGAGTACTGAGGACGTTATACCGAAGCGAACTTCCTTGCCTTCCATGTTGCCGCCGGCCTGACGGGCGCTGGCGCGGGTATTCAGCACGTGCGGCAGGCGGGGATCGCCGCGCTGCTCCGACCAGCCGCAAATCAGCAGTCCCACGGCGAACAGAAAGACCATCACTCCATAGAGCACCCAGCCGTGACGCGGACGGCCGATCATCACGCCGTAGGTTTGCGTGAAAGCGGCCGGCAGGACGGCAATGGCTAGCATTTCCAGAAGGTTGGTCAGCGGCGTGGGGTTTTCATAGGGATGGGCGCCATTGGCATTGAAAAAGCCGCCACCGTTGGTGCCCAGGTTCTTAATGATCTCCAGCGCCGCGACTGGCCCCTGAGCGATGGTCTGGCGCGCGCCTTCCAAGCCTGTCGCCTGCGCGTAGGGATGGAAGTTCATGGGCACGCCCTGCCAAACCAGAAGCAAAGCTCCGATGATCGAGAGCGGCAGCAGCACCCACAGAAGCGAGCGCACCAGGTCGACCCAGAAGTTGCCCAAAGTTTCAGCGCGATCCCGTGCCATCCCGCGGACAAACGCAACGCCCACCGCCAGGCCGGCCGCTCCGGCCAGGAAATTCTGCACGGTGAGCCCGACGATCTGGCTGCAATAACTGAGCGTGGTTTCTCCGGAATAGGCTTGCCACGTTGTCGTGGTGGAGAAGCTGATGGCGGTGTTCATCGCCAGATCAGGCGTCATCGCCGAGGTCATGTAGGAGGGATAAAACCAGGGCAGGAAGCGTTGCAGGCGCAGGATGGCATAGAGCAGCAGGGTTCCGGTCAGGCTGAAGATGACGAATGCGGCGGCATATTGTTGCCAGCGCATCTCCAGCTTCGGATCCACGCGAGTCAGGCGGTAGATCAGCCGCTCCAGCGGGCATAGCAGAGGATCGAGCAGCGTGCGCTCGGCGCGGAAGACGCGTGCCATGTAACGCCCCACCGGCCGGACCAGCAATGTCACGGTGATCAGGAAAACGGCGTATTGCAACAGCGCCGAGAGGCTCATGCTTGCGCCTGTCCGGAACGGAAAATCGGTTCCAGCAGCAGCTCTGAATCCAATTCTATTGGACTCCCGGCTCTATAAGTTTTTCGTAAAAAGGCCGTGAGATGAATGTAAGGAAGTGGCCGGAATTGCTTTGTCGTGAAGCGCTCCGCGAGATCCCGGGCCCGGTCGCTCGTTCCAAGCTGAGGCCACTTGCCCATCGAGGACCCGGGCTCAGAATTGCCCCGCCATATTCCGCCGGTTATACTCTGGGTATGAAAACCGCGGTTTCCATCCCGGATGAGATATTCCATGGCGCCGAGCGGTTCGCGCGACGCACCAGGCAATCGCGCAGCCGAATCTTTGCCGACGCTCTCCGCGAATATCTCGCCCGCCACTCTCCGGAAGAAATCACCGACGCTGTCAACCGTGCCTGCACCGCGCTGGGAGAAACACCCGACCTGTTCGTCGCGTCCGCGGCGCAACGCGTGCTCAAGCGAGCCGAGTGGTGATGGCACAGGGCGAAATCTGGTGGGCGGAGTTGGGCAAGCCGCGTGGGTCGGCTCCTGGGTTTCGCCGGCCTGTCGTGATCATCCAATCCGACGCACTGAATCGCAGCCGCCTAGCCACCGTCATCAGCGTTCCGCTTACCAGTAACATCAAATGGGCGCTCATGCCCGGAAACGTTCATCTTGCAGCACGTGTCACGGGACTGCCGAAGAACTCCGTCGCCAATGTCTCGCAGATCATTACGCTCGACAGGAGCATGCTGGTGGAACGCATCGGCAGACTACCGAACTCGAAACTGGACCTGCTCTTTGGCGGAATCGAAATTGTGCTGGCGCGCAAGAGTTAGGCAATCGGAGTCAATCAGGTAAAACAGCAGGGTCCTGATGGAGTGCCACTAGCCCGAATTTCTCACGACATAGCCGACAACTCAGTCAGGGGGTTGGAATTCGGGCTTACAGAACGGTTTTGAAGAGCGCGGGAGCCGGGATTCTG
>Ga0335079_10000972_pt1 | contig 32425 bp, 29 predicted proteins | sample Lox_Sample_33_FD_206719 | JGI IMG/M metagenome (GOLD analysis project Ga0335079, IMG submission 206719) | Soil microbial communities from Loxahatchee National Wildlife Refuge, Florida, United States - Lox_Sample_3.3 | ecosystem: Environmental > Terrestrial > Soil > Wetlands | place: USA...
TCGAAACTGCACGAAGGGTGATGGCACGCCGCGATGTTGTCATGAGCGATTCATACGAAAAGATATTCCGTGAGGTATTCGCGTTGACTCTTGCGGAGCGAAAAGCTGCCGGTGTAGCATGACTCCGGAAGTTCAAACAGTCGAAGCCGCAGCATTATACCAGGGACCTCGCCGGACAGCCGTTAAGATCCTCAATCGCATCGAGCGTACAGATGCGTATCTTGACAAGCTCCTCGACGTGGAGCTTCGGTCGAAAGACATCACCGATGTTGACAAGAGTCTGCTCGCCGAGCTCGTCCATGGCGTTATCCGGTGGCAGGGGCGCCTTGATTGGATCCTGAACGGATTCACTCATGGTAACTTCAGCAAGTCCGAGGTGAACCTCCGTAATACTCTCCGCGTCGCACTCTACCAGATACTCTTCCTTTCGCACATTCCCCATTATGCTGCAGTGAACGAGGCAGTCGAATTTGCGAAACGGGTTCGGGGAGAGAAATATGCAAGTCTGGTCAACGCCGTCCTGCGGAATATCATCCGGAGTCTGGACGGCATCCATTACCCGAAAGATGACGAAGATCCCGTCCAATATCTGGCGGTGTACTTCTCGCATCCCCAATGGCTTGTGAAAAGATGGTACCAGCGGTTTGATCGGCCTGAGCTCGAAAAGCTCCTTTCCGCCAATAACGAAGTTCCTGAGCTCACGCTTCGGATCAATAAGCTCCGGATTCCACCCCCGGAATTTCTTTCCCTTCTTGATCAACAGAAAATCCAGTATCAGGGATCGATGTATATCGATCATTTCCTGAAGGTGAGGAGCCTGTCAGGGATATCCCAGCTGAATATTTTTCAATCCGGATACTTCTCAATTCAGGATGAAAGCGCGGCACTCCCGGTTCTTCTGCTCGATCCCAAACCGGGTGAACGGGTCATCGATCTCTGTGCGGCTCCGGGCGGGAAGACGACGTTCATCGCCGAGATGATGCTGAATGAAGGTGTCGTTCTGGCGGTTGATAAGTACGAGAACAAGCTCGACCTGATCCGAAAGAGCTGCGAGCGACTTGGACTGAAAAATGTGCAGCTGCTTGTGGCTGACGGCATCGAGCTCCAGACGGAGCCGGCTGACAGGGTATTGGTGGATGCTCCCTGTTCCGGATTCGGCGTCTTACGAAAGAAACCCGACATCAAATGGCGGCGAGAGCCGGAAGATATCGTGCGGCTTGCGAAGCAGCAGTTTCTTCTCCTGGAGTCGGCTGGACGCCTCCTGAAGCCCGGAGGCGTGCTGGTGTACAGTACGTGCACGAGCGAGCCGGAGGAGAATGAGCAGATCATCGATGCATTTCTCCAGCACCATCCCGAATTTCATACGGAAGATGCAGGGCGATTCGTCAATAAATCTGTCGTGACACAGCAAGGATTTATCGCAACTTTTCCACACCGCCATCATATCGATGGCTCATTTGCAGTACGTCTGGTCAAATCCTCAAATCCCTGAACATGAATATGAATGCACTTGTCAAAGAACGACCTGAAATCTATAAGGCCTGGCCGAAAGGCCTGACGCTCGTCTCAAAAGAAATTCCGCGAATTCAAAAACCGAACGATATTCGTATCAAGGTGCTGTACGGCGGCATCTGCGGGACCGATGTCGGAATCTACCAGTCGAAAGACTCGCTGAAGCAGAGCATGTCGTCCCTGCGGACCCCCAATGTCACAATCGGCCATGAGTTTTGCGGCCGAATTACGGAGGCGGGGCCCAAAGCAGCTCTGGACCTTGCGGAGCAGATGATCCGGAAAGCCAGGGTCTATCCTGAAGTGAAGAAGTTTGTAAAGAACCGGAACGCATCCGCCCTGCTGAAGGATAAAGCGTTTTTCGAATTCCTGAATGAGAATTTCATTGCAACGGCGGAAATGCATATCACCTGCGGAAAATGTGCCCAGTGCAAGCTCGGAGAGTATCACGTCTGCACGAACACCGTTATCCGCGGCCTGCACGGCGACGGCGCGTTTGCCGAATACGTTGTCTTGCCGTCCGAAAATGTCCTTATCTTCAGGAATGGCGAGATTCCGGCGGAGATCGTAGCATTTATGGACGCGATCGGGAATGCAACGCATACGGTGCAGTCGCTCTCGACGGTGAAAGGAAAAGCGGTCGCAATTCTCGGCGTCGGCGTCATCGGACTGATGTCCGTGGCGATCGCCAAAGGCGCAGGTGCGGGGAAAATTCTGGTGACTGATGCCTCACATGGTGAGAATACGCATGAGAAGCTCGTCAAGCGACGGTTCCGTGTAGCGAAGCTGCTCGGAGCGGATGAATGTTTTGACGTTTCCATTCCGAAGGAAAAACAGAAATTTTACAAGAAGGCCGGGGAGATCAACCACGGAGCCGGCGTAGATGCGGTGCTCGAGATGTCGGGAAGCTACCATGCATACGAAGATGCATTCCGTGTGCTGCGAATGGGTGGAGAAATGTCCCTGCTCGGCCTCACGAGCGGAACCATGCAGGTTGATTTTTCAAAACATGTCATCTTCCCGGGTGTGACGATTCATGGCGTTATCGGCAGGAGGGTATGGTCCACGTGGGAGATGATGATCGAATTGCTGAAGAGCGGTCTCGCCGACCGATTCGTGAAGGCGGGCTTCGTCACGCATCAGTTTCCTCTTGCAGAATATGACAGAGCGTTTCAGGCGATCGCTGCCGGAGATGCTCTGAAAGTGTTGCTCCGACCCTGAATGAATCAACAGACTATTTCAGAAAGTACGATATGGACAATCCACTGGAACTGATTACACAGGAGCTCGCACGGCTCGAAGAGAGTAAGACCTTCAAACATGAAACCGCACTTGAAGGTCCGCAGGGGGGTACGGTAAATGTTCGGGGGAAAAAAGTCGTCATGCTCGCTTCGAACAATTATCTTGGACTCTCAAATCACCCGGTCATCAAGAAGGCCGCCATCGACGGGATCCGGAAATACGGATACGGCGTCGCGTCTGTCCGGTTTATCTGCGGAACGCAGGATATCCATCTTCAGCTTGAAAAGAAAATCTCGAAGTTCGTCGGAACGGAGGATACCATTCTTTTCTCGTCGTGCTTTGCCGCAAATGAAGGCTTTTTTGCGTCGCTCGTCAATGAAAAATTCGGGAGGGAGGATTATCACGATGTTCTCTACAGCGATCGACTGAACCACGCCAGTATCATCGACGGTCAGCGTCTTTGCCGCCCCGAGGCCGTGGAAAAGCGGATCTATGGGCACGGTGACATGGCCGACCTGGAGCGCCAGCTGGAAGCGGACAAGTCGAACAATTACAGGTTCCGGATCATCGTAACCGATGGCGTCTTCAGCATGGAGGGGGATCTGGCAAAACTCGCCTCGATTGTTGCTCTCGCCCGCAGATACAATGCGATGGTTTTTGTGGATGACTCGCACGCTATTGGTGTATGCGGGAAGACCGGGCGGGGAACTCCGGAGGCATCAGGTGTGCTCGGGCAGATCGACGTTCTTACGGGTACGCTCGGGAAAGCAATCGGCGGGGCCGCCGGCGGTTATATCAGCGGCAGCAGAGACATGATCTCATTCCTCCGTCAGAAATCAAGACCATACACGTTTTCCAACTCTCTGCCACCATCAATTGTCTTCGGGGCAATGGCGGCATTCGATCTGTTGACGAAGGACAAGTCGATCGTCCGGCGCCTTCACGAAAATACTGCCTACTTCCGCCGCGAGATTGCGGGTTTGGGATTCAAAATTCTCGAGGGAGAACATCCGATTGTTCCGATCATGTTGGGCGAAGCTTCGGTTGCGCAGGATATGAGCTTTGCACTGCTGAAGGAGGGGGTGTATATCAAAGGACTGTGGTTCCCCGTGGTACCGAAGGGAGAAGCACGGCTGCGGGGACAAATATCGGCGGCGCTGACGAAATCAGATATTGACCGTGCGTTGAGTGCATTCGAGAAAGTCGGTAAACGGATGCACATCATTTGATTTGAATTTCCCGCAAAACTTTCTTAGGATGAACCATCATATATTCGACACGTAGATCTTATGAAGAAATCATTGACTTCCGAAAACGTTCTTGAGGCGTTGCGCACGGTGAAGGATCCGGATCTTCATCGGGATATCGTTTCATTGAATTTTATCAAAAACCTCGTCGTCACCGACACATCGGTGAATTTTACGATTGAGTTGACGACTCCATCCTGTCCTGTCCGGGATGAACTGAAGCAGCAGGCGGAACTGGCTGTCCGTTCTGCCATCGATGGGGTGAAGAATGTCGTCATCGACCTCACCTCCAACGTCCGATCCAATCCACCCCAGAAAGCGGCGGAAGTTCTCCCCGGTGTCAAGACTACCATCGCCGTGGCGAGCGGCAAGGGGGGTGTCGGGAAATCCACTGTTGCAGTGAATCTCGCTGTTTCTCTTGCACTCGATGGCGCCAAGGTCGGTCTTCTAGATGCTGACATCTACGGTCCGAGTATCCCGCTGATGATGGGAATTGACGGCCGGCCCGAGCTTGACCGCCAGAAACTCGTTCCACTCGAGGCTCACGGAGTCAAAGTTATGTCAATCGGATTTCTCGTTGATCCGATGCAGGCGGTTATCTGGAGGGGACCGATGGTGAGCGGTGCCGTCAAGCAGTTCATGTCCGATGTGCAGTGGGGAGAGCTCGATTATCTGGTTTTTGATCTTCCTCCGGGTACAGGTGATATCCATCTCACGCTCGTGCAGACGATTCCGTTGACGGGCTCTGTCGTCGTTACCACGCCGCAGGATATCTCGCTGGCAGATGCAAGAAAAGCATTCGCAATGTTCGAAAAGGTTCACGTTCCCGTTCTCGGAATCGTCGAGAACATGAGCTACTACATCTGCAAGCACTGCGGGCAGCGGGAAGATATTTTTGCCACCGGCGGCGGAAAGAAAGCCGCTGAGGAACTCAAGGTGCCCTACCTGGGCGGAATTCCGATCTATACTCCCATCCGGATCGGAGGAGACAATGGAAAACCAATTGTCGTGATGGAACCCAAATCCGAACAGGCCCTCATGATCAGGCAGATCGCCCGTCAAATGGCGGCTCAGGTAAGCATTCAGCAATTTGCGTCGAAGGGAAATCCGGAAATTCAGATTAGTTTGCAATCTTGACGGCAGATTCCTCCATAGCGTCGCCACAACTCCAGGATCGGATACTACAGGCACTTGCGACATGCCGGCCTTTTCTTCAGAAGGATGAGGGAGATGTGGAGTTCGTGGGAATCTCGGCGGATGGGATTGTGGAACTGCGGTTCCTTGGAACGTGTGCCATCTGTCCGATGGCTCCTCTAACGCTCCGGGCGGGGTTGGAGCGTGCGATCATGCATGCAGCAGCCGAAGTGAGGCGGGTCGAAGCAATCAAGTAAGTCCTGCGGAACGAGCCTGTTTCCCTCCCGGCGTTCTCGTCTCCTCCCAACTATCAGCTAAAGTCTTCGTCGACGGTTCCGGATGATCGAAACCGCCAGTTTTATTGCGGCGATCATGCTTGAGGGGTCGGCCATACCTTTTCCTGCAAGATCAAATGCGGTACCGTGATCCGGAGAGGTCCTGACGATCGGAAGACCCGCGGAAAAGTTCACACCCACACGGAAACCTGCCATCTTCAGCGGGATCAACCCCTGATCGTGATACATCGCGAGAACCGCATCATACTCCCTGTAGCTGTGCCTGCCGAAAAATCCATCTGCCGGAAACGGGCCCTCCACATGAATTTTGCCGTTCCGCGCCTTTTCGAGAACGGGTCTAAGGATCTTCCGTTCTTCACTTCCAAGGAGTCCGTCTTCACCTGCGTGGGGGTTAAGGGCGAGAAGAGCAATTCTTGGCGATCGAATATTGAAATCGGTTTTCAGAGACCGGCTGACCACTTCAAGTTTCTCCAATATCCGGGAAACTGAAAGGTTCTCTGCGACCTTGCGAAGGGGGAGATGAACTGTTGCGAGTCCGACCCGGAATGATCCCGCAATGAGCATCATGACAACTTTCTGACTTCCGCAGATGTGGGCAAGCATTTCCGTCTGGCCGGGATAATGAAAGCCGCCCATGTCCATGGCATGCTTCGAAACCGGTGCGGTAACCACACCGTCGACGCTTCCGTGAAGGCAAAGCCGCGCCGCATGAAGAAGTGACTTACCCGCGATCGTGCCCGAAGTCGCTGAACATGATTGAGGCCGCGGAAGGCCCCGCAGGCCGGGGTTCCACACGGGAATCACTCCTTTGGACCAGCGATGAGGGAGTTCTGAGATTTCCTCCAGTCGACCGGAAATTCTCAGTCGTTTCTTGTAGAAATCAAAAACACTGATCGGACCGACGAGAAGGGGCTGGCAGATGCTGTGGATGGATTTCGTTGTGGCGCTCTTAAGGGCAATTTCGGGTCCGATCCCGTTCATATCGCCGACAGTCACGGCGATTATTGGGTGACGGGACCATTGAGATTGAACGCGAGACATTAGTCGAATTTCTCCTGCGCGGTGAGAACATAATTACCTTGTTTACTCTTGTCGGTGAAGATAAGTCTTCTGTGAAGATTGATGTATATCCAGACCTCTGTCGGCAGAGAAGAGGGATTCAACGATCGTGTGGTTGAAGAGGGGGGACCATAGAGAATGTATGCTTTCCCGCGGTCGGTCTTCGCACCGTTTTGCTCTCCCACCGTGCTGAACGCTGTTGATGCATGATCCACTCTCTTGTAATATTCTGCCTCTGCTTCGTTGTATGCAGTCTGGGGCGTGGGGTCGCGTTTCTTCCAGAATGCGTTGAAGAGCGCCTCCTGTTCGTCTCCATCCGCGTGCCGCAGGTCGTCAAATTCCGCAGGGTCGGCGAGATACGAAAGCGCCTCGACCGCAGTTCTCAGCGACCGGAGAGACATCGGCTTGTCGATCCATCGGATTTGAAATGGAAATGTCCGCGTGACGGATGATTCCGCCAGCACACCCGTGAGTTGAAGTTCGTACGATCCCTGTTGAAGCGTGTCGGAATTGATGGGCGCCCAGACTCCGAACGGCCTGCTGCTGTCCATCCGGGGCGCCAGCACGTAACTGAAGTTTTCTCCTTCGCGCTTGACGCTCAGGTCTCTCCCGAACCGGACAGAATCAAGGGAGAGCGAATCGGATGCGACAATCTTCCGCTCATGCGATTCGTTGTTGACGGAATCGATCTTCCACCGGAGGCGCAGCGTTCCGGTCAGATGCGGAGACATGATCTCCGCATACATGCCGAAACGATCTCCGAATGGTACTTCGTTGCCAAAATTGAGAGGGATGAGTTTACCCGCGGAGTCGGCAAGGGGGTGTGTGAAGAGCACATCAGAGATCTGGAGCCCCGCCCCGGTGAAATCATTAACCGCGATGTGGTCAAGTTCGTTGTGTTCGCTTCTGTTTGACTCCCGGTCATTCGCCTCGACGGCTATTTTATACACTCCGGGAGCAAGATCAAAGGAAGTCATCCCTTCTACGAACTCCAGCGATGCTTCAGAAATTGAGGGGGGTTCTGCGACGTCAAGAAGTTTATGGATGAATGTGTGCGTGACCGGTCCGCCGTTCCTCTCGAAAACGTCGATCGTAATATCTCCGCGGGCGTGGAACGGTGCGCCGGTCGGGCTTTGGTTCTTCACGAAGACGAAAGCGCTGTATGGAACTCGGTAGAGAATATCAAGCCGGCCCTTGGAGGGTACGCTCGACTTAAAATTGAGTGCTTCGAGGAGAACCGGGGATCCGAATGGACGCGGGGGTCTCATGCCCCTCTGGCCGGATGAACTGAAAGTGAAGCCGATCAGAAGCACCGCAAAAAGCCCGCCTCGAAGAATTTTCCGGCTCCCGCATATTTGCTCTGCGCCCATTCTCCGGTTCCTTATGTTGGTTTAATGGACTTCAGGTACTCGACAAGGAGCCGTACCCCGATTCCCGAGCCCCCTTTTGCGGCATACGGCTGAGATTCTTCGAGGATTGCAGGTCCGGCAATGTCGAGATGAACCCATTTGTAGTCGCCGATGAATTTCTTCAGGAACAAAGCGGCAGTTATCGCTCCTGCCCACCGCCCGCCCGTGTTTTTTACGTCGGCAACGTCGCTCTTGATCTGTTTTTCATATTCTTCAAACAGAGGAAGCTGCCAGAGGCGCTCGAATGTCTTTTCCCCGGCGGCTTTGAGATTAGCCATCAGTTCGTCATCGGTACCCATCATGCCGGTTGTATGTTGCCCGAGTGCGACGACACATGCTCCCGTGAGCGTCGCGAGATCAATCACCGCTGCGGGCTTGTAGATGGACGCGTACGCGAGTGCATCTGCAAGAATCAGTCGTCCTTCCGCATCCGTGTTGTCCACCTCGGACGTTTTGCCGCCGTAGTGCGTGATGATATCTCCGGGTTTCATCGCTGATCCGCCGAGAAGATTTTCGGTCGCTGGAATGAGACCGACAAGATGGACGGGCAAGTTGAGCCGTGCCGTTGCTTCCATCGTGCCGATGACCGCGGCCGCACCGCTCATATCCATTTTCATTTCCGACATTCCTCCTGCGGGCTTTATGGATATCCCACCGGCGTCGAACGTGACTCCCTTTCCCACAAGAACCACGGTTGGCAGGTTCTTCTGGGCGGAATGATGTTCGAGAATGATGAACCGGGGAGGTTTGTTGCTTCCGGCATTGACCGCGAGAAGACCGCCGAATTTCATCTGCTCAATGCGCGGCTTGTCCCAAACCTGTATCCGGTAACCATGCCTGGCCGCGGATTGTCGTGCAACTGTTGCAAGTGACTCCGGATAGATTTCGTTGGGCGGGGCGTTTGCAAGATCCCTTGCTAGCTCCGTCGCCTCACAGATGATCCGGACTTCCTGCAGGACCTTTTTCACGGATTTCTCATCGACATCATTTTCGGTGACGATCGTGAGTTCTTTGACCTTGTCCTTCCGGTCCTCTTTCGAGGTGATATATTTTTCAAACCGGTATTGAGAGAGCCATGCTCCTTCACTTATCGCCTTGGCAGCTTCGGATGAAGAGAAGGCATTCCCCGGAATTTTGGGAAGGAGAAATGCCGTCGAATCTGCGTGAATGTCCGCGGCTCTCTTCGTTGCGGCAGCGGCGGATCTGCGAAGCTGCTCCAGCGTCAGGTTCTTCTCCTCTCCCAAACCCACAAGTAGAAGTCGTGGAGTTGCTGTCGCCCCATCGGTGAAGAATCCGAGGATCTCGCCCCTTTTCCCTTTGAATTGCTCCATCTCTACCATGTTGTCGAGTTTCCTCTTGAAATATTTCCGGAGTACCCCCATGTCCTTACTGAATGTGGTCTTGCTTTCGGAAACAAAAACTACTGCCACGTCGGCTTTGATTTGCCGTATTGTCGAATGTCGGGATGAAAGTTTCATACTGGGATGCTCGGTTAATTCATGTGTGTGGATTGTTCAGCGGTCTGGCCGCCCGTTCAGATATTTTTCCGCCCGAAGTGTCACATCCTTCACGACATCATCAAGCGAAACGTCGAAGAGTCTCGCTCCCGCCGCATTCAGATGCCCGTTTCCTCCAAACTCCTTTGCAAGCTGATTGACGGGAATGTTGCCCTTGGAGCGGAAGCTGATCTTGACACCGTTTTTCAGCTCATTGAACAGAATGCCGATGACGACACCGGTGATGCTCATCGGATAGGTTGTGAAATTATCGGTTTCCACCTCTGTCGTGTCGGTCTCGTGAAACATCTTCTGCGTGCAGACGACATACGCGAGCTGGCCGTCGTACGCCGTCTTCATCGAATCGAGAACTTCTCCGAGGAGCCGCATGCGGTTTGGACTCCACTGTTCATAGACGTTGACAAACACCCGCGTCGGATCGGCACCGCATTCGAGGAGATGAGCCGCTATCCGGTGAGTTTCAGCATCTGTTCTCGGAAATCGGAACGACCCCGTATCGGTCATGATCGCTGTGTAGAGTGCCGTCGCGATTTCTTCCGTCAGGGTAACTTCCGGGATCAGGCGAATGAGCTTGTAGAGAAGCTCGCCGGTCGAAGTGGAGTCCTCATCAATGAGATAGTGCTGTCCGAAGTCGCTCGGCTCCAGATGATGATCGATGACAATCTTGACGGCTTTGCTTTGCTGAACGAAAGGTCCGAGACTCCTCAGGCGATCCGGATGGTTCGTGTCGAGGATGAAGAGGACTTCGGCATTGAGGATGAGGTTCTGATGCGATTCAGGAACAAATGTCGCGATTGTCCCGGCAGGATCCAGCCAGCGGTAATTTCCAGGAGTGGAATTATGATTCAGGATAAATGCTTCTTTTCCAAGTTGCCGGAGTGCAGCAGCAAGGGCGATTTCCGATCCCAGGCTGTCCCCGTCCGGATTGACGTGTGAAGTGAGGACAAAATGCTGATGATGGCGGATGAGCCCGATAATCTCCTGGAACGACGATTTCATGGGACTCGGGATATAAAAAGGGCGAGAGTGCTTTCTCGCCCGTTACTTGTACAGAAATGTAGGATGACTCTCACTGGATGACCCAGGTTTCACCGTGATTCAGGAGTTTCTCGAGATTCCCCTCTCCCTGCTTCTGTATCGACTGCTGGATTTGACGCGAAGTCTCTGCGTCGTACAGCGGGCGGTTTACTGCATAGATCACGCCGACAGGTCTCGGTAATTCAGGAATATTCGACATCCTCGCCAGAATGAATGAGAGCATCGTGTCTTTTTCATTATGGACGATAAGGTCATTCACGGAATATTTTCCGTCCTTGAGTGACACGACGGTTGGAGTAAACCCATCGAGCCGGATTCCGAATTCCTTTTCTTTCCCAAAGACCATCGGCTTTCCGTGTTCGAGAACCACGACATGCTGGTCCTTCGTATCTTTTTCCGTGAACGTAAAGAATGCCCCGTCGTTGAAGACATTGCAGTTCTGGTAGATTTCGACGAACGCCGTGCCCTTGTGTTCCGCTGCGCGCCGAATGACGGACTGCATATGTTTGGGGTCGCGGTCGAGTGTTCTGGCGACAAACGATGCTTCCGCACCGAGCGCAACAAGGAGCGGATTGAACGGGTGGTCAACCGAGCCATACGGTGTCGATTTCGTGACCTTCCCGAATTCCGATGTGGGGGAATACTGTCCTTTCGTCAATCCGTAGATCTGATTATTGAACAACAGGATCTTGAGATCGATATTTCTCCTGCAGGCGTGAATGAGATGATTGCCGCCGATACTGAGACCGTCTCCATCGCCGGTAGCTACCCACACCGTGAGTTCCGGACGTGCAATTTTGAGTCCTGTTGCAATTGCGGGAGCGCGGCCGTGTATGCCGTGGAATCCGTACGTGTCCATATAATAGGGGAACCGGCTCGAACAGCCGATGCCGGATATGAACACCATGTTGTGTTTGGGAATATTGAGCTCCGGCATCACGCGCTGGACCTGCGCGAGAATTGAGTAATCGCCGCATCCGGGGCACCAGCGCACATCCTGATCCGACTGGAAATCCTTGGCGCTGTATTTTGCTGCAGGTACTTTCGGTGCTTCTTTCAGAGTTTCTTCAACCAGATTCATAGTTTTATCTCGCTAAAAGTTCGTCGATCTTCTTTTCAATTTCGATGGAGCGGAACGGCAGTCCCTGAATTTTCGTCAGTGAAATAGCAGGGATGAGGAATTTCATCCGGATGAGTTTCGAGAGCTGGCCCAGATTCAATTCGGGTACAAGCACCTGTTTGAAATTGTACAGGACTTCTCCCAGATTCTTCTGGAACGGATTGATATACTTCAGGTGAAGGTGCGAAACCGATTTTCCTTCTTTTCTCTTCGCTTCAACTGCCGTGCGGATTGCGCCGTATGTTCCTCCCCACCCGAGGACGAGGAGGTCACCCTTCGCATCGCCTTCAACGACGGCAGGAGGGATGTCTTCGGCAATACGGTCTACCTTTGCCTGGCGCATCCTCACCATGAATTCATGATTCTCGGCGTCATAACTGACATTGCCGGTGATGTGCTGCTTCTCCAAACCGCCGATTCGATGTTCGAGTCCCGGCGTTCCCGGTATTGCCCACGGGCGTGCAAGCGTCTTTTCATCACGCTCGTACGGGTGAAAACCGTTTGGATCAGTCCGGAATTTGACATCGATGGAGGGGAGTTGGCTTACGGGTGGTACGAGCCACGGTTCGGCACCATTGGCAAGATAGCCGTCCGAGAGACAAATTACGGGAGTCATGTACTTCAGAGCGATGCGTGTTGCTTCGAATGCCGACATGAAGCAATCGGCGGGCGTGCTTGCCGCGATGACGGGTATCGGGGCCTCGCTGTTTCTTCCGTAGACGGCCTGAAGAAGATCGGCCTGCTCTGTTTTCGTCGGCAGCCCCGTGCTGGGCCCGCCGCGCTGCACGTCGATGATGACGAGCGGGAGCTCGAGCATGACCGCGAGGCCCATTGCCTCGCTCTTCAGTGCCATTCCCGGTCCACTCGTGGTTGTTGAGCCGATCGATCCGCCGTACGACGCACCAATCGCTGATGTGATACCCGCGATCTCATCTTCCGCCTGGAATGTCTTCACCCGGAAGTTCTTGTGTTTTGACAATTCGTGAAGAATATCGCTGGCGGGTGTAATCGGATAGCTGCCGAGGAAGAGATCGAGGCCCGACTTGACCGATGCTGCGATCAATCCCCAGGCAATCGCCTCATTGCCGGTGATGCTCCGGTACCGGCCCGGCGCGAGGGCGGCCGGTTTTACTTCGTACCGTGCGGCAAAGATCTCCGTTGTTTCCCCGAATGCATATCCAGCCTTGAGCACACGGATATTCGCCTCGATGATCTCGGGATTTTTCTTGAACTTATCTTCGATCCACTTGATCGTGGGCTCCATCGGACGGGAGAACATCCAGTACATCATGCCAAGGGCAAAGAAATTCTTGCTCCGGTCAATAATTTTATTGGTGAGGCCGAGCTCTTCGAGGGCGTTGTGCGTAAGCTCTGTGATATCGACGGAGTGAAGCCGGTACTTCTCAAGCGACCCGTCTTCGAGAGGGTTGGTCTCATAATTCGCGAGGCGGAGATTCTTATCGTTAAACCCGTCGCTGTTCGCAATAATGATCCCGCCGGTGCGGAGACTCCGCAGGTTGACCTTCAGGGCAGCGGGGTTCATCGCGACCAGCACGTCGCAGGTATCTCCCGGTGTATTGATCTCCGTCGAGCCGAAGTGGATCTGAAATCCGCTCACACCGAACAGCGTTCCCGCAGGCGCGCGAATCTCCGCGGGGTAGTCTGGTAATGTGCTCAGGTCGTTGCCGAGCAGGGCGGTCGTGTTGGTAAACTGCATGCCGGTAAGCTGCATGCCGTCTCCGGAGTCGCCCGCAAATCGGATTGTTACATCATCGAGATTCTTTACAATTTTGCTCATACGATCTCACTTATTCACGGTTTAGGTCAGGGATTGTTCAACCAAGTTCATTGAGAATCGGGAACCATTTCGAAAAATATCCCGAAATAATTGTCAGCGAATTTGTTGCAATAAGCACGCCGACGAGGACAAGAAGCGCACCGCCGACGATCTCCACCTTATGGAGGTGACGTTTGAATCTGTTAAATGCCGCAAAAAAGAATGTCAGACTGAGCCCGGCAAGGAGGAACGGGATGCCGAGGCCGAGCGAATACGATGAAAGGAGGAGGACCCCCTTGCCGATGGTATCCTGCTGACTTGCAATGGCGAGGATTGCCGCCAGAATTGGTCCGATGCACGGCGTCCAGCCGAAGGCGAATGCAAGTCCGACAATCAGCGCGCCGAGCAGGCCGAGTTTCTTTCCCTCTGCCTGGAAACGCTTTTCATAGTTCAGGAACGGAATCCGGTAGATCCCGATCATGTGTATCCCGAAAATGATAATGATGACCCCGGCGATCTTGCTGATGATGTTGATTTTCTCGTGGAGGAATCTCCCGATAAACGTTGCCGAAGCCCCGAGGGAGATGAAAACGATGGAAAAACCTACAATGAAGAAGAGCGAATTGAGGAGGATTTTCTTGCGGACGGCAGATCGATTGGCATCATCATGCATCTCGTCGAACGAGACGCCGGAAATGAATGAAAGGTAACCCGGAACGATGGGGAGGACGCATGGAGACACAAACGACAAGAGTCCGAACACAAACGCTGTCAGAATGCCGACATTTTCCACTATCTCACGTCCCTGATTATTCCGTCACTCTTCAAGTTATGACCTTCCCACTAAAGAAACAAATTGGTTCGGGGACAAATTCCCGCAAAGGAATCGCTCCCGGAACTGTATTACTCCCGGACGACCCAGACCTTCACTTTTCCGGCGACGTTTGTATGGAGTTTCACGTCGACGGTATAGATCCCGAGTGCTTTGATCGGCTCGGGGAGTTCGATCAGGCGTTTGTCGAGTTTCATCCCTTTCTCCTCGAGAGCATCGGCGATCATTTGCGACGTGACCGAACCGAAAAGCTTCTCGTCCTCGCCGACCTTCACTTTCAGCGTGATGGAGAGCTTTTCAAGCTCTGTAGAAAGTTTCTGGGCATGGTGCAGCTCCTTATCCTGCCGTCGGCCGAGCTGTTTCTTTTCCTCTTCGAGCGCCTGAATGTTTCCCGGCGTTGCGGCATAACCGATGTTTCTCGGAATGAGGTAATTCCGGGCGTAGCCGTCCTTGACGTCGACAACGTCGCCGATTTTGCCGAGCTTATCGTGGTCCTGGCGTAATATAATCTTCATACGTCTTCCTTTGTGTGCTTAACGAATGGTTTCCGAAACGAATGGAATGAGTGCGAGGTGCCGGGCACGTTTGATTGCCTGAACCAGCTGGCGCTGGTGGCGCGCGCAGGTTCCGGTGATTCGTTTGGGGATGATTTTCCCCTGCTCGGAAACGAACCTGATCAGTCGCTTTTCATCCTTATAGTCGATGTAGGTATCCTTCGCCTCACAGAACCGGCAGGTTCTTCGTTTCTTGATTTGCTGTTCCTGTTTTGCCATTGATGGAAATCCTTATGATCCTTCGAGATGGGTTGTTGGATGATTCTTCAGGAGTTGAGACTCTTCGCTCGTGAGAAACTTGTCGAACGAATCGTCTTCGATGATCGAGGGCTCCTCCTCGTGCTGCACGCCTGCAGCGCCGGCTGCGGATTCGGGGTGTGCACATTTTTTATTCAGAAACTGAATACGTCGTGCTTTAATTTCGACAATATTGCGTGTCACGCCGTCGTCATTCTTGAAGATGTGACTCTGCAGCTCACCGTCGATGAGAACGGCGCTTCCTTTCTTCAACCGGTTGGTGCAGCTGTCAGCGAGCCGGTTCCATGCCACCACGCCGACGTAGCAGACTTCCTCCTGCCACTGATTATTTGCATCGCGGTACTTCCGGTTTGAGGCAATCGAGAAATTGACGACAGGTGTTCCGTTGGTTGTTTGACGGAAAATGGGATCGCGGGTGAGATTTCCCGCAATGATCACGCTGTTGAGTTCAGGCATTTTCAATTCAGCCATATCCGCTCCTTCGATAGTATCAGTATCTGGAAAGGGAAAAGTCTGTCCGGAAATTATGCCGCGGGTGGAGCATCATCATCCGCGAATAACGGCTCTTTTGCCGGCTCGGGCGGCGGCGGAGGAGCTGCAACCGGAGTTGCCTGCTCGACGCGCGGTGCAGGAGCCGGAGGCGCTTGCCGTGTCGCAACGGCTTTCGTATCGAGCTGAACCGTCAAAAACCGCAGAATGTTCTCGTCGAGCGTGTACGTCCGGTCGAGCTGTTTGATGACCGGCCCGTTCGCGAGGAATTCCATGTTGACGTAGAATCCGTTGTTCTTTTTTTCGATGGGATACGCCAGGCGCTTTCTGCCCCAGCGGTTTGTGGCGACAAGTTCGCCGCCGTTGCGGATGATTACTTCGGAGAGGTGTGCTATCGTTGCTTCGATCTGCGAATCTTCAAGCGAGGCATTGATAATGCACGTGGTCTCGTAGAGGCGTTTCGAGATACTCATTGCTGTTCCCTTCGGACGTTGGAAATCGACCCCGGAATAATTATTCAAGAAGAATAAATTCAGGGGCAGGGTGAATTATGTCGTTTACGTTACGCTTGACTCTCTGTTTTCGTCGAGAAGACCGATGATCCGGCTCACGACGCGCTGCGATACTTCCGTAACCTGTTCCGCTTCGGCCGGCTCGAATGGTGCGAGAACAAAATCTGGCATTCTCGATTTGTCGGCCGGAAGTGTCGTGCCGGCAATACCGAACCGCAGCCGCGGGAAATCTTCCGATTGCAGGTGGTAGATGATCGAATACAGTCCGTTATGACCACCTGAACTTCCCCGCTGGCGGATGCGATATGAACCGAGCGGTAAATGAAAATCGTCAATGACAACCAGAAGATCTTCCGCACCGATCGCAAATTGCTCGAGAATCTGCTTTACGGCAATTCCCGAGTTGTTCATGTACGTCAGCGGTTTGATGAGGACGAAATTGTGTTCGCCCCCTCCTGGCCCGGCAATATGATATTCACCCGGCCCGGCGTCGAACTCAATGCCGATTTTCTCGGCAACCGCATCGACGATCGCAAATCCAATGTTGTGGCGGGTTCCGTGATATTCGGATCCGGGGTTTCCAAGTCCGACGACCACTCGCACGGCAGAATCCGTCGATCAAAAAGACGTTACTTTTTTTCTTCCTTTGCCGGAGCTGGTTTTGCAGCAGGTGCCGCCTTGCCCGGGGCTGCTTCCGGTTTCTTTTCTCCGGCAGCTGCTGCCGGTGCAGCTTCCGCACCCTCTTCCGGCTTCTTGCCCTTCGCAATCACTTCGGGTTCAGCAGCTTCCTCGGCAACGACGCCCGGTTCGGGTTCCTTCTCTATGGTCGGCGGTACAACACCGGCGACGGAACTGTCCTCGTTCCCGAGGATCGTGATGTTCGGAATCTTGATGTCGCGGATGTGCACGAAATGGTTGATCTTCAGATCTTCCACATGAACTTCAATGTGTTCCGGAATGTCTTTCGGCAGGCACGAGATTTTCAGGCGGTGGATGACCTGCTGAAGGATGCCACCATCCCGCACGCCGACGGGTGTTCCGCCGGTAAGAGTCACGGGAATTTCTACCGTGATCTCTTCATCAGCTCTGACACCCTGCAAATCGAAATGGATCGGCCTGTCAGTAAGAGGATCGAACTGAATATCTCGGAGGATGCATTCCTTGCCTGTGCCGTCGTTGAGTTTCAGGTTGATAATGTGCGTTTCGGAGGTGAAGATGAGCGGCTTCAGGCTCCGTTCCGGAACGATGACGGGAATATTTTTTTCGCCGTGAATATAAAAGATCCCCGGCACCTTTCCCTCGCGGCGCATTGCCTTGGTATTGCCTCCGACGTCCTTTCGGATTTCGGCTTCCAACAAAATCTCTTGCATACTCGTTCCTTCAGTTATCCTTTATCGACATCAAATAATGAGCTGATCGACTGATTGTTGAACCCCCGTTGTATCGCTTCGGCAAAGATGCCGGAAACCGTCAGGACTTCGACGTTCGATAACCGGGCGGTTTTCCAATCAACCATGATCGTATCGGTGACATAGATTTTCGTTACCGGTGATGATGAAATACGCTCGACGGCATTTCCCGAGAGAATCGGGTGCGTACAGGCACCATAAATTTCGTTTGCTCCTGATTTCTTGAGCACATCCACGGCGTTGCAGAACGTTCCCGCAGTATCGATGAGATCATCGACGATCAGAATGTTCCTGCCCTGCGGATTACCGATGATATTCATTATCTCTGCCTGATTCGGGCGGACACGCCGCTTGTCGATCAGGATCAAATCGGCATCCAGTCGTTTCGCAAAAGCCCTTGCCATTTTGATCCCGCCAACGTCCGGCGAAACAACCGTCAGATTGGGAATCCGCTTGCTCGCGAAAAATGACGTATAGAGAGCGGACGAGTACAGATGATCTACCGGGATGTCGAAGAACCCCTGAATCTGCGGAGCGTGAAGATCCATGGCAATCACTCTGTCGGCACCGGCTCCGGTGATCAGGTTCGCTACGAGTTTTGCCGTGATCGATACTCTCGGCTGATCTTTCCGGTCCTGCCGCGCATATCCGAAGTACGGAATCACGGCAGTAACTTTCCTGGCAGATGCGCGCTTTGCCGCATCTACCATAATCAGCAGCTCCAGCAGGTTTTCGGCCGGAGGATTGGTCGACTGTACAATGAACACATCACAACCGCGGATGTTTTCATTATACTTTACCCAGATTTCACCGTCGCTGAAATTCCGGATATCGCACTTTCCCAACGGAACCCCGAGTTTCGCTGCGATATCTTCCGCAAGACGCGAATTTGATCGACCGGAAAAAAGCTTTAGCTCAGGCATTTGGAAGTTTGCGAGAGGATACTCTGATGCGTCGACATTCCCCAAATAATTGCAGAAATGACGATTTCAGCAACTTATCAAGGGATCGAAATATAAACAAAATTCACAAATCTTGCAAGACTTATCTCTCGCCGTCTCTGAATTATCGGCAAAAAGTCCCGGCTGGTGTTTTTGGCGGATTCGGAAGCCATTTCACCGCCTTCTGATAATCCATGCATGCAGAAGATGAATCGCCCAAAGCCAGTTCGACAATCGCCCGGTTGTAGTATGCCTCTCCGTAATCCGGTTTGAGACGGATCGCCGTTGTGTAATCATCCAGGGCAAGCGTGTAATGTGTCTGACGGGCATAGGTGTTCGCCCGATCGTAATATGCAAGTGAAAATGTCGAATCAGTCCCGATTGCAAGGGAGAAATCCCGGAGTGCCGAGTCGAGTTGCTGGAGTGCAAAATGTGCCAGGCCGCGATCCGTAAGAGCGTGCTTGTAATCCGGTTTCATGGCAATCGCTTTCTCGAAATCCACGAGCGCCTCTTGCGGATTTCCGGCGGCAAGATATGCCTGACCTCGGCTGTTGTACAATCCCGGATCATGGGGATTGTTTTGTATGACATCGCTCCAGACGGTAATTCCGTTCTTCCAGACACCGCACCGCTCTGCGGTCGAGATCCCAAGCCAGAGACAGTAGAGCCATGCGGCAAGCTGCAGTGTGACCACGAATGAGCTCGACTTGTGCCGGAGCATGGAGAGAGCTTTCTCGGACGCCACAGCCAGGATGATAAATATCCCCGCCGACGGGATATAGGCATAGCGATCTGCCATGATGGCGCGTCCCACCGGAATAACCTGAAGAACGAGGACGATTGTAACGAAGAAAAATACCGCGCCGAAGAAATACGATCTGTTCCTGCGGGCGAGGTACACAGATATGCCAACAAGCACAATCGCTCCTGCGAATGCGAGAATAAATTGCCCAGGCAGATGACTGCTCTCTGTCGAAGGATAGAAATAGAGCGCTGAGAGATTCGTCGGTGCCAGAATTTTCAGGAGGTAATTCCACAACCCATACCCGCCGATGCACAATCGATCGAAGAGCCCATAGGCAGGATTTCCGGAGATGGATTTTGCCGCCTGCTGCGCCTCGATAGCGATGAAACCCGCTGCTAGAGAGACAAGGATAAAGGGGATTTTTTCCAAAATTATCCGCCGTTGCAGAGGCCTCTCCATATACCAATCTACCAGAAAGAGAACCGCGGGAATGACAACTGCCGTCGCTTTGGAAAGTACCGAGAGGAGGAAGAGGATGAATGCGAAAGCATACCACGACGTCTTTGTCCCGTTTCCGACGTATTTTATGTAGCAGAAGAGCGACGAGAGAAAAAATGCGCCGTACAGGACCTCTTTACGGGCAGACAGCCATGCAACCGGTTCGACATGCAGCGGATGAATCCCAAAGAGAAGGCAGACAACGAAGGGGACGCCGGCCGGCAGCTTCAGTTCCAGAAGGAAGAGGTAGAGGAAGACGACACAGAACAGATGGAGGAGCAGATTGTCCAGGTGATAGATGAATGGATGCAATTCTCCGATGGCATAATCGACCGCATACGAAAAGAGCGTCACGGGATGATAGTTTCCCATGTACTGCTCCGTGGAGAAGAGATTGCCCACACTCCCGGGTGTGAGATGCGTGATCAGGGGATTGTTGAGAATGTAAATCTCATCATCCCAGTTGGTGAAATCGTTGAAGAGTGAAGGCAGGTAAACAAGGAATGTTGCAATAAGGATGAGCCCCAGAGAAGCGCTTCCGCCGGGGCGGAGAATCTTTGAACCAATATTGTCTCCGCCGGGCTGCCGCTCCGAAGTTGAACCCGAAATCAAGATCTGGCTATCACAGTGACGGAATCCGTTCCTCTATTTCATGATGATCATTTTCTTGATTTCATGAAACGAGGTCTGCGGTCCTGCTATACCTTGTGCATCGATCCTGTAAAAGTACACACCGGATGCAAATTGTTGCGCGTCGAAAACTGACGAGAAGGTGCCAGCCTCATAACGGCGGCTGTTCAGCAGGGTCTCGACTTCCTGTCCGAGAAGATTGTACACCTTCAGGCTGACTTCCGATGCCACGGGTAGATCGAACTGAATTGTTGTCGAAGGGTTGAAAGGATTTGGGAAATTCTGCACCAATGCAAACGACTTCGGTATGGCGCTGCCGCGCTCGGCAAGAAGTGAGATGACCTTCGTCGAAGGATCGGATATTCTCGCCGTCCCCTCCTGACCCGTCCTGGTTTGTGGAATTGACAGATGAGTGGCTGCATCAGCGAAGGTGAGGGACTTCAACGATGGTTCGAGAATCTTCCACTTCAACGTGATCGGATACGCATCGGACTGGACGGCTATAGAGAGGCGAGATGCCGTCCCCTGCAGAATCTCGAGGAACTGACCGGATGTGAAGCGTGCGTCGAATACGCCGGCCGGAGGTATCGGCGGAAGCGAGCTCATGTCAGGGGACATCCCGGTCGGTGCGGTATCGGTGAAGTACAAGGTCTGTGCGCCTCCTGTCCGGTCAGAGATTGTCACTGAATTGAATTTCGCGAGATCATCTGCGGGCTTCTCAGTAACCGCTTTTTTGGGAATCGAGGTTGATCCGGTCCCGGTAATGACGATCGAGCCACTGCCCGATGCTTTCACCCAGTAACCCCTGGAGGGCCTCAGACTGTCAGTAATACTATACGCTGCATTGTATCCGAAGTAGTTGCTGACGACGATTCCGGACGGGTTTTGCGTGATCGACCGGACTGCTGCTGCTGACGAGACGGCCCCGATCAGATTCCATCCTGCGACAAGCTGGACGGTGTCTTTTGTGAACGGTAATCCCCCGATGGGCACCGTATCAGGAAGTGCGAATTTGATCCAATATCCTCTTCCGGTTTTCATCGTGTCCGTGATGAAATAGGAGGTGGAGAAGCCAAAAAGGTCCGAAATGGCATTTGGAAAGAGCGCAGACCTTACCGGTGCCATCGTCGTGACCAGAGGGAGCGAGGTGATATTCCAGTTCTGGGAGAATGCATATGTCGTCGATGCCTGGTACACGATCCGGACTGCACTGATAGATGAGTTGGAGATCGTAAAGGAGTTCTGTGACTTCATGTCCACTTTGAACTGCGAACCTTGCGTTGCCTGATCCTCGAGTATAACCAGTCCGGGAGGAAGCTGGCCTGTCTGCCACTGGAGTGTCATCGGATATCCGCCCGCTCCGGGTTGAATGGACAAAATGTAGACATTAGTGGTATTTGTCGGACCGATGATTGGTAGAATATCGACGTGCGTCCCCTGGCTCGGAGGAACAGTCCACCGGATGTCGAAATTTCCTGCTGCGGGCTTCGGACCAAGTCCGATCTCTCCGAGTGAAGTGTCGATTCCTGTCGTTGCCGTTGGATCCGCACCGAAGCTGACGGATCCGAAGAGTCCGCCGTGATCGGTCACCGTGATCGTGTCACGAAACTGGAGTGAATTTGGAGGCGTGTAGTCAAGTCGTCCGATATACATGGTTGAAAACGTTGTGAGGGTATCGAGCGAAATTGCAACCAGATCACTGTCGAGGAAATCAGAATTTCCCATGTTTACCAGAAGGCCTGACGAATCGCGGAACAGGCCCAGGTTGTCGATCGGGAGAGACGTTTCCGTAGAATCATATCGGAGAGAAATGAACGCGATATAATTTGATCCTCCGCTGGCACTGACATAGTAGGTCCGCCGCACGAAATTGGTGTCAGAAAAACCGGCCGGAAGAGAATTTGGCTTGACCGTCATCGTCACGGTGTTCGGTGCAGTGCCGGTCGGATAAAATCCCAGATAGGTGACAGGGCTTTCGAACCGGTACCCGAATGTGGATCCCGTCTGGATGGAGCGTTTGACCGTCCCGGCCGTCAGGATGCCGTTGCCCTGAATTGCCTGGGGATCGATATTGAGAACGCTGACCGTATCGCTCGGCCGCACGATGAGATTTGAGAGGAGCGTCAAAGTCTTGGTCACCGAGATATTGCCGAGAGATTGAACGGATGTACCCGCCGACAAATAAAGGTTGTAGAAATTTCCCTTCACGGAACCCTGGCTCGTCAAAACGATGGTTGATCGTTCCGCGTTAAATGCACCGGCGGGATTGACCAGAAAATTTCCTCCCGCGAGAATCTCTAATGTCGATCCTGTTCCGAGCTGGAGCGTCCCGTCGATATTGATGTTACCCTTGACGACTATCTGTGCTAAGCCGCTTCCAATGCTGAGCTTTGCGTCGGACCCGATGCGCAACGCCGCGAGATTGATCTGCTGCACGGTTGAGAGAAGCACGGGGTTCTTTGCGGTTGTCGGAATATAAACGCTGTCGAACTTACCCGGAACTCCGGCGGGGTTCCAGTTTGCGGCAGACGTCCAGAGTGAATCTACGGCACCGGTCCATGTTCGCGCCGAGACGGGATAGACGGCAGAACAGAGGATCGTACCGCCGCTCCCGGCGACGTAGAGGAGTCCGCCTGATCCCAGTGGGACGTATTCTATACTCCACAAGGTGTTGCCGGTGGGGGAATACTGGGAACTCCATGTTATTCCACCATCGGTGGTTTTCATGATGACACCGCCGTCGCCGACAATCCATCCGTTTGTCGCATTGGCGAATGTGACACTGTACAGGAATGTTGAGGGGTCGGCGGGAATTTGATTCCAGGTTGTTCCGCCGTTTGTCGTTTTCAGCATCGTGCCGAAATCACCCACGACGAAAACCGTATTGAGATCGATGATCGTCAACCCGTTGAGGGCATTCGTGGTCGGGGTTGTCTGCTGCACCCAGGTACTCCCGCCATTTGTCGTTTTCATGATGACGCCGCTGTAGCCGATTGCCCAGCCGACATTGGCGTTTGCGAACATCACTTCCTGTAATGTGGTAATCGTGTGGGACGTTTCAGCACTCCAGGTTGTCCCGTTCGATGTCTTCAGTATAGTCCCGAAATCTCCAACAGCCCAACCTGTTGTACCATTCACAAAACTTGCAGAATAGAGAGTTGGGTCGGTGTGGCTGTTCTGTTCAGTCCATGTCAGACCGCCGTTGGAGGTTTTGACAATCACTGCGCTGTCGCCGACTGCCCATCCGACAGCGTTGGAAATCATGGAAACTCCATAGAGATCCTGGTATACACCGCTCGGTTGAGGATCCCAGGTGAGGCCGCCGTCGGTGGTCTCGACGATCGTCCCCTCCTGACCGACGGACCACCCCGTGGTCGATGAGACAAAATCAATTCCGAGGAGATTATCCTTCGTACTGCTCGATTGGGGGATCCAGGTCGTGCCTCCGTCGGAAGTGGAAAGCATCACGCCGAGGTCTCCTACAACGTATCCGATCGAAGCCGTCGCGAAGCGCATGCCGAACAGGTCATTGTAGCTGTTGCTGTTTTCCGGAAACCATGTGCTCCCGCCGTTTGTCGTTTTCAGAATTGTTCCGTACGATCCAAACGTCCACCCTGTCAGTGCTGAAGTGAACTGAATACCGAATAAACTCACGTCGCTGCCGCTGACGAGGGGAGTCCACGTGGTGCCGCCGTTGATCGTTCTGAGGATCGTGCCGAACGAACCGACCGCGTATCCCGTCGTCGATGAAAGAAAATACACGCCGTACAAACTCTGTCCTGTGCCGCTTGTTTTTGGTACCCATGTCGATCCGCCGTTCGTGGTCGCTACGATAACACCGTTCGTGCCGACGGCAAATCCGTTTGTTGCGCTCGTGAAGGCGCAGCCGTAGAGTGTCTCCGTAGTGGTGGAGCTTTCGGGAACCCAAGATGATCCGCCATCTGTCGTCTTGATAATTGTTCCGCCGAGGCCGACCGCCCATCCCGTGGTTGTCGAGGCAAAATCGACTGCGAATAAATCCTGTTCCGTTGGTCCGTTGAGGATATCCCATGATTCACCGCCATCGGTGGTTTTGACCATGTCGCCGAATTCGCCGACAACCCAGCCGGTGGTTGGGTTCAGAAACTTTACGGCATAGAGCTGGTCGACGATTCCATCAATGCTGTTCTGAACCTGCCAGGTTGTACCCCCATTGAAAGTTCTCAGGATTGTGCCATTTGCGCCGACCGAAATAACCGTATCGCTGTTGACCGTCCAGACTCCGTTCAGCGGATTTCCCTGCGGAGTCGGATTTACCCATTGCCAGGCGGATTGCTGGGCCGGCAGCAAGGACGTACAGGACACCACAATCGTGAGAATAAGAAAGAGTCGATTCATTGCAACACCCACTACGTATGTGTGATTCAAAACGGATTTGGATAACGCTACTGTTTCACTTCTCACCATTTGAACGGGATGGGGTTGATGAGAAAACTCACCCCACCACCGAGGCCCATGAGGTTGTCAGGACCGGGAATTTCGGTGCATTGTCGGAAAGCGGGGTTTGGCTAACAGTAACTTCACTAATATAGATATTGATCCCCTGAATCTCAAGCAAATTCTAAATTTCCTGGTTTCCGAAATAAATAAATCACTCCCCTCAGAGGTACCGAAATACTCGGAGGAGCCGGGTCTCATTCTTGACAACAGAATGTCGATTTTGTATTTTGATTTGAATGGATGAAGATGCTCCGACGAGAACAGATTTCCACATTCCCAATACGTCGGGGAAGCTCATTCATGGGGAGGTCCGATTTTATCCCCTGGCAGTGCACAAACCGGTGATCGTGATCTGCCACAGTTTCATGGCATTCAAGGAATGGGGATTCTTTCCTTATATCGGAGAGAGATTTGCCAAAGCCGGATTTGTTGCGGTTACGTTCAATTTTTCACACAACGGCGTTATTGGCAGCGGAAACCGGATCACGGATTTTGAGGCGTTTTCGGAGAATACTATCTCCCAGGAAATCGACGACCTGGGAGCCGTGATCGATGCCCTCTGCGATCAGCGCCTTTCGGTTCAGTTGCCGGAGCCCGCGCGCCTGATTCTCCTTGGGCATTCCCGGGGTGGCGGAGTGGCAATCGTTCGCACCTCGCTCGATCGGAGGGTCTACGGGCTTGTAACATGGTCGGCTATCGCACGATTCGATCGTTGGACAGAACATCAGAAGGCGCGGTGGAGAAGAGACGGGTTTTTACCGCTCGCTCGGGACACGGCTGCGAGCCCGCTCCGCCTGGGAATCTCCCTCCTGCGCGACATCGAGGAACGAGGCGAGGAACTTTCCATTCTCCGCGCTGCGTCACGTGTTTCCGTTCCATGGCTGCTTGTCCACGGCAGAGCTGATGTAACAGTCCCGCCAAAGGAAGCGGAAGAATTGTTCGCAGCTTCAGACAAGTCGATATCATCGGCGAAACTATTTGAGGGAGTTGGACACTTGTACAATGCATCCTCGAGAAACGAAGATCAGTATCACACGCTCAATCAGCTTCTTGAATTCACAACAGACTGGATCCATCACACGTTCTAGGAGAAATTATGGAAGAAACAGGAACTGCGGTACTCGCCGAGTCATCGGGTGTCCGGCCGTCTGCACTCTCACAACTCATGGGGGTCATCATCTTTGCATCCCTGACTGCGGTTGGAGCTCACGTCGTCATTCCCCATCTGCCCGTTCCGTATACGCTGCAGTCGTTTTTTGTGCTGATGGCCGGCGGACTCCTGGGCAAACGTAATGGATTTTTCAGTCAGCTTCTGTACCTCTCTCTCGGCATCCTTGGTATGCCGTTCTTTTCCGAGAGCGGGTTTGGATTTTCCAGGATACTCGGTCCTACCGGAGGGTATCTGATCGGATTTCCCATCGCAGCATTTGTCGTCGGGTATCTTCTCGAATCCCGCGTAACACTTGTTCGATCGGCGATCGCGATGGTTTTCGGACTTCTGATCATTTTCAGCCTCGGTACGCTGCAGCTGAATTTTGCGTACTTTCACGACTGGGGCCAGGCGTTCCTCGGCGGTTTCCTGATCTTCTCCTGGTGGGATGGATTGAAACTTGCGGCTGCGGCTGGAATCGTCTCTGTCATACGGGGGCGCAGGACGTAATTGTCCATGACTTCAGACCGTTCCATATGGGATGAGTATGAGTGGGAAGAATTCATCGCCGCGGAAGACCGGATGCGAGAGAGGTGCCTCGAGCTCCTGTTCCGGGGGAGATATACGCAGGGACGGAGCGAACAGATCATGAAGGTGATGGGGATGTCGTGGTGTGCTTCATGCTGTCTGGAAGATGAAGAGGAGGAATGCGACGAATGGAAGCGGCTCCAGTTCTCAGAGCGGCTCTGCAGCATGGGCACCGAAAACATCAGAGCGATGCCTGTTCTCTTTCAGGCCGGAGATTTCAGTCTTCTGGCAGCGGAAGGTGTCGGGAGAATACCGGAATCCTGCCGGCAAAACTCGTCCGTCGTGGATTTTCTGTCGAACGCCGGTCTCATCGCGGCGAGTATTGCCATTGGTCATGAAGTTGGTGAGCCGGCAGGGAATATCGCCTACTGCAAGCGTGCACTCCGCGCCGCGAATCTTGTTCTCGATGCACTCCGTGAAATGAAAAAGGAAGGAATACTCATGCCACCGCTTTATGATGATCTTGCCGAAGAGGCAACCGAGCTCAGGAACGCGGTAGCGTTGTACGTCGCGGATGTTCGCGAACGGTTCCGGTTCGAATGCTGAATTCGTTGTAGTTCTTCTCTCAAAGTTCCTTTCGTACAATCCGCAAATCCAGTATCCGATCAATTCGGAAGTTGCGCTCCGCACGCGCGCTGTGACAAAATCCGATAAGGTATTCTTCCTCGCCTTTACCATACTTCCCGGTGATGCATTCCTTCGGCGTAATGACGCGGTCGGTGATCCCGGCTTCGAGGGGTGAGAAATATTTGATCCAGAGATCTGATCCTGTACCCAATGCGTCGCGGACAATGGTCAGGCGATGCGCATTCAGGGCGCGGGCGAGGTCGGTTCGACGAAGATCAGCAAGTGTGCTGCAACCGTATGCTTTCAGCATGGAGCTCAGCATCGTGAATAACCGCGCAGTCACCATCGTATCCTCCAGTGCGCGGTGCCGAACGGGAAATGGAATGCCAAGAGCCCGAGCAACGTTTTCCTGCGTGTAGCGTTGAAGCCCGGGAAGGAGTTGGCGGGCAAGAGCGAGTGCATCCACGACGGGGTTTTTGATTCTGGGTGCTCCCGAGAGTTGAAATTCGGTTTGAAGGAATGAGAGATCGAATGGCGCGTTGTACGCAACCAGGACCGAATTCTCGAGGAGAGCCCGAAGCCGCTCTGCAATTTCCGGGAAGATGGGAGCATCGACGAGCATCTGTGGCGATATATTGTTGACCGCGAATGCCCCGCCGGAGATCGGGCGTTGGGGGTCGACGAGAGTACTGAACGTATCCATAACGGCGCCGCCACGGAGCTTCACCGCTGCAACTTCACACACCCGGTCGCCCCGCTCAGCGGAGAGGCCCGTCGTCTCGACATCGACCACGAGAAAATCGAGGGTATCGACGTGCTCGTCGTTCATGCCCTACGGTCGATCCTCAAAATGAAGAAATTCATTCCATCGTCTGTAGAGCTCAGCTGTTGCCACAACATCTCCCAGACAATATTCCGCGATCTCGCGATACCGTTTCTCGCGGAACACGTTTCCCAGATCAAGACCTGTGATGCCGCTGCCTTTCGGACTCCTGATCCCGAATGCCTTGCAGTAAAAGTCGAGATTAAATTTTCGCATGGCACCGTAAAACGTGAGCTGGTCAAGGAGGTCGCAGTGCTCTTTCGGGGCATAACGGTAGGGGAGCAGGTTGCGGGTCGGATGAACCTGAAGCAACGCCGATCGGATCTGAATGAAAGGGCAATCGAACGACCTGCCGTTGAAGGTCACGAACTGATCGTAATGGGAAACTGTATCCCAGAATCCCTGCAGGATTTCACGCTCATCTCCGGAACGAAATTCAATCTTTCCGTCTTCCGAAGTGAAACGTTCTTTCCCGTCTGACTGGAAAAACACCTTCCCCGCCATCGTATCGGGATTCAGCATGGCAACTGCGATAATACGCGCGGTCAGTGGATAGAGACTCAACTTTTGGATTTCCTGTTCGCGCTTATCCTCAGTGTCCGCGAACTTCAACAGATATGTTTGCTGGATTTCATCGAACGATGAGAGTTCAAAGGCAAGCGTTTCTATATCAAAAATAACGGACGACATATCACTCCTCCCGAAGTGTGTGAACGTTGGTGAAAAACTTCTTGAGAACGGACCTGATCGTCGGCCAGGAGAAGCCCCTCCGGCTCAGAGCATTGGTGAGCCTTCGTGACTGCTGTTCCGGTGAAAGTGGTCTGACCGACGATCGAAACCTGCGGATCGTTTTTGTCGCCAGAGCGACTGCAGACTCCAGTTCATCAGCCTCAGAATACTGTTCTTCGAGAACCTGAGTCGTCAGATCCTTTGGCACGCCCTTGCGGCGCAACTGGACGGAGAGAAAGCGCTTGCCGGCAGGTTTGCGCATGCGGACGTCGTGAAGGTACGCCCGGGCAAAAGCAGAATCATCGAGGTATCCCGACGTGCGAAGTTCTGTCAGCACTTTTTCAATTACCGACGGGGGGAACTCATCTTCCCGCAACCGCGTCTGCAGTTCGAGCTCGGTGCGCAGGCGGTAACTCAGGAGGCGCATCGCTCGCGTTCGGGCGCGGGAGAGCTCTTCATCTTCAGCCACCTTCCGGAATATCTCGGGATCAATCGCATCACCCTTCCGGAGTCCGTGTTTCAGGAGAACATTGCGGTCGATCCCGAACGCAAATTCTCCGTCCACGAAAATATTCAGACGGTTACGATGCCGCTTCTGGGGTTCGATGGCGGTGATGACCATGACTGATCATCATGCTTTGACCGGTTTCTTCTGCAGTTCGGGTTTTGGTTGCGCAGGTGTTTCGGCACGGGGATGTTTTGCCTGTCCGTCGTCTTCGATAAGTCCGATCTTCTTCCGCAAGCCGTGATCAATCTCCTTGGCGATCTTCTCGTTCTCCTGGAGGTATTTCTTTACGGCATCGCGTCCCTGCCCGATGCGCTCGCCGTTGTACGCGAACCAGGAACCGCTCTTTGTGATGATATTCTGATCAACGGCGGTGTCGATGAGATCGCCGAGCTTGGAGATTCCCTCATTATAGAGAATGTCGAACTGAGCTTCCTTGAACGGCGGTGCAACTTTATTCTTGACGACTTTGACCTTGACCCGGTTTCCCACAACATTCTGGCCGTCCTTGATTGCCTCGATTCTCCGGATATCGAGTCGCAGCGTGGCGTAGAACTTCAGCGCATTGCCGCCGGTCGTGGTCTCGGGGTTGCCAAACATGATGCCGATTTTCTGGCGGAGCTGATTTGTGAAAATGACCGATGTCTTGGACTTGCTGATGGCTGCGGTGAGTTTGCGAAGTGCCTGCGACATGAGTCGTGCCTGGACGCCCATCGTGGGATCACCCATCTCCCCCTCGATCTCCGCACGCGGGGTAAGTGCCGCCACGGAATCGATGACGATGACGTCGAGTGCTCCGCTTCGGACGAGCGTTTCGACGATCTCGAGTGCCTGTTCGCCGTACTCCGGCTGAGAAAGCATCAGGTTATTGACATCAACACCAAGCTTCTTGGCGTAGGTGATATCCAGCGCATGTTCTGTGTCGATGAACGCGGCGATGCCGTGCCGCCGTTGTGCCTCCGCGATCACGTGCAGGCAGACGGTGGTCTTCCCGGATGATTCGGGACCGAAGATCTCGACGACGCGCCCCCGGGGGATCCCGCCGATGCCAATGGCCGCATCGAGTGAAATGGAGCCAGTGGAGATGGAATCGATCTTGGTGATCGGCCCTTCATCCAGTTTCATGATGGCGCCTTTGCCGTGCTGTTTCTCGATCTGCTCGACCGCGATGCGCAGCGCCTGAAGACGCGAGTCTCGTGTGGATTCTTCTGACATGGAAAACTCCTCTCAAAAAACTGTGGTATGTTTGTAGCGCTTACCGCTTGAACCGGGTGAGCAGGTTGAGCACCACGTTTCGCACCTGCTCGGAATCAAACGGCTTCTCGACATAATCGTCTGCTCCGAGATCCCGTGCGGTTTTCCGGGCATCGATATCGTCGATGTTCGACATGAAAACGTAGGGGATGGTCTTCAGCTTCGGATCCTTCTTGACCTTTTCAAACAGGTCAAACCCGTTCATGAACGGCATCCGGACATCGCTCAGAATCAGATCTGGCATCGTTCTCTTCAATTTCTTCAGCGCCGCTTCACCCCCTTCGGCGGTGATGACGGTAAATTCCGCGCCCCGCACAGCCTGTTCGACTGCGTCAAGCCAGAGTTTTTCGTCGTCGACGAAGAGAACTGTTGTTCGCCGTGATGCCGATTTGCCCTTCATGCCATTTTACCCTGCGTTATGTTGCCAAGTGAATTGTGTCGATCACCGAGTACACCGCCCCCCGAGGCTGTAACACGCTCTTCATGACGAAGAACGACTCAATCGTCGCTCTTCGCCGCTCAAAGGTACGTTTTTCCAGTATTGGAGTCAAGTGTTGGAGGTTGCGGCTGCTCTTCACTCTTCCCAGTGTGACGTGCGGATGAAACGCCCTGTCTTCAAGTGCAAAACCGAGAGGGACGAATTTCGTATCGATCTCGTTTTTTAACCTGGCGAGATTCCCGTCGTCGTCGGTACATCCGATCCAGATGACCCGCGGTCGGTGAAGATCCGGAAATCCGCCCAGCCGCTCGTAGGAAATTGGCATCGGATGGAATTGAGATGCGATTGATCGGAGTGCAGACAGAAGCTCCGGCATAACTTCCTGCCGGACCTCGCCGAGGAATTTTATTGTTGAATGGAGTTGATGGGGGAGCTCCCACGAGACATCCGCTCCCGACAGCATGAGTTCTTCCTGCAAGGATTTCATTTCCTGGCGAATATCCGCAGGAGGGTCAAATGAAATAAATGTACGCATCAAGTGCGCGGTTCATTCAATCCGTAAAAGTGTCCGCCGGATCAATTCGAGTGCGGCATATGCTGCGCGCTCCTTCGTTCTGATCCGGTCTGCCCCGAACCGGAATTCCCTTGAAAATCTCCGCTGATCATCTGAATAGCCAATCCAGACCAGGCCGACGGGTTTATCCTTCGTCCCGCCTGAGGGGCCGGCAATCCCGGTTGTTGAAATTCCGATGGATGTTCCGGCAGCCACCCGGATACCCTGCGCCATTGCTTCTGCAACCTGTGAGCTCACCGCACCGTACGTTCGAAGATCACTTTCAGATACGCCCAGGATCTGCGTTTTCGAGAGATTGCTGTACGTAACCACCCCGCGATCGAAATAGTTCGAGCTTCCCGGAATATTCGTCAGAAGATCCGAAATCAATCCACCCGTACATGATTCGGCGACGGAGACAGTCAGCCCGCGCTCTTTCAGGATTTTTCCCACAATCTCTTCGAGCTCATCATCATCTGTGCCGAATATGAATTTGGAAATTTTCTCCCGGATTCTCGATACAGCATCATCCACAATTTTCCGACATTGTGCCTGATCAGGACCAACCATGGTGATTCGCAGGCGGACACCGGAGGGTGAAGGAAGAAATGCGAGCTTCGCTCCGCGCAGGATCTGGCCGAGATCACCAAGACGTTCAGCCAGCAGAGATTCTGCTATCCCTGTCGTTCTCAACGTTCGATGAATCACGGCACTTCCGGGTTGTCGACTGAGGAGGAATGGCATGAGTGACTCGGTGACCATTCTCTCCATTTCGTACGGTACTCCGGGCATTACGACACAGATTCTTCCGTCCTGTGTGAGAATTTCTCCGGGTGCCGTGCCGATTCGGTTCGGCATGACCATCGCGCCGCGTGGTACCAGTGTCTGATTTTCTGCAGCATCAGACCACCCGCGGTCGCGGCTGGCCAGCCAGTGTTGGATTTGTTTCCGCACGTCTTCATTTGATACGAGCTCCGTCCCGAAAAACCGGCATATCGCCGTTCTCGTAATATCATCATGCGTCGGACCGAGCCCACCGGTAATGACCGTAAGATCGTGACGGTGAAATTCTTCGTGCAGCGACTCGAGGATTTGACCAATCTCATCAGCAACTGCAACCAC
>Ga0335079_10000973_pt1 | contig 32418 bp, 35 predicted proteins | sample Lox_Sample_33_FD_206719 | JGI IMG/M metagenome (GOLD analysis project Ga0335079, IMG submission 206719) | Soil microbial communities from Loxahatchee National Wildlife Refuge, Florida, United States - Lox_Sample_3.3 | ecosystem: Environmental > Terrestrial > Soil > Wetlands | place: USA...
CGTGGCATCCGCACCGGGGCATAGAAACGATCACTTACATCCTGAAGGGCGACGTCGAGCACGGCGACAGCATGGGCAACAAGGGCGTGATCACCACGGGCGATATGCAGTGGATGACCGCGGGGAGCGGCATCATCCACCAGGAAATGCCAAAGGGGGACGACGACGGCGCGATGGAAGGGTTTCAACTATGGGCCAATCTTCCGAAGTCTCACAAGATGATGGGTCCCCGGTACCGGGATATCAAAAGCGCGCAGGTTCCGGAGGTGGTGACGAAGAGCGGCGCGAAGGTCAAGGTCATCTGCGGGACCGTAGATGGAAAGCAGGGACCGGTCCGGGACATCGTGATCGACCCCGAATATCTCGACGTGACCATGCCGGCCCTCTCCGAATTCGTCCACCCGACCAAGCGAGGCCACACGGTCTTCGCCTATGTGATTGGCGGGAAGGGCGTGTTCTGCAACGAGAAGAACCCCTTTGCCTATGACGTTGAGGGGGTCAACTACTTTGACATGGAGCGCGAGCCCTACATCCACAACGGAACGGCGGTTCTCTTCGGCGACGGCGATCAGGTAACGGTTTCGGCACAGGGCGAGCCGCTCCGTTTTCTGCTCATTTCAGGCAGGCCGATCAAAGAGACGGTGGCGTGGTACGGTCCGATCGTGATGAACACGGAGGAGGAGCTGCGCGTTGCCTTCGAAGAGTACCGCGACGGCACCTTCATCAAATGAAATAACCCGCCATGGCATTCAACGGGTGCCTGACGTTGAACCGGGAGGCGGGAAGAATGGTTGACTGCATCGCAAGACTTTGCAGCAATTAAACTGACTTGATAATAAAGCGTCATCCCCGCGCGTGGGATCAGGGTACTGCTTTCGAGAGGTGTCGCTTGAGTCGCCTGGCTCTCCTTCACGCGGGAATGACCGTTCCTCGAAATTCACCAATCCTTTGTAGCACAACCCCGGTCTGTTTTATAACAGGACTCAATAGCTCCTCTCTATTTAACGATAGCACCGCCCCCGATGGCTGTCAAGGCCGGGTGAGGCGGCATTGAAGTATTCTCCATAATTCCAATGCTTATACGAACTGTTTCAGGGACAGCCTAAGGCGATCTTCTGCGAAGGAGCTTTAAAGAGCGCCCCCGAGTGTTACAAAAGTGCGACATCCGTAAAAAGAGTACGCGCGCGCAGGTAAGCCATTTCTTTTCCCAGGCCGCTATGATATAGTTCAGAATGCACTGCTGGTCGTAATCAGGCAGGGAATAGACAAAACAGGGGGCCGGAATGAGGAAAATGTCATGCCGCAAAGGATGCGGCGCCTGCTGCATCGCGCCGTCGCTGTCGTCACCGATTCCGGGAATGCCCAAAGGAAAGCCGGCAGGAATCCGGTGCGCGCAGCTTACCGAGGACAATTGCTGCGGCGTCTTCGGCGGCCCTGAGAGGCCGCTGGTGTGCAATTCGTACCAGGCGACAGGAGAGTACTGTGGCACGACCCGCGAAGAGGCAATCAACCTGCTGAACGAGCTTGAACTTTTGACCAGCTGAACAAAAAAATAATCCGGAGAGATGCCGCGGAGAGACGGGTAGATCGAAAAACGAGCGGAGGGCGGAGCAATGGGTTTTATCGAACGTGCGGTCAATCTGTTGAAGGGTAAAGAGGAGCGCCCGTTGACAGAAAAACCGGGCAGGAACGACCCCTGCTGGTGTGGAAGCGGTAAGAAGTACAAAAAGTGCCATCTGTCCGAAGACGACAGGGAGCCGGCAAAAAGCTGCTCACTGAACTGCGGACCGTCGTGAGGCTCATGAGGGAGCTGAGTTTCAGCTCTGTGTGAGAGGCCGCAAGGAGGATATCTTCATGGAAGGCAAGCGGGTTCAGGACAGCACCGTGACCATGGCGCAGATGATGATCCCCCAGGACGCCAATCCGACGGGCAACGTGCACGGCGGGGTGGTCGTGAAGATCCTCGACGAGGCGGCAGGCGTGGTTGCCGCCCGCCACGCGCGGGCGAACGTCGTGACGGCGTCGATCGACCGGATGGACTTTCATCATCCAATATTCGTCGGCGACCTCCTGTTCTTCAAGGCGAGTCTGAACCTCGTGGGCAGGACTTCCATGGAGATCGGCGTACGCGTCGAAGCGGAGAACCTGCTCACCGGCGAAGTGCGCCATGCGGCATCCGCCTATCTGACCTACGTGGCGCTTGATGAGCGCGGCAGGCCGAAAGAAGTTCCGCACCTCATCCTGGATTCGGAAGAAGACCGCCGCCGGAACCGGGAGGCCTCGAAACGGAGGGAAGTGAGGCTTGCGGAAAAGAAGAGCGAAGCCGGATGCCAGCGGGAGCCGGACCGCTGCAAATGACGTCGGATGGAAGGTTGCACAAAAAAACTTTTTCGCACGTCGGTTACATTTCAGGCTGTGCTACAAATCTTAGCAAGGTGGACGGGATCCTCTGCCAGGCCTTGAAAGAGAATAGCGACCGTGCCTCGCGCCAAAGACAGAACGCTCGATGAGCTATCGTATTTGAGGGCCGAAAACAGACGGCTTCGCGCGGCCCTCAAGCGCCTCACCCCAAGCCTCGCCATGCTCCTGAAGCGGCGGGGCTTCCTCATCTACAAGAAAGAACCTTCCGAAGACCTTCTGATCCCGGCAAAACGTCATATCAACCGTTTCTATCAGATGCTGTACAAATACTCCTTCCGTCTCTTTCTGCGAGACGTGATCAAGCATCAGGAAAAGTTCACGCTGGAAGACGTGACCCGGTATGCAAGTGCGGGAGTCACGAGCAGCTATCTCGAGCACCTGCTGTCCGTGAAGCTTGTCCGGAAAAAAACCGGAGGCTACATCCTGCCGAGGAGGCCGATCAGGAGCTTCGGCACCACGCTGGAATGGTACGCAGCCGAGGTGCTGAAGCAGGAGTTCGGCGCCGAAGTCGTCTGGGGAGTGAAGTTCAGGCGGCCGAAAGTCGGCGGCGATTATGACGTGATAGCGAGGATCGACAGCTCGCTCTTCTACCTCGAGGTGAAATCATCGCCACCCAAGCAGATCTACGACCGGGAGATCGCGGCGTTCCTGGACCGGGTGGATGACCTGGCGCCGGAGGTCGCAGTCTTCCTGATGGACACGGAGCTGCGGATGAAGGACAAGATCGTACCCATGTTCGAAGCGGAGTTCGCCCGAAGATACGCGTACCCGCCTGAGACGGTGCGCATCGAGCGGGAGCTCTTCCAGGTCATGGACCGGATCTTCATCATCAATGCCAAGGAGGATATCGTGCAGAACATCCGGACGGTCCTCTCCCGATATTACCGGATGAGGCGCGGGGGGCAATGACGCAGGGAGACAGGAGGCTAGGCAGCGGCCAGTTTTTTATCGACATAGTCTCGAACAGAAGCCACTGCCAACGCTATATCCTCTTTTTGCGGAAGGGTCTTCGCGATCCCGTCTATAATGGACCGTTCCCGGACAAGCTCAAGGGAGCGCACGAAGTTCAGGTCGAAGATCCAGGCAAGCTGGAGCAGCTTGAAATCGTTCAGGGTCCTGAGGGACTTGAGCAGCACGAGTTCCCTCTTCCTGAGCGACGAAAGCGCCTCGGCTGAGTATTCGGGCGTGTCGGGCAGGCCCAGGGCCGCGGCATTTGCCCGGTCCTCGTTCCGCTGCGCATAGTAATCGATGAACACGCGCCAGATGTCGAGCTTGTCCGCATCGCGGACCATCCTGAGGAAGAGAAGGGTCTCTACGTCGAGGCCTTCGGGTACCGCCAACGCGTTATGGAGCGTCACGGCGTGTACAACGAGGTCGCGCTTGTTTCGGGGAAGGTTCCTGAGGACGTTTTCCTTCACGAGCACGCTTGCGCCCAGGGCCGCATGGTTTGTCGAGAGGTCGTCGCGAAAGGTTTTGTATCGATGATATTGGGGAAAGCGGCCGACATCATGAAAGAGCGCGACGGCCTCGGCCAGGGCGGCCCTCCCCGGGTCGAGACCAAGGTGTCGCCCAATCTCGGCCATGTTCTCGCATACGCAGCGCGTGTGCTCTTCCTTGAGCACGATGTTCTTCTGGTCTTCCGGGACAGGCGTGTAGAATGACCTGCAGTATTCGGAAAACCATTTCCTTAGGTTGTGTAATTCCTGCCGGTCCATGGTGGGACTCAGTGTACTGGAACAGGAGCGCGGCGTCAAGCAGCAGGAGTGAAGGCCGAAGGCGAGGTCAAAAGCATCTCACGCGGAGGCGCGAAGTGATAAGCAAGTGTCAGCTCCGTGCCCTCTGTGGTAAAAAAAGGAGGTTCTCGTCATGCTCATCAGAGAATTGAAAGATTGCCCGGAATTCATCGCGGGTGATAACTGCATCTTGCGCGAGATCCTGCACCCGGACAAGGCGGACCTCTCGCTCCGCTACAGCCTTGCCCACGCAATCGTGAAGCCCGGCCTCACGACCTGGAAGCACCGCCTCCGAACATCGGAAGTCTACTATATTATTGAAGGCGAGGGCGTCATGTACATCGATGATGAGGCTTCCCCGGCCAGGCCGGGATCAACGATCTATATCCCGCCGAAGGCGATGCAATGCATCCAGAACACCGGGGGGAAAGATCTCGTTTTCATCTGCATCGTGGACCCCGCGTGGAAGAAAGAGGACGAGGAGGTCGTGAGGGAGGCATGATCCGTTCAGGAAGTATTGGTCCATTCCCAAACGCCTGACAGAGACATCGGTCGTTATGGCAGAAAAGAAGCGGTTTGAGAACATCCTGTAGGGGCACCCCTTGTGGGTGCCCATCATGACTTATTGCATTGTTGTGGACGGATGCGATTCCATCTTTCCTGCCTGTCCATCGCGTATAGTACACTTTTCCACGAACTCCTTCTTTGGATCCGATAGATCATAACAGGCGAATCGAAAGCCGACAGGCCAGTAAATGTATGCATAGGGGGGCCAAAAGATTGATGTGATCCTGAAACCGGACGGCAGCTTATCTTTTTTAATGATCTTGTCATCCTGCAGGAGAGTGTATTGTATCCCGGCGATCGAGTTCCAGAAAAACGGTCTTCGTTCGAGCTTCGAGCGCCCTTCTTCATCGTGTGCATTAAAGACAACGCGTTCGCCGTTAATCATCAAATCTGTATCCGGCGGAAGGATGAAGCTTGCCGCTGTATGGCAGCCGGAAAGAACAACTATCATGAGCAGCGTTGAAAAAGCATATCCTTTCATAAGTCCTCCTACCGTTTTATTCTTATTTAAAAAGCAACCACAGAGAACGTCGAGGAAATACTGAAATAGTAGTCGGGTGCGAGAAAACATATACCTCACCCCTCGGCGCCAGCGTAGTTTTGGAGAAGTTCTAGCCACAGAGTTCATAGACTTTTTTGAACATCTAAGAGATTTCTTCTCAGTGTTCTCTGTGGTTAAGTTTGTGGTTTCAACCTCGCCGGGGCACTACACTGATCGATCCGCTATTTTCGAGTATCGCCGACTGGACCTCCTCAGAGGAAGCGCAGCCCGCCTTGCGTAGAGCAGCATTCAGCTCATGGTGTGTGAGCTTTGCGGCCGCCATGACCTCTTCAAAAAGTTTGCCGTTATGGATGAGGACCTGCGGACGTCCCTCGATGATGGCCTCCAGCTTCTTGCTGCGCCACGTGGCGAGGCTGACGAGGTAGTTAAGGGCGATGAGCGTCGCGGCGGAAATGAGGCCGCCGATCAACGAATTGTCCCCCGCGTTCATCGAGTTCTGGACGGCGTTCGACAGCACGAGCAGCAGGACCAGGTCGAACGGCGCCAGCTGGCCGACCTGCCGCTTGCCGGTAATGCGCAGAAGAGCGAGAAGGAAAAGGTAGACGACAATGCCTCTCAGGATCAGTTCCCACCACGGTACGGACATGTTGAACATATGGCTCTTTCTCCGGAAGGTAGGTTAACGTGCGGCATGACGAGCGCGGGTTATAGCGCCCATCTCGATGCGCCCGTTGGATTAGTGTCGATTCGGGCTGCCCTCGACCTCCAGCAAAAAAGTTCTGAAACGCGATAATCTCATTACGTTCATTGAGAACAGTGGATTTTATTTTGATCAATCCTATTCTTTTCCTTAATTTCTTTTAATCTTTTTTTGTTATAGGATCAATGATAGGAGCAAGTAATTTTGTCATCTCATTATATATATCTAAAACAGCCTTTATTTCTTCCGGATTTCCATGCCAAGTTACTTCGTAATATTTTGAGTTAACAGTTAGACCGAGTGACGCACTTATATTGCTTGGCTGATGGTATTCAATTTTTTCAAAATCTATCTGCCTTAAACGTGAATATAAATGCTTTGCATCTTCGATATTTACTTTTCCTACTACTTCTTCTCTATTATTTTGTGATGGCATGACAAAAGAAATTATTTTTCTCGTAACGACGCCATCCTGATTAACTGAAAGAATATGGTGTGTTGCTGCAAAGCCACCACCAGAACTTTTTGAAATAGTAAAAGTATCTGCTGCACCACTGAGACTTACTAAAAAAATGAAAATCATAATCGGTGCAGAAATCAATCCCAAAAATAATCGCATTTTGCCTCTCTGGATCTAACCGTATATCAAGCGACAAAATGAGTCTATCAGAAATCAATTTATTGCACAACGAAATTGACCATCCTATTGCTATTGTTCTCTTGACTTGTCGGTCATTGCTGCTTGGAGCGCGGCAATCTCGCGGTAAAGATTATTTCATCGCTTCGCTCCTCGCATGACACGCGATGAAGTGCGCCATGCCTCGATTTGATAATAATGGCAATAAATAATTTTCATGCTATAATCCCGCATGCGTTTCATCGCCGACCTCCACGTCCATTCTCACTACTCCCGCGCAACGAGCAAGGACATGTCGCCCGAAGGCATCTGGAAATGGGCACAGCTCAAGGGTATCTCCGTGATCGCGACCGGAGACTTCACGCATCCCCAGTGGCTGAAGGAGCTTGATCAGAAGCTCGAACCTGGAGGCAGCGGCCTCTTCACGCTCAAAAAGGAATATCAGACCGATGATGTTCCTGCCTCCTGCAAGGCCGATGTCTCGTTCATCCTTTCGGCGGAGGTCAGCTGCATCTACAGCAAGAACGGGAAGACGCGGAAGGTCCATTCCGTCATCCTCGCGCCGGACTTGTCGGCCGCTGCCCGGCTGAATCTGGCACTCTCGAAGATCGGGAACCTCAAGGCCGACGGCAGGCCGATCCTCGGGCTGGATGCCAAGGAGCTGCTCAGGATCACGCTCGAAGCCTCGCCGGAGAATCTCTACATTCCCGCCCATGCCTGGACCCCTCACTTCTCGGTCTTCGGCGCGGCATCGGGGTTCGATTCGCTCGAAGAATGCTACGAGGAACTAACACCGAACATTCATGCCATCGAGACAGGGCTCTCGTCGGACCCGCTCATGAACTGGCAGCTCTCCGCGCTCGATAGAATCACCCTCGTTTCCAATTCCGATGCCCACTCGGCGGCCAAGATCGGACGCGAGGCGAACATCTTCGACACGGAGATTTCCTACCCCGCGATGATGGAGGCCATCAGGACAAGGAAGGGGTTCCTCGGCACGATCGAATTCTTTCCCGAAGAGGGCAAGTATCACTCCGACGGACATCGGGACTGCGGCGTGAGCCTCACGCCGAAGGAAACGGTTCTTCATAATTACCGCTGCCCGACCTGCGGCAAGAAGGTGACCGTTGGTGTGATGCACCGCGTGGAGAAGCTGGCTGACCGCGAGCACGGTTACCGGCTTACGAATGCCCCCGGCTTCACCTCGATCATCCCCCTGCCTGAGATAATCGCCGAGGGCTTGCAGTGCGGGCCGAACACCAAGAAGGTCACTGCACTCTATTTTGCCATGCTCGAGAAGCTCGGGAACGAGTTCTTTATCCTCCTGAACGCGCCGCTCGAGGATATCGAGCAGGCAAGCTCCCCACTTGTCCGGGAGGCGATCAGCCGCATGCGGAGCGGGAACGTGAACATCGCCCCGGGGTACGACGGCGAGTACGGCAAGATCAGGATCTTCGAGGACGTGGAGCGCAGAGAGATCAAGGGGCAGATGAAGCTGCTGTAAGGAAAAAACTATGGACAGACGCAAAAGGCATGGAGGACGTTCTTGATGTTATGTTACGGAGTAGTACGGAATTTGTGTGCTCGGGTTTTTTAAACGAAGACCTTACTTTTCAATACCGATATCATCGAGCAGGACCGTGCCATCATTTTCGCTATTAAAGAGAAAATCTATCTCATGCAATCGCTTCAGATTAAACAATGGGTTCGATCGCAAGAAGCGTGAGAAAGGGATCGAAACTGTTTGCAGGATAATTACCGGCGAGGGTTTTTCAAGAAAATCGAACTTTGTCAGCGAGTAATGAAGAGGCTTTTGAAGTGTAATAATGTCACTCAAGGGTAGTTTCGATGTCCTGCCTCGGGAATCGCTCAATTGGATGCTGATATCCGGCAATCCTTTCTGATCCGGACAGAAGAGGGAAAACGTGAGATTGTCCGATGGCTTCAGCCTCAAAGAATGTACTGCGTTTGCGGGGAGCCTGATTCCCCACATCGGAGAGCTTTTCTTTCTTGCCTCCCAGCCGATCGATACGACCCTGTTGCCGCGGCTACCAAAAGGCAAAAAGTAATGATAGTCGATGTCTTGCTCGTGCCACTGGGAAAGATCGCGGCCTATGACTTCTCCGCCGGGGATTGTCGCTGTCGCCGGGTCGATATCTTCATCAAAATCGGCAAGAGCCCGGAAGGCCGAGTCCTGCAAGCGGCTGATATAAGCAGTTCTCGGCAGCCACTCGTCAATGGTACGGTAATCGCGGAAGAACGAAATGTAACGCTTATCGTCTTTCAGTGTGGCATCGAGAAACGAGGAGACACACACTTTAACTATTTGATGCTGTTCATCAGCGCTCAGTTGGTCTTTCATATTCGTAAAAAGCCGGTACAGCCACGGGAAGTCATAGATTCCCCAGTCTGTATTGAATTGACTGTGATTTCCGCCGTGGATATACAGTGCTGCCTTCATGTAATAGGGAGAGATTGCTCCGGGATTGCTGAAATGCACTCGCTGATAAACCCGGCTGCCTAGTATGCTGGGTACTTGCCTGTCATGGGTCCCGAGAAGGAGAAGGTAATTCACATCTCTGATTTCAGCAGGCGTTGTCCGTTCATAAGCAGGCTGGTATATGTCGCTTGGTGCGAAAGCGATCAGAGTTTTGATCTTAAAATTAAAGCTGAATTGCACACTGCCGAATCCTGACTCCACCAATCATGTTGCCGCCATCATAGAGCTTGATGAAAGACGCATACAGCGTTCAATCCATCTCACTTTGATTGTTGGCTTTTTTGCAATGGTGTTTGCTGCAATTGCGGCATGGCCTGTAATCCAAAGGTGGATTCAATCTTCTCAACCCTCGCCCGCAATTGTCGTGTCCCGACCATTACAATCACATTCAACACCAACGATACAAACACAACCCAAAAAATTGCTTTCTGAATAGTTGCGTTTGTCATCTATATAATTCCGAAAGAATTGATACGCCTGTGAGAAACAGGGTGCCTCCGGAAAGGATCCGTTCTCGACGTTCCGAACCTGATTGCCGTTTGGATCAGTCCGCCTATCATGAACCATCTTGAAACCTCGAATAGCACTTAATCTGAAAGGCAAACAGGGGAGGCTTACGACTGCTGATCGACTTCCTCATAGACGAGTTTTGTAATGTCGTGGATGATCCTGGTGAGCGTGTTTGCGTCATCTCCCCGCACCATGATGCCGATGAGAAAAGGACGGCGGGGATGATAGATAATTCCGAACTCGTGCATCTGATGAAGCTCTGTTTCCTTTCCCTCTATCGTGGTTTTAACCGTTCTCTCTCCGAACTTGCCTGCGATGTCAATGTTCAACGGAATGCCAGACGCCATGCCATGCTTCAAGGAAGATCTTGCGAGATACATGAGAGCCTTTTCAGACATTTTTTCGCTGAGATAGGATGCGTTAAAGAGAACCCGGTAGAAGGAAGCAAATGCCCTGAGTGACAAGGAATCATCTTCAGTATGGGGGTCGTATTCGACATTCAGATCCTTGAACACCTTATCGATCCTTTGACGCGGTATGTTGGCAAACAATAGTGAATAGGCGTCATTATCATCCTCGGTCATCATCCGGTAGATAAGATCGTTTACCGTATACGGTCTGTCTGATTCCAATCCTGTTTTTCCCCTGTTCGGTTCCGGATCGAGGGGGCCCTGGGAAGCGTTATAAGTAAGCCTTTTCCGTAAAACGAGTGGATTCGATTCCGCCCACTTGAAATAGGCTAGCATGAGAGGCAGTTTCAAAAGACTTTTGGGCGAGAACTTCTCTTTTTCTCCGATGCCGAACCAATTACCATTGTTAAGATCGCGGAAGTAAACTGATGCAGCTTTTACCTCATTCCGATTGATCTTCTCATCTATCAAAGCCTTGATCTTATAGCGAAAGGGCGCAAGCTCCATGCTGTGACGGTTTTCGCCACCTTCCTTCAGTGCCATAGCAGTGCGAATAAATCTGAAGTTTCCATCCGGGACAAGGGGAGCTGTTTTCTCCGTTTGACCAGGAGTGGTCAGTGCTATAAATCCGCTGCCGATAAAGACACCGATCGCGAAAGCGGCCAGGACGGCGCTCAATAAGATGTTTCTGTTGACCGAAAGCATGTATGTCCGATCTTTCTTGTTCATAGGTAATCAGGCACCATAAAAAAATCAGCGCGATCGCGTTCTCCTGGACACTGATTTTGCAGGCTTGTTCACTTCAGACGAGAGGATGAGTTTCGGGGGTATTCCCTGCGCACCCAGAATCTCGACCAACTGGTCCAGGGCTGCGGCAATGGTTTTCAGGTTCTTTGTTTTCAGTTGTTCGAGCCCTGAAACCAGGAGCCCCTGCGCCACTTCGGGAGATTTCTTTACGAGGTTTTCTCCCTGGGCGGTCAGTTCGACACGAACGACACGGCGGTCCTCTGTTGAACGGACACGACGCACGAGGCCGCGGGTCTCGAGGCGGTCCAGTATTCCCACCACAGTTGCAGGGTGGAGATGCATGCGCATTGCGATTTCCGATACCATGATCGGGGCGCCCTGGGCGATGGTCTTGATCGCCCAGAGCTGAGGTCCGGTAAGGCCAGTCTTATGTTCAGCAAGCTTTGATTGTTCGTTCACGACCTGAAATACCCTGCGTATGTTGTCTATGATCTCAGCCACAGCATCGTTTTTTTCCGCCATCGAAACCTCCAAATTGACTCTTGACAACGGGAAAGCCCTGTGATACAAATGGTTGGTATAGAAACCATTGTAGCACAAAACAGTTATCTGTCAAAGTAATATTTAAGATCGATTATAGGGTCAATACCAGGTAAAAAACAACTCTTAATTGAACGGACCGCCAGAAATGGACGGGAATTACGGCCCAAAACTGTCGCTTCAGGTCAATTTCCGAATACTTATCCAAAGAAAAGGAGGTCTGATTATGGCCATTGCAAACCGTAGAACCTATTCACTTCTCGTATTGCTTCTCCTTGCTTTATTTTCGATCTGGGGTTGTCCTAAAAGAACGGAGATAACGTCCGCACCACAATCACAGGCGACGATTACGAAATCCCAGAAAGAGACGCCGAAGGAAAAAGGGTCTCAAGTAGCGAACCCTGCCACGAAACCAGGGGAGGCTTTGAAAAAGTCGGATGCAACGGCCGCAGATGCCTTGAAACCCATTTATTTTGATTTTGAATCGTCCGTTATTCGCGAAGACGCTAAGGACGTGATGAAAGCGAATGCAGCCTGGCTCAAAGCACATCCGAACGTGAAGATCAAGGTTGAAGGCAACAGTGATGCAAGGGAAGCCAAAAAGTATAACTTCGCACTGGGACGGAAGCGCGCCGAGACTGCAAAAAAATATCTTACGTCCATGGGGATCTCCGGCAGACGCCTCTGGCTCGTCGGTTACGGTAAGGAGAAGTCGGTTTGCACCGAGAACACCGAGAGCTGCTGGCAAAAAAATAGACGAGTCGAATTTGTGGTGAACAATTAACTGATGGTTCGCCTGTCGATGGTATCGATTGGGATATTCTTCATTCGTGGAGTAACTCGATGAGCATCCTTGCACTTGATCACAGAATATCTCCTTATCGTTATCACTGTTAATCTTAGAGCATAGTGGGAATAGCTACGTGCCTCGGCGGTTTTCGTCGCCTTTGTAAGACAAATCGGCTTTCGTACAAAGTAATATTTGGAATCAATTATAGATATAAGGGTCAATGTAAGGGAAATAACAATTCTTAATTGAAGAGACAGCCGTGTATGAACAGAAATCACAGCCCTTAAATTGCCGTTTCGGGTCAATTTTCGAATACTTATTCAAAGAAAAGGAGGTCTCTTATGACCATCGCAAGCCGTAGAATTTATTCCCTTGCCGTACTGCTAGTCATCGCTTTATTTTCGTTCACGGGCTGTCCAAAAAAAACAGAGGTAACGTCGACTCCCGAGGGGCAGGGGTCAAAAAAGGAAGCGGTAACTCAACCGTCGACTCCGTCACCGGAAACCGGCAAACAGGCTACGGCGGCAGGCTCTGAAGAAATGAAAGAAAAGTCAGCCGCAACGGAAGCTTTGAAACCGATCTATTTCGATTTCAATAAACCCCTTATTCGCGACGATGCAAAGGACGTGATGAAAGCGAATGCAGCCTGGCTCAAGGCTCATCCGAAAGTGAAGATCAAGATCGAAGGCAACTGTGATGAAAGGGGAACCAAAGAGTACAACCAGGCGCTCGGCGAGCGGCGCGCCGCCAGTGCCAAGAGATACCTTACGGATATGGGGATCTCGGGCAGTCGCATCTCGCTCATTAGTTACGGTAAGGAGAAGCCTGTTTGCACCGAGAGCGACGAGAGCTGCTGGCAAAAGAACAGAAGGGATGATTTTGTGGCCAACGAATAACCGATCATTCACCGGCTGACGGTATAAACAGAGGTCTTCTTCATTCGTGGAGAATCTCGATGAGCATCTTTGCATTTGACTCTATAGTGCTCGCGGTCGCTCTCCTCATCGTTGGATATAGTGAATTGAAGAAATCCCGGGATCGCGACAGACCGACAAATCCAGCCGCGAAATCGAATGTCCGGACCCGTTGAAATAACGGTACGGCGAATGATTCTATCGCCGGGAGGCCTGGATGAATAATTTCGAAAACGCTAGATGGGGCAGGTTGCGGACTGATCTGGCAAAAGGACATACGCAAGGATTGCTGGGAATCACAAAAGGTGCAGTAGTACCTAAAAAACGGACGGACCTATCGACGGAACAAGACAAACGTAACTACAAAATCATTTCTCTCAAGTTAAAAGTGCATCGGGGCATTTCGGACCTCGGTGCCCGCGTGTATTCGCTCATGTGGTCCAGGAAGAAAAATCCGGGACTGGATCCGCGCGTAAAAGATATAACCGCCCGGATCAAAAGATACGAAACGGAGATCGAGTTCATGGAAAAGGACTTGAAAAGCGCAGTCCGAAAAAGGATGGAGAAGGCGACATAATTTACTCCCTTATTTAGGTCGTCTTCTCATTGGGTGCCGAAGGGCTGCCATTCTCCTTCGGCACCCGTTTCTTTTCATCATAGACAGAGATGCAGAGGTCGGTCATAATGATAGCATAGCACGCAATGCGTGACGCTGAAATGCTTACTAACTATAACAAAGATAAATCCAGGCATATTTTGCGAATGTCATCCAATCTGCTGGGGATATGTTTCGTAATCCTTAACTTTTTTAAATTATGGAAAGTCGGAAGGATTGAAACAATCATCGTAGATAAATTAATCGGCATTACAATGGTATTCTTTCTTATCGCTAGTATTCTATCGTACTTTTCCACGCGGTCACATTTTAATGCTGACAAATATGAAAAATAGCTGATATTATCTTTCTGCTCGGGCTAACCTCGCTGATGATGATTGCTTCGATATGTACATTTGAAATCATGTAACGTCTTAGGATTCTATGCGAAAGAAAATTGTAGAGGGCTCGGTCCTTTTCATCAGCATCCTGAAGTGGCTCTTTCTTGCTGCTTGCATCGGGATCATCGTCGGTATCTCCACAACCGTTTTTCTGAAAGTACTGGGCTTCGGTATTTCAACCACTGCACGATACCAGTACTATTATCTTTTACTTCCGGCTGCGCTGTTTGTGAGCGCGCTGATAGTAAAGGTCTTTGCGCCTGATGCGGAAGGCCATGGCACGGAAAAGATCATCGAGGCCGTACACCGCCATGCCGGGAAGATGAATCTGGCGGTCGTACCTGTCAAGCTCGTGGCAACGGTCATAACTATCGCTTTCGGCGGATCTGCAGGAAAGGAGGGTCCGGCAGCCCAAATCGGAGCCGCCCTATCTTCGGGTTTTTCGCGCTTGCTGCGCTTCGGCGATCGCGACCGCAAAAAAATGGTCATCTGCGGGATCAGCGCTGGTTTTGCCACGGTCTTCGGTACCCCCATTGCAGGTGCTCTCTTCGGAGTCGAAGTATTGTTCGTCGGCGCCGTGCTGTATGACGTGCTGTTACCTTCCTTCGTTGCAGGTATCGTAGGGTATCAGGTCTCCACAACATTAGGTCTCACCTATTTCCATGGCCCGCATTGCATGCTCCCCGCGTTCAGCAGCTTTTTCTTTTTGAAAGTATGTCTTGCCGGACTGTTTTTCGGCCTGTGCTCACTTATTCTCATTGAAATGCTGGGCCTGTTTCATCGACTGAGCCGTGGTCTGAAAATCTGGATGCCATACAAGGGCATCATAGGCGGCGGCGTTCTTGTTGCGCTTTCTTTTCTGTTTTCGACGCATTATCTCGGTCTCGGTCTTGACACGATAAAGAACGTACTAGAAGGAAGAGAAGCGCCTGCTGGAGCATTTGTCCTCAAGATGCTGTTTACGGCGATCACCCTCGGGTTCGGCGGCAGCGGCGGCATAGTCACACCCATATTCTTCGTCGGCTCAACGGCCGGCAGCGTTTTCGGCAGAGTCCTGGGATTCGACACATCGGTGTTTTCGGCTATCGGCATGGTCGCTTTGCTTGCCGGAGCTGCAAACACTCCGATCTCCGCGAGCATCATGGCTATAGAACTTTTCGGGCCTGAGGTCGCGCCGTATGCCGCGGTTGCGTGTATCATAAGCTATCTGATGACCGGGCATCGGAGCGTCTATCCAAGCCAGGTTCTGTCGCAAGCGAAATCATCTTCCCTTAATGTCGCTACGGGCAGCGAGATGAGAGATGCGGGAGACGTTCAGTTCCATGTTCGGAGCAAAACCGTGAGCAGCAGCATCATGGCCGGTATTGATAGATTCAGAAAACAAAAGCACTAGGACTAACAAATTCAGAAAAGCTTAACCAAAACCACCAAACATTGTAAACGAATCTATTGCGTCGCGGACTGAATTTGTATATAGTTATTCCCGTCTAAGTCACAATCCGTATTGCCGCATTTTCCAGCCGGGCTGATCCGGCTTGTCCGGAATCCCTCATTAAGATAGATTTCCCCCAGCTTCAAGCATGCCGGCACAGCGCAAGGAATCGCGCTATGCTTGCCACAATGACGAATATGCGGCGAGGTGTGTTCTCGTGAAAAAATACGTTGTTGCTTTGATGCTGAGCGCCATTCTCCTGGGTGCGCTGTTCGCTGTCATATCCACGAACCGGAAGCCCGATGCGGTGCGGTTCGATGTGAATTACGTGTGGCATGTCGAGTACGATCCCGGCACCGGGACCGGGCTCCTCGTCCGCGGAAGCAGGATCGACCATATCAAGAATAATGTCCAGGCACTGGTGCTGGCGCTGAACATGACAACGACCCGGGACGATCCGGCGCGCAGTCAGGGCGAAGGAGCGAGGTCCAGACTCCCGAGGATCATTCTGCAGAGGGTGGAACAGCAGACTGCGCGTGTCGACATCGCGAACGACCGATACCTGACCGAGAGCATGGGCTCGGCAGGGGCGCAGGACTTTCTCGCCGGGGTGACCTATACGCTCACGGAGAACCCCGGCATCAAGGCGGTCGACTTTGCGTTCAGGGCCGGCGAGCACGCGATGCCGGGTGTGTATACGCGCGGGGACTTCGCGGCGAACTACCAGATCGAAGCCGGCAAAAAATAAGGGGCCGGGGGTCAGTCAAATCGCAACTCCCGATAAAACGATGGTCATGCAGCTCACTCACTCAATCATTCTCGAAGGTCTGAACGCCGCGCAGCAGCAGGCGGTCCTGACCATCGATCGCCCGCTGCTCGTCGTCGCGGGGCCGGGCACGGGCAAGACCCTGACCCTGGTGCGCAGGATCGCATACCTCGCGCATCGGGGCGTGCGGCCCGAGAGCATCCTTGCGGTCACGTTCACGAACCGGGCGGGCCGCGAGATGAAGGGACGGGCGGAAGAACTTCTGGGGGACCAGGCATCGGAAATCTTCATCGGCACCATTCATCTGCTCGGACTCAGGGTCATCCGGGAAAGGATTGGCAGCGGGTTCACGGTCCTCGGCAGGGAAGAGCAGGCCGGGGTGCTGAAGACCATCGTCAAAGTGCCGGCAAAGAAGATGCTGGATATCGCAGAGCGCATATCGCGGGTCAAGAACGATCTCGAGCCTCCCGATGCCGGCCTCAGGGAAGTTCTGGCGCAGTATCAATCGGCATTGCAACGGCGCAGGGCCTTTGACTTTGACGACCTGATCCGCGTGCCGATCGAACTGCTGCAGGACGAGGCTGTCGCGCGAGACTATCGGGACCGGTTCAAGCACATCATGGTTGACGAGTACCAGGACATCAACCCGGCCCAATACCGTCTCGTGAGGCTCCTGGCAGGCTCAGCGAGAACGCCGTGTGTAGTGGGCGATGCGGACCAGGCGATCTATTCCTTCCGGGGCGCGGACCTCGGGAACTTCCTGAAGTTCGAGCAGGATTTTCCCGGAGCGGCCCGCGTGAACCTCATTGAGAACTACCGCTCATCAGGCGCCATCCTGAGGGCGGCGGACAGCGTGATCAGGAACAATCAAAAGCGCCTCAGGAAGGATCTCACGGCGACCCGCGACGCGGGGGTCCCGGTATCCGTTCTTTCCGTTCCCGATGACCGGGCCGAGGGAGCGGTCATCATCCGCGAGATCGAAGCGCGCATGGGCGGCACGAGCCATGAGCAGCACCGGAACACCGGTATAGACCGCTCGGCAACGGGCCGCACGCACCGGTTCTCGGATTTCGGCGTTGTCTACCGGACCAATGCCCAGGCGCGGGCGCTCGAACAGGCCTTTGCGGCTTCAGGCATACCTTTTCAGGTGGTCGGGAAGCGGGGCGGCAGTCAGCGGTCGGAGGTCGAAGAGATGGTCGCCTTTCTCAAGACCCTCGCTTCTCCCGAAGACGGCGAAGAAACGGCTCCCGAGGGACCGGATTCGGCCGAGAAAGCGCTGCTGACCGAGGCCGATTTCTTCGACCCCCGGGCGGACGCGGTCACCCTTATGACCCTGCACATGGCAAAGGGCCTCGAGTTCCGCGTCGTGTTCATTGCGGGGTGCGAGGACGGCCTGCTCCCGTGCACCATCATGAAGGACGGCTCGGACAGCGAGGAGGAGAGGCGGCTTTTTTACGTCGGCATGACGCGCGCGAAGGAGGAGCTACTCCTGATCCATGCACGGAGCCGGTTCCTCTACGGCAAGGGCCTTGGCCCGAAGGCCTCGCCGTTCCTGGAGGAGATTCCGGAGGACCTGAAGGTGAGCAGGGTCGTCGCGGATAAGATAAGGAAGCGGAAGCCGGAAGACAAGCAGATGGGGCTGTTTTAAGACCTGCCCCGAAAAGCACGCGGGGTCCTTCAGGCCATCGGAGGTAAAGCATAGAGGAAAACGGTATTCAAAATCCAGCAGTATCGCGGTCGTCCTGTTTCTGATCATTGCAGCGGTGTATGTCTTTTCCCAGGGGCCGGATCTCACCCAATACGAACCGCTGAAGTCTCCGCGCATTACGAACATGACAACGCAGAAGATGATCGTCGTGACGGCTCAGGGAGACCCGAACCGGGTCGCGAAAGATGCGTTCGGGCTGCTGTTCAAAACCTACTATAAAATCCCGGGGGTATCAAAAAAAAGGAAGCTGGCGCCGCGTGCGCGATGGACGGGAGACGCCAAGGACAAGTCCTCCTGGACCGGGTACTACGGCCTGCCGGTTCCCGCGGACATTGCAGCTCTGCCGGAGCAGGATGGTGCGTCCGGGATGATGGCGGAGCTGGCGACCTGGGAGTACGGAGACGTCGCCGAGATCCTTCACATCGGCCCCTACGGCGAAGAGACCCCGACCATCGAAAAGCTGCACGAGTTCATCAGGCAGCATGGTTACGAGATAATCGGGCCGCATGAAGAAGAATACGTGAAGGGGCCGGGGATGTTCTTCAAGGGAGACCCGAAGAATTACTATACCATCATACGATATCGCATCAGGAAACCAGCTTAAGCGGAGAGCATCCCGCTGGCCATACCGCCTACCCCTGCGTCTTCGCACCTCGCATGAGCGCAGCAATCGGATGTTACGAAAGGAATGTGGAAAATCGTCCCCATGCCGAGCCTGATCTCAATAGAGGATAAGAAGTTCACCCCGAGATGGATCATCGCATCGATCATCGTCAATGCCCTCGTCAACACGCTGATAGCCGTCATTCTTGCCCAGGAGATGGACGTCGTAAAAAATTATCTCGATGTTTTCTCGGTCCGCACGGGTGAGCGGCTCGCCTACCGGATCGACATTCCCGACAACCTCAGGAATTTCATGATCCCGCCGTTGCTCATCCAGCCCCTGGTGGAGAACGTCGGGTTCCACAGTAAATCTGGAGTTCCTCTATAACAGCCAGGGATATGATGACGCGGAAGCCACCGCATATTATGCGCTGAGACAGAACGCGAATGACCATTTTTTTGACGGCGGACTGCTGTCGGGCCTGTCTCAGATGACGCTGGCCGAAACGCTCAACACAGGATTGCCTTTTTTGAAACGGTATTACGTTATGGGGCAATTCCAGGTGCGGGAGATCAAAAGCGTGCTGGACGTCATTGTGAGATATATTTACGGACTGGAGGAGCATGCCGGACAGGCGTCGACAATCGTCGAGTGGCAGGTCTCGGATCGCATCCAGTTGTTTAACATCAACACTGCTGCCGTCGATCACGGCAGTCAAAACGAGTTCAACTCGCTTATCAATAAGAGTTTCATGGCAGGGATTGAAATTCACTTTTAACCTTTGATCCGCTGCCAAGCGCCGGCTCATGGGAGAGAATGTGGATTTCTCATTGACAAGGAGCTGCAGTTCACTTATATTTTTTTAAACATGATGCCGAATGACCTCCTCGCTGTTCAGCCTGTTCGCAAGGCGGCAGGGCATCTCATTGCCGTGGCTGTGGCAACGCGATGAACCGGTTCTGAACTATCGAGGGATAGAGAACACTCACCAGGCCGCGGAAGATCAGGTTCCGCGGTTTTTTGTTTTCAGAGGGCCTTTGCAGCCGCAGACTCGGTACCGCCTTGAGCGTTAACCGGCGTTGTTCCAGCGCAAAGAAAAAGGAGTTCCTATGAAGGATACCTTAAAACCCGGGATCGAAGCGGAGTTCACCTTTCGCATTCCCCCATCAAAGACCGTGCCCGCGCTCTATCCCGAGTCGCCGGAATTCCAGGAAATGCCGATGGTCTTCGCAACAGGATTCATGGTCGGCTTTATTGAGTGGGCCTGCATAAGGGCCGTAAATCCTCATCTTGACTGGCCGGAGGAACAGACCGTAGGGACGCATATCAATGTCTCGCACACCGCGGCAACTCCCCCCGGTGTCGAGGTGACGGCCCGTGTGAAGCTCGTCGAAGTGGACGGCCGGCGCCTGGTCTTCGAAGTGGAGGTGCACGATGCACTCGAGCCGATAAGCACGGGGACCCATGAGCGTTTCGTTATCAGCAAGAGCAGGTTTGATGAGAAGGTGAGCAGGAAGAAAGGCGCCTGATGCAAAAGGACAGCAGGGTAAGAGTGATCACCGCTCTCGCGACCCTCTATCTCGCATGGAGCTCGACCTATCTCGCAATACGGTTCGCCCTCGAAGGCTTTCCGCCGTTCTTCATAGCGGGGTTCCGGAACGTGCTGATCGGAGCGGGAATATACATCTATCTGCGGGCAAAAGGCGCCGCGGGACCAAGCCGGGCCGAGTGGGGAGGCTCGGCAACGGCAGGGGCTTTTCTGCTGCTCGGCGGGACCGCGGGCGTTGTGTACGCGGAGCAGTGGGTGGGCTCTGCCGTCTCCGCCCTGGTGCTGGCCACGACGCCGCTGCTGACCGTGCTGTTCGCGGGAATCTGGAGGCAGTGGCCGGAGCGGCGCGAATGGATCGGCCTCATGCTGGGCCTCGCCGGCATCGCGCTGCTGAACCTCGACGGCGATCTGCGCGCGCATCCCCTCGGAGCGGCGCTGCTCGTTCTCGCTGCCCTGTCGTGGTCCTTCGGCTCGGTCCTGAGCCTGCGCCTGCCCATGCCCTCGGGCATGATGGCCAGCGCGACCCAGATGTTCTCCGGCGGGCTGCTGGTGATGCTCGTAGGTACAATCTCGGGAGAGCGTTTGCCTGCCCATCCCTCCCTGCGTTCGCTCGGAGCGCTCATCTACCTTGCGATCTTCGGTTCGCTCCTGGGCTACACGGCCTACACCTATCTGCTGAAGAACGTCCGGCCCGCATTGGCAACCAGCTATGCCTATGTGAACCCGGTCCTAGCCATGCTGCTCGGCGTCTGGCTCGGCGGGGAGCATATGACGACGATGGGCCTCCTGGCCATGGCAATCATCCTTGCGGGCGTCGTGCTGGTCATTATTGGCCAAAGGCAAGTCAAGCCGTGAGCGCCCGTACATCAACTTCTCATCCGGACCTTATCACCGCACCTAACCCTGGCATCAGTAATATTTGATCAGCATCAGAATAAATACCCTCATTTTACTTGACAATTCGGGATCGTTAATTTAACATATCAACATTGCTTGATTTGATAAGTGGAGGGCGCATGCAGGACCTGGTCTCTTTATTCAAGGCCCTATCTGACGAGACGCGGCTACGGATCGTAAAACTGCTGGAGCAAGGCGAGCTTTGCGTGTGCGATATTGTTGCCGCGCTTGCCATGGCACAGTCCAAGGTTTCCTTTCACCTTGGTGTGCTGAAAGAAGCGGGGTTCATTCAAGACAGGAAGCAGGGGAAGTGGATACATTATCGCCTCAATGATTCGGATATGCTCAAGCGGCTCCTCATGCTGAGCGTGATCGAGAGAATTTCAGAGGATGCAATGAAGGAAGATAAGAAAAGACTAGCCCTGTTTAAAAAGGAGAAAACCGCAAAGGCGGTCATCACCAGTCTGCGCGGGAAGGCAGCCTGTTGCGGGAGATGACGCATGAAGCTGGCTATATTCGGAGACATCCACGGAAACAGTGAAGCCCTCAATGCCGCATACGAAGAGGTACTCCGCATCAACGTGGATCAAATATTTCACCTCGGGGACCTTGGGGGATATGCCCCCTTTGTAAACGAGGTTGCGGACTTCCTGATCGATCATGGAATTGCCGGGGTTCAGGGTAACTATGATGAGGCCGTGGCGAATGACCGTGAACACTGCGGATGCAAATATGAAGACCCTGTTCAGGAGCAGATGGCCACGCTCTCGTTTGAGTGGACAAAGAAGCACGCAACCGGGAGGACGAAGGAGTTCTTGAAGCATCTTCCGACGGAAATCAGCTTCACTGCAGACGGGAAAAAAGTCTCCCTCTTTCATGCGTCGCCGCGCAAGAACAATCTCTACTGGTATGAGGACCGGCCGGAAAAGTTCTTCAAAGAGATGTCCGACAAAACCGACGCAGACGTCCTGATCTATGGCCATACTCATAAGCCTTATCGCAAGGACATCGACGGGAAAATGTTCATCAATGCCGGGAGTGTCGGCAAGCCGAAGGACGGAGACCCGCGCGCGTGTGTTGCCGTGTTAGAGATCACGCCGGACTCGGTGGCCACGGACTTCATCCGGGTCCCGTACGATGTCGAAAAAACGGCAGCAGCTATCACAGCGGGCGGTCTGCCAATTTATTTCGCGGAGAAACTGAGACAAGGCAAGTAACGATGGGGAATGAAGGATGATGAGGCCGATTGCCGGCGGGGCAGAATGGTTCATTCGGTGTCCCTTAAGCTCAACTTGCCGCCTCCGAGGAGGAGCAGCATATGATAACCCCGGGGTTCACTCAGCAAAAAAGCAGACTCTATTCCTTTGCCTCCGCACTGGCGCTCATCACCATCGCATACAATATTGTTGAAGGCGTGGTCTCCGTTTTTTTCGGTCTCGAAGACGGCAGTTTGGCGCTCTTCGGATTTGGAGCGGATTCCTTCGTTGAAGTTATTTCGGGCATCGGAATCTGGCACATGGTGCGAAGGATCAGGAATAACGACAAAGAGGATCCCGACACGTTCGAGCAGACGGCGCTCAGGATAACGGGAGCCGGATTCTTTGTTCTGACGATCGGGCTGTCGATCACTGCTGCTGTCGACCTGTACCGGGGGCATAAACCGGATACTGCGTTCTGGGGCATTGTTGTGTCCGTCATTTCCATTGCCACGATGTGGCTCCTGGTCCGCTATAAAGTAAAAGCAGGGAGACAGCTCAATTCCGAGGCTATTTTATCCGATGCCGCCTGCACCCGCGCCTGCTTGCAGCTCTCAATCGTTCTGCTCATAGCAAGCGTTGGATACGAACTCACCCATATAAGCGGGATCGACTCCATCGGCGCATTCGTGATTGCGGGCCTCTGCTACCGGGAGGGAAAAGAGGCTTTCAAGAAAGCGAAGGCAAAAAGCCTTGCCTGCGTGTGCGGCGGGTCTTGCCGGGCGGGCGCGGCTGAGAATGAATAATTCATAGTCTAAGGACCAGCGGGAATCGATGAACGACACAGCGGCTAAAAGACTTTCTTTCCTGGACAGGTATCTGACCCTCTGGATATTCAGTGCAATGGCGCTGGGAGTCGGTCTCGGCTATTTCATCCCCGCAATGGAAAAACTTATCAACCGTTTTCAGATTGGGACGACCAATATTCCCATTGCAGTCGGCCTCATTTTAATGATGTACCCGCCCCTGGCGAAAGTAAAGTATGAGGAGCTCGGGGAGGTATTCAGGAACAAGAAAGTGCTTGCCCTTTCGCTCGTGCAGAACTGGGTGATCGGTCCGATCCTGATGTTTTTGCTGGCCGTTATTTTTCTGCACGATTATCCGGAATACATGGTTGGACTTATCATGATCGGCCTGGCCCGTTGCATCGCAATGGTCATCGTCTGGAATGACCTTGCATGCGGAGATACGGAATACGCCGCCGGCCTCGTGGCTTTCAATTCGGTATTCCAGGTTCTGTTCTTTTCCGTATATGCGTATGTCTTCATCACGATCCTTCCTGCATGGCTCGGGCTGAAAGGTGCGGTCGTACCTGTTTCAATCGGCCAGATCGCCGAGAGCGTATTTATCTACCTCGGCATTCCGTTCCTCGCGGGATCGGCAACAAGGTTCAGCATGGTGAGGGCCAAGGGTCGTCAATGGTACGAACAGGCATTCATTCCCAAAATAAGCCCACTGACGCTGATATTTCTCCTTTTTACGATCATCGTAATGTTCTCGCTGAAAGGCAACTACATCATCAGGCTTCCCCTCGATGTTGTAAGAATAGCGGTTCCGCTCCTGATCTATTTTGTGGCAATGTTCATGGTGTCGTTCTACCTGGGGAAGAAGATCGGGGCGGACTATCAAAAGACGGCCACCCTGTCATTTACCGCTGCCAGCAACAACTTTGAGCTTGCCATTGCTGTTGCCGTCGCCGTCTTTGGACTTAACTCGGGGTCAGCATTTGCCGCGGTCATCGGCCCGCTTGTCGAGGTCCCTGTCCTGATAGGCCTGGTGAACGTTGCTCTGTATTTCCAGAAAAAATATTTTATCGTAGAGCATTGCAGGATCAGGGAATCAAAGCCCGTATGAAAAAGACATCACTTTCCGACAAAAAGAGGTGAGCGATGCAGACATTGAAGTTCGTGAAGAAGGAAATGCCCGGTTATGTTAAGGGCACCGTCAATTCATCCGTTGGCATGGTAAGTCGTGTCTCTTCCGACTGGGTACGCGCGGACTACTGGGGCATGATCAAGAGCCGGGTGAGCGCGTTCCGGATGAACTATCCGGTCCATCCGGGTTTGTACGCAATCGGAGGGCCGACGAAGGGTTCCGACGTCTTCGTCACCGCCAATTACAAACTGACCTTCGATATCCTGAGGCAATCGCTCAGGGGCATGGACGCCTGGGTGTTGGTGCTCGACACGAAGAGCATCAATGTGTGGTGTGCGGCAGGCAAGGGGACCTTCGGGACGGACGAGCTGGTGAAACAGATCTCGGAAGTGAAGCTCGACTCCGTCGTGAACCACCGTCGTATCATCCTTCCCCAGCTCGGAGCGGTCGGTGTGAGCGCGGCAGCGGTCCAGCAAAGAACGGGCTTTCGCGTATCCTTCGGCCCGGTGCAGGCCCGGGACATTCCCGCCTATGTCAGGGGCGGGTATAAGAAGACGAGGGAGATGGGAACGATAACGTTCGCGATGAGTGACCGGCTCATCCTGACACCGATGGAGATCAATCCGGCGATGAAGAGGTATCCCTGGTTCGCGGCCGGCGTGCTGCTCTTGTTCGGGCTCGAGCCCACGGGCCTTCTGTTCAGGCAGGCGTGGTTTGGCGGCCTGCCGTTCCTGGTGATGGGCCTGATCGCGGTCTTTGCAGGCGCCTTCGTGACGCCGGTCTTACTTCCTTTCGTTCCGTTCCGGTCCTTCGCGATCAAAGGGTGGATCATGGGACTGGCCATGGCCCTGCTCGCGATGCAGGTCTTCGGCATCGTCGATCGCGGCAGCATGCTTCTAATCGCTGCCGCCTACCTGCTTTTTCCCGCGTTCAGCTCCTATATCGCGCTCCAGTTCACGGGCTCCACGACCTACACGGGCATGTCGGGCGTGAACCGGGAGCTGAAGATCGGCATCCCGGTGTATCTCGGCACGGCAGTCGTTTCGGCCGTCCTCTTGGTGCTGTACAAGCTTCAGGAATGGAGGGTACTGTGAAATACCTCGCGAACGTGACAACGCTCAATTATATCGCTGACAAATGCGCCGGCTGCGGCAGGTGCGTCGAGGTCTGCCCGCGCGGCGTCTTCGCCATGCGGGACAAACGGGCCGCGGTCCTGGACCGGGACCTCTGCATGGAGTGCGGGGCCTGCGCCCTGAACTGCGAATTCGGCGCGATCACGGTCAGCTCCGGCGTCGGCTGCGCCTCGGCCATCATCAACAGCCTTATCAACGGCGGACCGCCGACCTGCGACTGCAGCGGCGGCAGTGCCGGAGGATGCTGCGGGTAAGAACTATCGGCATCGAATGCCGCACCCGGTCTCGCAAAAGATGCAAAAGTACGCAGAACAGCAAGACCCGGTCTGATTCTCGTCCATGCTATCGCCTCAACCCCGTCCTGCACATGAACTTGCAAGTCATGCGATCCGCAGCGTTACCGGCCGCTGTCGCAGCGTGGTGCGCAGCGGCATTCGACTGTCCCGGGTTTTGAGGTCACGATGCGAATCCGGTAGCCGGCCTCGAGGCCGCGCTCTTCCGGCCCGTGGTGCGGGTTGCACCCGTGCAAAAAGCAAAAGGCCTGTCAGATCTGACAGGCCTTCTGGTGTTCCTCATGTATGGCTTTTGCCGCCCGGTATAATGAAATGGCGGTATGCAGTCATGTGCTGCTCATGCTGCTACTTCGTGGTGGGAGCTGCCGGCGCTGCTGCTTCCTGTTTGTGCTTCTTGACGTGCTTCGTCTTCTTGGCTTTCTTCGCCTTAGCGGGGGCCTTTTCCGATGTTGCCGGCGCCTTATCCGCCGCGGCCGGCGCCTTATCCTCAGCGAACGCAACGCCGAGGGTCAGGGCGAACGCCACTGCCGTGAACAGAGCGACTATCCTTTTCATAGGGATTCACCTCCTTTCCGGTTTTGCTGTCTCATATTATGAGACACGGCCGGATTAAGAAGGTTGAATGGGAAATATAAATGTGATGGCGCTGAAGGGGGATGCGGGACCGGGACGGGTCTCATCCCGCCTCCGTCAAGATGGACAATGGAGCCATGCTTTTTTCTCCCCGCGAGCGCTTTCTTCACCGGAGGGAACGCGTCTAGGTCCGTGCGCGGCGAATGGTGGCAGCCTCTTTCGTTGGATGCACGTTCGGGAACGCTTTACTCAGGCTTGTACCAGTTCCTTCCGCGCTTCATCTCCTTCTTCACGGTGGGGAATGCGTCAAGGTTCGTATGGGGCAGGAAGAGGGCGGACATGTACTCGTCCATGAAGCTGCGCGACACGGACAGCTCGATGTAGGTCATCTTCTTCGCGATCTCCTCGGCCTCATGCCGGAGCCGGTCGCAGAGGAGCGCGTAGTAGGCCCCCATGATCGAGGTGTTTCCGAGGAACTGAAACTTGTTCACGGGCATGTCGGGCAGCATGCCGATGGTGATCGCGCGCTCCACGTCAATGTAGCGTCCGAATCCGCCGGCGATGTAGAGCTTCTGGATGTCGTTGAAGGTCATTCCCATGTGCGACAGCAGCGTGGCGAACCCGGCGTAGATGGCGGCCTTGGCCCGGATGAGATTGTCCAGGTCAACTTCGGTGATCACGATCTCCTTGTTGACGGCGCTCTCGACCCGCCACGAGAGAACGAACTCAAGCCCGCTCTCGCCCCGCCGGATGCGCTTGGACTTGATCTCCTCCCTGATCTTGCCTTTCTGGTCGATGACCCCGTTGAGGTACATCTCGGCAAGGGCGTCGATCATTCCGGACCCGCAGATGCCGATCGGCTTCGTGTCGCCGATGACCCGGTAGTTCACCTCAAAGGTCAGGGGATCGATCTCGACCTCCTCGATCGCGCCTTCCATGGCCCGCATGCCGAACTTGATGCCGCTCCCTTCGAAGGCCGGTCCGGCCGAGCACGCCGCCGTCACGAGCCATTCCTTGTTGCCGAGCACGATCTCGCCGTTCGTACCGATATCGATGAACAGCGATACCGGGTCCTGTCTGTGGATCTGGGACACGAGCACGCCGGCGGTGATGTCGCCGCCCACGTAGCTTGCCACGTTCGGCATGGAATAAATGATCGCCTGCGGGTGGATCTGGAGACCCACGCTCTTGCCGCGGATGAGCGGGAAGAAGGTCGCCGCCGGTATGTAGGGCTCCTCGCGGATGTTCGCGGGATCGATGCCATAGAAAAGGTGCTCCATGGTCGTGTTGCCGGCAACGACGATATAGTCGATCATGCCCGGGGAGACGTTGTGTTTTTCCGCCAGCTCGGAGAGCATCGCGCCGATGTTGTCCACTGCCAGCGCCTGGAGCTCCTTCAGCCCGTTGCGTTCGGTCGCATAAACGATCCTCGTGATCACGTCGTCGCCGCACTTTGTCTGGCTGTTGTAGGTCGAGGCGGTGCCGACGACGTGGCCGTTCGACATGTCCACGAGGTACACGACGATGGTCGTCGTTCCGATGTCCACGGCAGCTCCGTAGCGGCTTTTCGTAGCATCGCCCGCATAGATGTCGAGCACCTCGAGGACCTCTCCCATACTGAATACCGAGGCCGTCACCTTCCACTTCCCCTCGCGCAGCACATGGGGCAGTTTGCTCAAGACCATGTAGTTCAGGTGAAGGTGCCCGGCGTTGAAACCGGCGCCGTCGAGTGCGCGGCGAACGCGTTCGAGATCGGCGATGTTGTCATCGATCGTCGGCTGACTGATCTCGAGATAAATGCGGTTGATGCGGGACTCGAGGCAGCCGCCCGCCTGCTTCATGAGCCTGAGCAGTTCCTCCGTGTTCGCGCCTGTCGCGATCTTGTGCTTCGCCTGCATGCGCGATTCGGGAGGGATTTCCACGGTGAGTCCGCTCTTCACCTGGGAGACGCAGGCGAGAGCGTACCCGCGGCTGGCCTCTTCGGCGGTCAGGAACGACCGGGACTTTTCGCTCTCGATCTTCCCTTCCTTGATGATGACCTTGCACTTGCCGCAGTTGCCCTTGCCGCCGCAGGACGAGAGCACGTACAGGCCCGCCGCTTTCACGGCCTTGAACAGGTTTGTACTGTCGTCGACGTCAACGGTGACGTTGTCCGGGAGAAAGGTGATTTTATGTTTCATGGGCTGAATATAACAGGGACCGTGAGGGGGGTCAAGGGGATTGTAAGCGGAGCACGCACAGGGATCCGGATAAAAGCGCTCTGCCGGTCATCCTCATGCCGAATGACAACCTGTCCTCATTGACAGGGGAGCAGAAATCTACTACACTGGAGCCGCTGGGAGGGGGTTGGATGCGGTTACCGATGGCGTGCTCGCTAGTGCTTCTTGCCGTGATATTCTCCGCCTGCGCCTCGGCTCCGCCGCCGGGGCACGTCAGCGGCTATTCCTTCCCGGTCGCGGACAAGGCCGCGAAAACGGCGCTGGCCCTCGTCGGCAGGCCCTACAAGTTCAAGGGGGACAGCCCCCAGGGGTTCGACTGCAGCGGACTCGTCCGGTACAGCTACCTGACGGCCGGGCTTGACCTTCCCCACGGCACCGCCGCCCTCAAACAGAGGTCCTCCCCCATATCCTTCCGCGACATCCGCAAAGGCGATCTGCTGTTCTTCACCCAGTACGGCAAGAAGTATTCCCATGTGGGCATCTCAACCGGCCAGAACGAATTCGTACACGCGCCGAGCAGCGGCAAGACCGTGCGTGTCGACAGCCTCGACGATCCCTACTGGAAGGACCATTTTCTCGGCGCCCGAAGGCTGTGACCGAGAACCGGTTCTCTGACGACCTTCCTCCGAAACAGTGCCGCATACTCCCCAAAAAAGATCCTGCCCTTCTTCCTGAGCGACAAGGCGCTATCCTCAAACCAACATGAAAAGCACACAGCCTGTCACTGCCAGGCCGCGAAGAGCACGAAGGAGACCAGGTTATTGTAAAAGGGGAATCTGCAGGAGATGCTTTCTGAGTTACTCTGAGGCGGGTTCTTTACTTCTTCTGCTTCTTTGCCGACTTTCTAACCTCGGCCCGGAGGGCCTTCTTTTCCTTTGACTTCTGCGCCACGCCGCTCCAGAGGCCGTAGAGCAGGACCTGCACGAGGAGGACCGCGGCGAAGCCGACGTGGATGCCGTATCCGAAGGAGGCGGCCATCTGGTTCGCGGCCTCTTCGATCCTGCGGTAGAGCATGAGCATGTTCGTCATTGCCGTGATGAACGTTACCGCTGCCCCGGCGACGACGCCTTCAAGGATGGCCTGGCCCTGGGTGGTGTTCCCGATCCAGAGCCCGGTGCCGATGCTGGTCAGCAGCGCGATCAACCCGAGGAGGATGAGGCCGTCGGTCCCCATGAGCCAGGGATGGTCGCCGCGCAGGAGCCGGCCGACCGTGTCGACCCCGAAGTTGCCGTAGAGGCTCTCGAAGCTCTGGCCCGTGGTGGAAATGAACAGCGCCACGAGCAGGGTCTCGGCAGAGAACTTGATGGCAAAACTGACGGCGACGTCGGTGATGATCCGGCCCGGGGTGATATTCTTGAAGAGCGCCTTCGCGCCGGCCCTCATCTCCTCCCTTGCCTGGGACGGGGGGATCGTCTGCGACTTGCCGGTCTTCCTGCGTTCGAGGACCTCGTAGATGATCGCGTAGAGAATGGGGATGAGCGGGAAGACGCGGCTGGAGTACGTTTCCAGGTCGAACACCCTGCTCAGGGTGACCAGGCCGATGGCGCCGCCGATGGCTATGGTGAAGCTGAGGAACAGGTTTCCCATGGGTTCAGATTATATCACGGGGAGCATTGTAAATCCATCCTGAGTGCAGTTTTGTCCGGAGCCCGCCGGCCGGTTATTTCCTGGGCTTCTTCCCGGCATGGGCGTCGAGCGCCTTGTAAAAGTCCCTGCCCAGGAACGTCTCGATGGTCTTCTTGAGGCTCTTGTACATGGGCTCGCCCTTGGGCTTCTGCATGCAGGGAATGTGGTCGAGGTAGGGGGTGTCCTGGATCGAGAGCACCTGCCTGCCGTCCGCCAGAGTGTAGAAGGAGAGGGGGTACTGGACGCAGTCCGCGAACTTGAACTCCTCCCAGACGAGGCCCTTGTCCATGGCAAAGGTGTGCACCGCGCAGTAGCGGAATCCCTCCTTGTTCGTATAGAGCAGGGAGCAGGTCTTGTTGTGGATCAGGACGCAGCGGAAGTCCTTGCCGCCGAAGGTCCTGCGGATGGCCTTGGCCTCGTCCTCGTGGATCTCGCAGCCGCTGGGGCACTGCTTTTTGCAGTCGGCGAGGATCGTGCCGTTCTTTTTCAGGACCTCCCGGTTCTCGGAGCTTAAATAAGAAAGAATGGCCTCGAAGTGCTCCTCGATCTTCTTCGTCTCATGGTCCGGCACGATGCAGGCACGGTAGCAGCACTGGGATTTGCAGTCATATCCTTCCACATCGCAGGTGTAGGGGCGGGTGAAGATCTCCGGGTTCACGAGCACCGAGGCGACCTCGACGAAATTCTTCTCTGAAGACATGGACGATACCTCCGGTCGGCAGAAATGCCTGAAGCTCTCTTCTATATATAGTGGTAACTCGAAAAGGCCGGTCCGCCCTACATCTTGTGGTGCGTTTGGAGCGTCCAACCCTTCAAAATCAGAGCCCAATATTAAAACTATCGGCTCCGGATGTAAAGCATTTTTTCTCGGCTCGGGAAAGTCCCGGAGAAGGTGCTCTCCGCGGGCTTTCTTCTCGAACTCTCCGATCGCTCCAGCGTCCCTTTCCTTGGACGCCAAACGCCGCTCTGGACGGCGCTGATGAGCGTTCCCGCACAGACGCGCACCTGCGCGATGCCCGGAGACGGCAGATCAAGGCTCGATCGGGGAGTTGCCGGAGCGTTGGCGTTGACGAGAGCCTCTCCGGAGAGCAGCAGACGGCGTCCCGCCCGGAAAAGTTCGCTCCCTCGTCCGCCCCCGTGAGCGGAAAATCGCGCTCGTCTTGTGGTGTCAGACGCGAGTGATGCTCCCGCGAGAAAAAAATGCAGCTCGAGGAGATTTTTTCTTGACAAAGAGAATCAATTTTGATAAATGACACATTAAATTCAGTGTGTGATCGCGCCGTCGGAAGTCGCGGCGGATTTGGACTTGAACACCAACCCTTCCGTGGGAACGGAAGGCGGTGCTCGCGGGGTCCCGGCAAGCCGGGAAGCAGGATCTGCGGGCGGAGAAGGAGGCAAACAGGTTGCACGCGTTGGGGACTCACCTGTTGTTGGAGTTGAGGGATTGCAACCCCAAGACCCTAGGCAGCTTACAGTTTGTACAGGACACACTAAAAAATGCCGCCCTGGAGGCAAAGGCGACTATTGTTGAGGTCGCCTTCCACGAATTCAGCCCCTTTGGCATCAGCGGGATGGTGGTCATCGCCGAATCCCACCTTGCCATCCATACATGGCCGGAATACGGCTATGCCGCAGTCGATGTTTTCACCTGCGGGGACCTGATCGATCCTCGGGTTGCCGCAAAATTCCTGATCGAAAAGTTTGAGTGCAAGAACCCGTCTATCATCGAGATGAAGCGGGGCATCCTCGGCGCCGAGAAGCTGCCGCACAAGCCGCTTGCCCAGGGAGAACCGGTCTTAGCATGATAGAACCCAAGAATTTCAAGTGGTTCATCGAATATACGAGTCCCCAGGAGGGTCATATCCACGGGATCCGTACCATTCATTACGCCAGCCATACCAAGTACCAGACAATGGAGATCATGGAAAGCGGGAGCTATGGCCGGTGCCTCGTCCTGGACGGCAAGATGCAGTCGTCCCTCACCGACGAGTTCATTTACCATGAGGCACTGGTCCATCCTGCGCTCCTGACCCATCCGAACCCGAAGCGGGTGTTCATCGTGGGCGGCGGTGAAGGCGCGACGCTGCGCGAGGTCCTGCGCCACAAGAGCGTCGAGTACTGCATGATGGTGGACATCGACCAGGAAGTGGTCGAAAAGTCAAAGGAGCTGCTTCCCGAGTGGCACCAGGGCGCCTTTGACGACCCCAGGACCGACCTCCGGTTCATGGACGCCCGCAAGTACCTGGAAGAGACCACCGACAGCTATGACGCCATTATCATCGACATTTCCGAGCCCGTTGAGGAAGGCCCGGCCTACCTCCTGTTCACGCGCGAGTTCTACGAGATCGTGAAGGAGCGGCTTTCCCCGGACGGGACCATCGCCCTCCAGGCCGGCACCACGGCCCTGCACCAGTTGCTCAACTTCACCGCGGTGGACAAGACGCTGAACGCGGTCTTTCCCGTGGTCGCACCCTATAACGTGTGCATACCATCCTTCGGACTCCCCTGGGGCTTTACCCT
>Ga0335079_10000975_pt1 | contig 32356 bp, 25 predicted proteins | sample Lox_Sample_33_FD_206719 | JGI IMG/M metagenome (GOLD analysis project Ga0335079, IMG submission 206719) | Soil microbial communities from Loxahatchee National Wildlife Refuge, Florida, United States - Lox_Sample_3.3 | ecosystem: Environmental > Terrestrial > Soil > Wetlands | place: USA...
CCACCAGAACGTGGTCGGGATTGCGCGGATCGACCCATAGGCGCGCGATGTGCTGGCTATCCTTCAGGCCGATGTGAGTCCAGGTTTTGCCGCCATCCGTGGTCTTATACATTCCATCGCCATAGGAGATGTTGCCGCGCAAACAAGATTCGCCCGTCCCGACATAAATGACATTCGGATTCGATTCTGCAACGGCAATCGCGCCGATCGATGCCATCACGCTCTTGTCGGAGATCGGCTGCCAGCTTGAGCCTCCATCGACCGTGCGCCACACCCCACCGGCCACGCCACCAAAATAATAAAGGTAAGGGTTGCTCACCACTCCCGTGACAGCCAGCACGCGACCGCCCCGATAGGGTCCGATATCCCGCCACTGCATGCCTTTGAACTGACCTTCGTTATAAGGCTGCGCACTGGCGATAGCGCAACCCACTATGCCTGCCAATAGAAAACACAATCCTCGCGAGCGGCGTGAATTCATCGATCCCCCTTTTCTTGACGGCCCCTATTCAGTGAAGATCACAATATTAAACCCGCCCGCCCGCCGGCTGCGACCCCGGCGGCATTCGCAGGTCGGAAGAGACGCCCGCCGGGGTATCCGAATAGAGAAATTCCAGCGCCTCCGGAAAGCGCGCGGCCCAAGCGCTTTCGGTGTGGGTTGCACCTTCGGCAATCCGGACGCGCAGGCGATCTTCCCCGAGGCCGGCGGTGCGCAAAATCGCGGCCAGTTCGCGCGCGTCGTCCACCGTCTTCGCGTCCTTTTCAGGATTGCCCGCTTCCCGGGTTCCCATCCCCAAAAAAACGCGCGACGGCCAAGCATTACAATCTCGGGCCCCGCTCAGTATCTTCCGGTTCGCAACAAACAACGACGGGCTCTCGATCAGTAAGCGTCCAAAGATGCCGGGCGCAGCCAGTTGTGTGTAGAGCGTAATCAGTCCGCCCAGTGAAGATCCGCCAAGTCCGGTGTTTTCCGGCCCCACGAGAATCGAATACCGTTCCGCTATAAGCGGCATTACCTCGCTTTGCAAGAACTCAGGATACCGACACCCAAAAGCCTGCACGACTCTCGGGTCCCGCGACTTATAAGGAATGTACTCCCGTGCGCGATTTCGGCCGGCGTTATCGATTCCCACAATGATGAGCGGCCGAATTTTGTTTTCGGCAATCAGGCGCGTTGCTGCTTCACCCACTTGCCAATGCACGCCTGCAAAGGCCGTTGCCGGCTCGAACAGGTTCTGTCCATCGTTTAAGTAAAGAACTGGATATCGCGTTGCGCCCCACCCGTCATAATCGGAAGGCAGCCAGACCCGCACCAGGCGCGTGTTTCCGAACACCCGGCTTTCTAGTGTGTGCAGCCATAGATTGCCACGGGAGACCGGCACGTCAAGATGGGGAGCGGGTTTCTCTTTTGGCTTTCGAGGGCTGGGTCGTGGCATGGGTCAGTGGTTGAAGGTTTTCCCGGCAGCTCCTGCTCTCTCCAAGAAGTACAAGCCCGGCGCCGTCACCGTTCCCGTTTCCACCAAATGAGTCCCGACAGGGCAGTCGTCGCAGAAATCAAGGCGAGGGAAGTGAGACACAGAATGCACCATACCCCCAGAATGTGCCCCTCGACGTAGGTCAAATAGAGAGCGAATGCCGATCCTGCCGCCGCCCCGCCGAACAGCACTCCGGGCATGCGGGGCCAGGCGCGATACATTGTAGCCAGTCCCCCAAGCACCGCATAGCCGAGCATTCCGATCAAAGCCACTGGCACCCGGAGAATCGATGAATATTGGCTGCGATTGACGATATCGCAGTTGAACGTTGCCCCAAAGTCGCAATAAGCAGTTTTGGACTTCGCATAATGGTGCTGTAGCGATACCGACGACACAACAACTCCGCATGCGCACAAAGCGACGACGGCCCACAACAACAGCCTTCGAAACCCGTTCACGGCAGGGGACACCCGGTCCGGTCGCTAAGATCTTCCAGACTTAACACCCGCTCCACCCGCTCGCCGGTCGGCGGAAATTGCCACGTCGGGAAATGTTGGATGTTGGCATCCTTGCAAACCTGCGTCTCGGCGTGCAAGTCCCCCTTCACACCGCACTCCACGTACGGAGCGTACTTGAAGGACTTCGCAAATTCCTCTTTCTGTTCCTCACAATGCGGACACCACCACGCCCCGTACATCTTCACACCACGATTGGCCAAACAACGCGCAAAAGCATCGTGTTTGTGCTGGGTACGGTCGCCGAGATAGTAAGCCAGACCAAAAGCAGCGACGATAAGAACCGTGTAAACCAACCGCCGTCCCAATCCGCTGGAGCTGACTGCGGCTTTCGATGGTTCCGGTTGCCCTTTGCTTCTGTCCTCTGGCATGGATCTCGACATGTCGCATTTCTTATATCACGAGCATTTCATTCACGGCTCTTCAAACCACAACCTTCAGGGCCGATGGCAGGACATCAATGGTTTGACATTCCAGCTTCATCACTTCGCCATCCACCATCACGTCGACCGGTCCTTGCAATTGAAACTCAACGCGGCGCACCGCTTGCCGCTCCGCCAACGGGTGGCGGGTATGCGTGCCGTCGTAAAGCGTAGCGAGATTCCGCAGCAAACCGAGACGTCCAATGGGCCCCCAGCGCACATATTCGATCAAGCCATCGTCGGTGCGAGCATCGGGGGCAATCATCATCGTTCCACCCGTAAATTTGCTGTTGTTGAAACTCAGAAACAAACAGGGACGGCGGTCAAATTCGTTTTGGCTGTTCACACGAACCGGAAACGGACGGCGCTTCAGTCGCGCCAGACTTAGGAAAATCGAGGCCAGATAGCCGGCGTGTCCAAATCGCCGAAACCGGCGGTCTCGAAGCGCCGCTACGTCGGCTGCAAATCCAACGCTCGCGAGGTTGATGAAATAAAGTTCTCCGTGTTTGTGCGCCAGTCTTAGAACATCGCACGCCCTTGAATCCTTCGCCTCAATGGCTCGCAGGGCGTGTTCTAAACCGCGATCCGGAGCTTTGGGGTCACTAAAATCGCGCAAGAAAGAATTGCCGGTCCCCAGTGGCAAGAACCCAAGAGTGGGTATGTAGGGGGCATCACCGACGGGCGTACTGGACTTCGCTGGACTGTCACTGAGACGTGCGGCACAATCGGGAAACAACCCATTCACGATCTCGTAAGAGGTGCCATCGCCGCCCACGGCAAGAAACCTGCGCACTCCCCGCCGGTAGGTATCGCGTGCGATCCGAGTTGCGTCGCCGGGCGCGTTGGTTTCGGCTACGTCAATCGAAATGCCTGCACTCCGTAGTCGCGTCATGACGGAATCGACAAACTGGCGGCATCGCCCCCCTCCCGCCGCCGGATTGATGATGGCCAAGAACGTCTCGTTCACTGGAATCAGTTGCTGGTCCCTAGTTTTTTCAGTGCCGCAGTGCGATATTCCAACTCGGCAACTAGCGTCCACTGTCCACCTGAACCCAGATTCAGGAACTGAAAGCCGCAAACTAGATCGCTACAGTCTGCGCCCGGGTTGACCCCATCCCAATCTCTGCGGCCAGTTCTCCCCTCTTGATCTTCAAGGACGCGGTCCGCGGAAAATCTTTTTCCCAGACGAAGTAACAGTCGACACGCTTGTAGGGTGGAAGACTGCGGTTCCGCGCCGCGATCTCCTCGCTCAAGCGCTCATCGAAGCGCTGGTTCTGCTCAAATCGCAACACGAGCACCAGCATCTCTTTCTCTTTCCCCAGCGTATTCTGCGGCCAAAGGTAATTCGCCGCAAACACGCAATATTCCTTCACCGGAAGTCCGTCAAACACCAACTCGATATCCTCGGGATAAATGTTCTTCCCGCCTTCAGTAACGATCATGTTCTTCTTGCGGCCGAAAAGCTGCAAGTGACCGTGCTCTTCGAAGCGCCCCTGATCGCCCGTCAACAGGCAGCCCTCGACAATCGTCTGCGCCGTCAACTCCGGGTCGTCGAGATAATGCGACATCACGGCGCGGCTGCGCACGGCAACCTCGCCGATTCCATCTTCGTCGGGGTGTAAAATCCGCACTTCGCTTCCGGGCAGAGGCTTGCCCACCGTGTCGGCGCGAAAGGGTTTCAAGTCGTTGAGTGTGACCGCGGTGCAGGCTTCCGTTAAGCCGTACCCGCACGTGACGGGGATTCCAAGATCGTAGAAGAACTGCATGGTCGCAGGATCCGTGAAGGCCCCACCCACGATCAGCGCCAGCAACTCTCCCCCAAATGCCTTGTGTACCTGCGGTAGCAACTTCCGGCTCAATGCGACGCGGGGTCGATTCTTCGTTAGGAGCTTGTTAAGGCCAATGAGCCGGTCCAGCATCCAACGCTTTCTCGCGGGTAGTTGATCGAACTTCGCCCGTAATCCCCGCTCCAGATTTTTCAACACCATCGGCACCAAGCTCACATACGTAATGTGATAGCGCACAAAGGCGTCGCGCACGAACTCGGGACGCAGCGTCCGCAGGTGGACGATGCACGCTCCGCAGACGAAAGGCCCAATGAAGCCGACCATGAAATCAATGGCGTGATTCGTAGGCAAAATGCTCAGATAGCGCACCCCGGGCCAGAACGGATACCAAGCCGTGAGCGCCCTGCATTGCTCGAGATAGGCGTCGTGGGTAAGCACGCAACCCTTGGGGCGACCGCCGGTGCCTGACGAGTACACAATGCAGGCCGTGTCTTCGCGCTGGCGCGGCACAAATTGCGGATCGCCCTTACGACGAAATTCCTCCCAACGGTAAGCACCGTGCAGTTCAACGCCTGCGGGCGCCTCCGTTACGAGCACAGTTTCAGTAGCCAGTTTCGAGAAGTCTCCCGACTGGCTGATCGCTCGCCATAAGTAATATTCGACAATCAGAAAACGCGCCTTCGAGTGCGCCAGCAACTGCAGGTGTTCCGCCGCCGTAAGCTTGTAATCGAGCGGCACCAGGACGCCACCACAATAGAAAACCGAGTATGCCGAAATCAGCCACTTCGACTGATTCGTCATGATGATCGCCACTCGATCATTGGGCTTGAATTCCGCGTCTTCCAGACCTCGACATAATGGCCGCGCCATCTCCTTGAAGTCGGAATAGGTAAGGCGGACCTTCTCGCGGTCGCGATCGGCTTCAATCAGGCAGGTTTCCTGGGGCCAGCGGTCGAGCGCAGCAGTCAGGGCCGCACCCAGGCTGGCATATTGGCGAAGATCAAGCATTCAAATGGTTATCTCACCACGGAACACGAGGGCGCGGAGGAACACCTGAGTTTATCAGAGCACAATATCAACGGATTCGGCCTGATTCTCCGCGAGCTCGCGACAAGTCAACAACCGGGAAGACCAGCGGGGCAGAAGTTCTTTCTGAGTCGCCGCGCCTCCCTGATGAGAACGACTCCTACAGGCGCGACTGTATCTTCCCTGCCAGCGTTCGGAAATCGGAAACGCCTTGCAATTCGTAATCGGGTAATTCGATGCGGAAGTGATGCTCCAACCGGGTCAGCAAGTCGAGTGCCTGCAGGCTGTCGATGCCGAGCGTCTTGAAAAAGTCGTCGTCGGGCGTAAGCTTCTCTCGCGGCACCCTGAAATGCGTGGCGGCGAGATTCAGGATTTCATCCAGCGTATTGTCGGTTGTCGGCATGGCGTGATTTCTCAGTTACAAATACTCGGCAATTACAATCTCAGGGCAAGTATGGCTGTGCAGTCCGGTTCTCCACAAATCCGCGTAACCCTTTTTCGACGGCCGGCTGCGTATACAGGTCGCAAAAAATATCGATTTCCTGTTTTAGTTCATCATACGGGATCGGCTTCACAAATCTCTTGGCCGCCGCCACTGTCGCCCGATCAAATTTTCCGATCTGGCTGGCCGTTGCCCGCGCCACGCGCAGAGCTTCCCCTTCCGCCGCGATCTGGCTGACCAGTCCCACCTGCTGTGCCTTCATGACGTTAAAACTGCGGCCTGTAAGCAGCAAATCGCGCACCACCGCATTCCCCAGATCGCGCTTCAGGCGCGGAATTCCACCGAAGCCCGGGATCAGCCCGAGCCGCAGCTCTGGAAAACAGAAGCGCGCCATGCGGTCGGCAACAATGATGTCGCACACCAGAGCCAGCTCGAACCCTCCACCAAACGTGACGCCGTGCACGGCTGCAATCGTCGTTAGGGGCAGCGCATCAATGGTGTTCAGTACAGCGTGGATGCGCTCCAGAAAATCGCGCACCCCGCGAGTGGCCTCCGCCTTCTTCAACCCCTGGGAGCGGTGGTAAAGTTCGCGCAAGTCCGCACCAGCCGAAAATCCCGCTGCCTGCGAGGAATGCAGTATCAGGGCATGCGCTTCTCTGGCCGCCTCCGGCAAAGCGCGCACAAAAGTCTCCAACTCCGCAAGCATGAGTGATCCAATTTCGTTGCAGGGCTTGTGATGAAATGTCAGCTCAATCGCGCCATTCACCATCTGCCACGAAAGCGTCTCGCCTTTTTGTTCGCTGATGGAGTGTTCTCTCATGCGGTCTTCGCCCGGTTCGGACTTTGCTCTTGCTGCTGGTCGGGCGGCAACTGACCGGGGCGGGATTCGTACATTGCGTCAATCTCGCCTCTGAACCTCTGTGCAATTGCGTCGCGTTTGAGCTTCCCGTTGGCGGTCAGCAACCCGCTCTCTATCGTGAGAGGTTCAGCCACAATGTGAAAGGCTCGCGCCCATTTGTAATGCGGCAGCCCTGCATTCACGAGATCAAGCGCCAGTTGCGCTTTTTCTCCGCTCACCTGGCCTGTAATCAGCACAGTCAGATATCCGCGCCCGTTGCCCGTGACTACCACCTGACTTGCGCCAGGCAAATGCTGCAGAATCTTGTCTTCAATCGGCTCGGGTGCAATGTTGTGGCCCGAGCCAAGAATGATCAGGTTCTTGATGCGCCCGACGATCTTCCAGTTCCCCGCCGCATCGACTTCGCCCTGATCGCCGGTATGAAACCACCCGCCCCGCAGCACCTTTGCGGTTTCATCCTGGCGCTGCCAGTATCCCGGAAAAACATTCGGGCCGCGTACCACAATCTCTTCATTTGCCCCGAGCTTCATCTCGATCCCGGCGATTGCAGGACCGGCCCGCCCCGGAATGACCGGTCCGTCAGGATCGTCCATGGTGCAGATGGCCGTTGTCTCAGTCAGGCCATATACCTGCAATACCGGAATTCCCAGCATCATAAAAAACAGTTGCGTCTCCATATTTAAAGGCGCCGACCCGCAGATCAATGCCCGCAGGCGGCTGCCAATCATCTTCTTTCGGATGGTTGGAAATACAAGGCGATCCGCCAGTGCGAGCCACAACCGGTCGCCGGTCCGCGCTTTCCCCTCCTGCCGTCGCACCCACGCGCCTTTAGCTTTGCTGTAGATTCTCAGCGCCACGCCGCCCGTCTTCCAGAGCTGTTCGTCGACGGCCTTGCGCATCCTTTCAAGCAAGGCCGGAACGTTGAGGAAGTAATCGGGCGCCGCGGAGCGCATATCGGGAGCAATTTTGCCAAGATCGGTATTCAAGCTGAGCTTCGACCCGCGCAAAAGGCAAGTCAGCATCATGATCCACGATCCCGCAAAACAAAATGGCAGGTAATGAAAAACGCTATCTTGCTCACCTCCGCTGGTGAGCGGGCGCTTCATCAACTGATCCAGGCGCGCCGAGGTGCAGCCAAGCATGTGCCCGACGTTGCCGGCGTTGAGCATTACGCCTTTCGCCTCGCCTGAAGTGCCGGACGTGTAAATGATGGCGACGACGTCCTGGTCCGTCACAACCGGTGCGCCATTGTTAACCGGCCCGCGCTGTTTTGCGAAAACGCCCTCGAACAAAAAGCATGGTGGGGCTTCCGGCCACTCATGCGCAATCGCATCCGCCAGCGACTGATCTCCGCAGGCGATCACAGCTGGCCAGCAATCCTTCATCATGGCGACGAGTTCCGAGGGGGCCTGCCGGGCGTAAAGAGGCACTGCCGTGAGCCCTTCGGCCATGATGGCCAAATCCATGGCCGCCCATCGCACGGAATTGTGCGCGAGAAGAGCACAGCGATCGCCCTTCTTCAAGCGCAGCCGCCGCAGGTAGGCGCGCGCAATCTGAACTTGCGCGAGCAACTCCCTCGCGCTCACCGGTTGGGACACTCCTTCCCGCAACTCCTGCACCACGACCGAGTCTGTGCGCGATTCAAGGCTCGAAAAGATTTGGTCGAGAAAACTCATGGTCTCAAGATTCGGAACCCTTGCGGATTCGCCGCTGCACTACCCGTATGCCTTTACCAATTGTTGCAATCCTTCGCTCATGGGAGGCAGATAATCCTCCCAACTCCACTCACCACGCCGGGTCGGAAACTCCGGGTACCGCCGCTGCACTTCCTCCTCAAAATACACGCCCATGCGCGCCATCGTTTTCAGATTGCGGACTACGGTGCGTCCAACCCCTTCGGCAATCCGTTCGCCGTCGCGGTCGAGGATTTCAAGGGCTGCGAGCGTTCGCGTTTCCAGGTCCGGATCGTCCACATTCATCAGCAGTTCTTTGTGCTCGCGCTCGTTCATGAGGTTCCGGATGCGTTCGTCCATGGTGATGCCCGCCGAGGGCACCAGGGCCGGCATTGAGGTCACAATCCCGTGATAGCGCGAAGAAACCATCATTCGGCAGGCGCGGAGGATGCTCACAAGTTGGTACATGTTGTAATCCTCGGAAGTCAGCACCGGCACCCCGCCCAGTGTCTCGGAGATGAGGCGGCAAGGCCTTGCGTCGAGGCGCTCGGTCGCCACTAGAATCACAAACACATTTCGCTTCTGTCGAAACGCCGCGACCGCCCCCGCAATTGAACTGAGATAGTGCTTGTACGCCCGGTCCGCCTCCGGCCCGGAATGGTGGAAGTACGGACCGCGGTAGTGACTCTCTTTGTAGGCGCCCGCCAGGCTGTGCAGAGCGGCCTTGGCAATCGAGGCTTTCACCGGCCATTCAAATGGATTGATCGGACAGACGACAAGCACTGGCATCTTCCCATCCCAGCCGAGATCTCGCAGCGCTTTTTGGGCGTATTCTTCACCCAGAGGTTCGAACGTCCAGGCAGTGTCGGTACCCAACTCAGTCGGCACGCCCAGTTCCCGCAGGATTCTCCGCGACTCTTCATTCCGCGTAATCACCAGCGAGTTCTTACAGAACCGCGCGCACATTTTCGCAACGAGCGGATCCATATGGCCCGCCTCAGCACCGTAACCGATCGAAAGCTTGTTCTCTGCCGCCGCGATTCCAAGCGAACCAATCATCATTGTGGCCAGCGCGTTCGCAAACTTGGACTTGAACATCGAACCTTCACAAGCCACCACACCATGATGTCTCGGCACCTCTCGCGACAGGAAGGGCGGGAAAATGTCCGGCAGCCTTACCTGAGAAGTACCCTCAAAATAGCCGCGGGAGCGGTCGAAGTTGAACGTCATCATCGTGAGATCGACATGCTCCGGTCCAAGGATCCGCCGGACCTGGCGCAGCATCTCCTCCACGCGCACATCGGAACCGGTATTGCGTGTGCCGTTGTAGCCGGCAAACAGCAATTTCAGCTTTTCGCCCGGCTTCCAGGGTTCGCCGGCACCCATCATCCACTGCAACTTCCGGGTTTCAATGATTCCGGAAACCCACGCTTCCAGAACGAAGTCCATCATGCTGCGGAACCTCCCGCCTTCGTCGAAGCCGGCCATCCCTGGTAGGGATACGTGAAGTTGTGCTGGCGGCTGAAGCGCAGCAGCGGAAAACTGTATTGCGAGAATGGCACTGGTTTCCGCCCCAACTCCGTCGTTACCCGCGTGTTCTCAAAAACGGTGTTCCAGGTCAAGTAAGGAAGAAAGACCTTCATAAGCGACGCGCCCTTGCCCATCCGCCCCTTGCGATTCGCCAGCAGGTCAACCGCCGCGCGGAACGGACTCTCCAACACCGGCATAAACAGGGGCCCGCGCATGTTCTGCTCTTTCGCCAGAGCTTTCGTCAGCTCCCGGAAGGTCTGCGAGTCGTTGCCCGAGGAAAGGTGGTAAGTGTCATGGACCGGGGTTGGCTTCATGTGCAAATCCGCAATCGCCCCCGCCACAAAGTCCACATTCACAATGTCGATCCTGTCGTGCGGACGAAAGGGCAGCACCGGCAAGCCCGCCAGGAAGACGAAGGATCGCACCATGTCGAACTGGGTCGTCTCGGCATGGCGGCTGTCCCCGAGTACAATGCTGGGCCGGAAGACCGTCCGCGGGACATCGGGCAGTAGCTCATGCACCATGTACTCGCAAAACTTCTTGGTGCGGGCATAGGGATCGTAGTCCGACCGGTCCCACTCGATCGAATACTCCTCGCTGACGACCTCGTTGGCGCGCTTGCCGGCTACTGCCACCGTGCTCACGTCGGAAAACCTGCGCAGCCCGTGGTAATACTGCGATTGACGCGCCAACTGGATTACTTCGAGCGTCCCGCGCAGATTTACGTTCAGGCACGCTTTCTCCGACTTCCGGTTCAACGAGGCCGCGCAGTGAATCACCGAATCGGTCGTATGCACAAGCCGGTCGTAGGCGTCGCGATCAAGCCCAAAACGGGGCGCAGTGAGGTCGCCGCAGTAGATCCGGATCTTCGTCTGTAAGTACTGGTAGAACGCCGGAAACGCCAAATGAAGCTGGAGCGCCTCCCAGAGCCGCAATTCCGCATCCTGGGGATCGCGCGCACGCACGAGCACGTTCAAGGTCGCATCGTGCTGGCTAAGCAGATTAGCGGCGACATGCGCGCCGATGTAGCCCGTGGAGCCGGTCAGGAATATCGCCACGTAGCACCGTTCGTCCCTGTCTTTACACCCGTTCCGTTTTCTGTGTCCGGCATCGGAGTCGTGTTATGTCCGGCGCCCGGCATCTGCAGCAACCTGGGCTCGCGCGCTTCGAGCGGCCGTCCTTCGATCAGCGGGTACGTCCAGCGCCGTAGCGCCGGAATGTGGATATCAATCCAGTATTCCCACCAATCCAGTCCCGCTGTATCGTACCCGAAAATTTCCATTTCTTCGGGCAGTAGCGCCTGCGACAGTTTTTCGACATTGTCGGCAACAAAATCATGTTCATTGTGAAGGATGAACGGCTCGAACAACTGGATCAGTTTTTCTACGCGCTGCAGGTTGCGCTCCGCCTTTGCCAATGGCTTAGGGATGGGCAACGGAGACATGATCGCTTGAATTCTCTGGACAATCATCCTCTGCGCCGGGGCCGACATCCGGTTGTAGCGGGCCTTCGAAACCGGAATCGCGTCCATACGCAAACGCAGCCAGTATTCCAGACCCTCCTGCGCCCGATAATGGCGGCGGTGCGCCAGTGCGGTCAACTCAATCGAGCGTCCCATATCGCAAGGATTCGTGACCGACGTGGCCAGCTGGTAGAGCGGTTCGTGCCGCCGTTCCATCAGCGCCGCTGCAATCAGTGTCATGCCGGCGCACACCGCATCGACCGGAATAATGTCCAGCCGCTTGCGCTCGTTCGATGGCAACTGCCGGAATGACGTTCCCAGCAGGTACGACAGCGCTGCCGAGGTGTTGATACCCTCATTCCATCCCCGGAACGGCTTCGCCACCGAAGTCTCGACAATCGCCGGGCGCACAATCGCGATCGGCAGCCCATCGCCATGCTTGGCGATCAGCGACTCGGCCAGACTCTTGGTGTAGGTGTAGGTATTCGGCCAGCCCAGCGCCACCGCTCGCTTCCTGCCTTCTTCCGTCAGATAATTCTTCAGCCAGCGTACACGGTTCTTGCGAATCTGGTTCTCCAGCGCCGACCCGCTGAGCCCCTTGGCGGCATGCTCTTTGCCCAGTGCCTGCCTGGTCAGTTCCTCCGTGACCTCCGGGCTCTCCGCGCGCGCTTGCGCCGAATCGACCAGGTCGTGCAGTTCGCGCCACTCTTTTTCCGCGTCGAATGCCGGCACGGCCGCCGGAGTGTAATTTGGCCGGACCCGCTCGCTTACCCTTCCATCGCGCTGCCCGGCGACGTAGCACGTCGAAAGATGCAGCAACGCAGCATGATTCGATCCTCGAATGAATTCGGCAAGGTGAAAAGCCGAGTCCACATTCACCGCCAGCGCGTCCCGCAAATCAGGGTTGAAATCCGTTAGCCCTGAACTGTTGATGATCAGGTCCAGTTCCCGGCTCAACCGTTCCGCGACATCCGGGTCGAGCCCGATACCCGCTTGCGACACATCGCCTTCCACGATTTCAATCTTCTCTGCCAGCAAAGCTGCCAGCTGATCGCCGTATTTCTCAAAAACCCGATCGAAAACCGGTGACTCCTCCAGCATCTTCTCGAAGCGCGCCTGCCCAGGATTCGCCTTTTGCCCCCGGATCAGCAAATAAAGCTTCCCAATCTCCGGCAGATCAATCAGTGTGTTCGCCAGCCATACCTTGCCAATGAATCCTGTCACACCAAGAAGCAGCACGCGCTTTCCGGCCAGAGCCTTTCGCACGGAAAGCTCGCCGGGATGCCAGGTTTCACCGAAGTAGACGATGGGCCGCAAAGGCGGCGCTTCCCCCCTTACCGCGGGCACGATGGCCGAAGCCAGGGCCTTGGGGCCGCGCAGCCCCAGCGCCCGCACCCAGCGCGCCGGACTCTGTTGCCCATCCGGTCCGTTTTCCCGAATCCGTGCAAACAGGCCCCGCGGGCGTATTACAGGGCTCAGCAGACGTCCCGTCGCCACTCCATCGCGGAAGTCGAGCCGGTTCGCTATCAGCCAGCGGACGCCCAGATGCCGGGCCAGCGGCCGCATCACATGGTCCAAGCCCTGGCTGACCAGCACAACCTCGGCTCCAGTGGCCTGCAAGGCCTTCAAATGCCGGACCCCTTCCTCTTTCAGAAGCGGCTTGAGCTTATATTGGAACTCTTCCTCGCCCAGTGAATCGAGCCGGTCTCGCGTTATGCCGCGCAGCACAGCATGAACGATACGCGTAGCCGCCACGCGATTCGCCGCGTACAGAAATGGCCGCAACACCGCCATCAGCAGCACCAGGCTGCGACGCACTACCCGCGCAATGTAGGTCTGGCTGTTCCACGTGAAAAATGCGATCGGCCGGATGGTCGTCAGTTCGAGCAAACTACCTTCGACCCGCCAGTAGACTGGCGATGTTGGACGGGGGCGCTCGACCGGCGGGACGGCAGTCCGGGAGGCGCTGAGCCGAGAACAATCGCTCCCATTTCGCGTCTTGAACCCCATCTCTGCGAGATTTGCGAGTGGTTCCACGAATCAAAATCCCGAGCCGCCTTGTTCCACGTACACCTGTCGCAGGCTGACAGCCCACCCAACCCGTGGGACGGAATCTCTTATTTTAACCTCTCCTTCACCAAAGGGGGGAGTACAATCGACGCCCTCGAATGACTCCGCCGGGATCCGTACCTCACGGTCCAACTGATAAGATTGCCTGTTCATAATTTTGCAATTTGTGTTTGGGAAGCTCGATTCACATCGCAGGTCTTCAATTCCCAATTACAGATCGCCCTTTGTAAATTCTTTTCAGGAGACTCTCCCGTGTCAGTCAAAGAAACTCTGCTCCGCGAATTCGATATGGAAATGGACAGCACGCGCCGCACGCTCGAGCGTGTCCCTGACGGCAAGTTCTCCTGGAAACCGCATGAAAAGTCCGGCACGCTCGGGTGGATGGCTACCCACATCGCCACGATTCCGCACTGGGCAAAAATGACCATGGAACAGGATTCCTTGGATATCTCGCCGGCTGGCCGCCCCGACTCGGTTCCGTCCGCACCCGCTAACCGTAAGGAACTCCTCGAGGTCTTTGACAAGAACCGCGCAGAAGCGCGGGCCGCGCTTGCCGCCGGCACCGACGCGGCCTATGCAAAACCCTGGGCCCTGCTCATGGGCGAGCAGGAACTGTTCCGGGAACCTCGAGGCGCCGTCATCCGGCGCATGGTTTTCAACCACATGATCCACCATCGCGGCCAGTTAACCATGTATCTACGGCAGTTGAACGTCCCAGTGCCCGCGCTCTACGGACCGTCAGCCGACGAGCAGACGTTCTAGCGGCGCGGCGCTGCTGTAGGTGTTCCGAGGCCCGATCACCGGACCCTAGGCCGCTCTCTCCACCCAGCACACATCCCAATACTTGCCGAGTTTTCTGCCGTTTTCGCGAAATATGCCAACAAGCTTGAATTCGAAGCGCTCGTGGATGGCCGCAGTCGCAGGATTGGGCAGCGCATATCCCGCCACGAATCGGTGAATATCCTCGCCGCGCAGAGCTTCAAACAGGGCCCCATAAAGCCGCTTGCCTATCCCTTTTCCCAGCGCATCGTGGGCGCAATAGATCGTCGTCTCCACGGTCGTATCATAGGCCGCCTTGGGGCGGAAATGTGTCGTCCCCGCATACCCCACCACGCCCGCGCGGCTGTCAGCCACCAGCAGCCGGTACCGCCCGGTTTCCGCAAATTGCGCAAACCATGCCTCCCGCTGCGCAACCGTATAAGGCTCGACATCGAACGTCACCGGAGTATTCACGACGTAATAGTTGTAAATCTCCGTCAGGCGCGGCAGGTCGTCCCGTTCTGCAGCTCGGATTTCGACGTCATTCATTCCGTTTTCCTCCAGCGGCCAAATCGGTCATCCCGTAATCCGGACAAAAAAAAGCCGCTCCGAAGAGCGGCCCACATTCAGAAGCGAGGACCACAAAAAAACCTGCCCTTCTAATCCCCTGCCACCGGTTCCGCCATCTCTTCGGTCTCCTTTGCCGTACCGTTGGCGTTCCCGTTCACCGGAGCAATCGCACCCAGCGGAATGAACCCGGCTTCGTTCGAGGTCGCGGGCTTTTCTTTCAACACGACCTCGCGATAAAGCTGCGCCATGCGAGCATCGTAAGCAGGATCGTTTTTCTGGGGTCCCCGGGAAGCGGCCAGCTTGGCATCGCGCGCCCGCGTCTTTTCTTCGCGCGCCGTCTTGGCGATGCCCAGTTTATCCAGATCGTGCTGCACTTCGTTGGTGACGATGTTCTCGCGCAGGTGAACATACGTTCCCTCTTCCTTGCTCGGCACGTTGACTTTCTTGCCGCCGGCGAAAATCTCGTGGCGTCCGTGCTCCTCGTACCACTTGGTGAGCGTGGCCGTCATGTGCATCTTTTCGATGATGTTACGCCAGCCCACACCGGTGTTGTAAGCGCAGAAGCTGATCTCGCCTTCCTGGGTGGCGTAGGGAATGATGCACTGCTCAGTGCGGCGGAAGTCGTAGTTGAACAGATCCTGGAACCACATGCCTGCGATAAACAGGAAGTTCCATCGATCGTTCGTACGGCGCTTCATGACGTCGTCGAGGGTGCGGTCCGGGCCAACCTTGCCGTAGTTCTTCCCGGTGGCGTTATAGTTCTTGTCGAACTTGCGCAGCAGGTCGAGCATCTTGAAGTGCTTGGGCGACTTGAACGGGTCGTAGTTCTTCATGAGCAGAAGGGCCATGCCGGCAACCGTCCAGAACTTGCTGCGGGCGCCGTCATTCACCTTGGCGATGTCTTTGCCAAGTTGGTCACCCTTGAGGAACGCCGTGACCGGGACGCACTCTTTCGTCTCCTTGTCGATCATGACCGCCATCCCCGTTCCGCAGTTCGGATGGCAGCCGCAAGAGAGTTGTCCCCAGTTGTTGTTGGCATCTTGCGAGTGCATCAGGTCAGCCCAGTCGCTGAAGGTCGACATGAAGCTGATGGGGAACCAGTCACGCGCCGGTTCGCCGAGTCCGGTCTGGTCTTTAACATCATGCGCCAAATGGGCCAGCGTGTAGCGTTGTGCGACGCGCCGCTCGTCGGTGATCGCTTCGTCGCGTCCCGTAAATGAAACGGGCTGGAAACTGAGGAAACTGATCGTCTTGGGATTGTCGAGCGCGAACTGGATGATGCGTCCAACCTGCTCATTGTTGATGCCGTTGATGATGGTGATCACGGGCACGATTTCGCAGCCGGCTTTGTGCAGGTTCTCAATCGCCTTCAACTTGACATCAAACAAGTTGCCGACCGCGCGGTGCGAATTGGCCGCATTGCCAATGCCGTCAAACTGCAGGTAGGCGTAGCGCAGGCCGGCTTCGACAGCTTGCTGGGCAAACTCGAAGCTCTTCGCGAATTCGATTCCGTTAGTCGCCGCCTGCACACTGTTGTAACCAACTTTGCGGGCATAGCGCACGGCGTCCAAAAAGTACGGCGAAAGGGTCGGCTCACCGCCCGAGAACTGCACCGACATCTGCCGCCTCGGCTTCACGGTGATGGCGTTGTCGAGAACCGTTTTGATTTCGTCCCATGTCAACTCGTGCACGAATCCAACCTGGTTCGCGTCCATGAAGCAGGGATCGCACATCATGTTGCAGCGGTTGGTCAGGTCGACGGTCAAAACCGCTCCGCGGCCGTATTTCACAGTCGAAGAACCGTGGTGATGCAGATGCTCATCCTGGTGCGCACGAATGTCGCGGCCAGGGAACACTTCTTCCAGGTGGCGCGAAAACTCCAGGTCGGTAGACATCAGATCTTCAAAGTGGCCATGCTTGGGACAGTCCTTCACCATCCAGAGCTTGCCATCGTGCTCTACGATCTGCGCTTTCACTTCGCCGACTCTCTCATTCATCAGAATATCGACTGGGAGATGCCCGTCGAGAATCTGCTGCCGGATCTCCGGCACGCACTTTGGACATAGCGAGTCGGTCGAGCGCGGCCACCCCAGCGGCGGCTTCGACTTCTCCCATGACTTGAGCAGTGGCTTGTCTGACCACTTCGGGGTCGGCGACGCATTGGGACGAATCCGGTTCAAGCGCTCGAAAATGGCCCACGCGCCACTTGCGGCCACCGTTACCGCCTTCTCAACGTACTTGATCGGCTTATGCATTCTCTGCTCTCGCTTTCCTCAATCCTCAGTTAGAACTTCCCCTTGAGTCCCCACACGGGACCCTTACAAGCACAAGATTCCACGTGGAAACCTGGAAGCTTCGATGCGTGGAATGATTCAACGTTATGCTATTGAAACTGCGGTTGGTTATGCACGAAGAAGGCAGGGAAAGGGAAAAAATGCGGGCTGAGCGGTCGAAGAACGCAATAAACGGAATGTAAGTTATTGAAAACTCAGGATACAACTCCGAATAACCATGCTGTAGCCCCGGGCATACGCACCCAACGGGCGCGAGCGGTACCGGCCGCCTTGTTCGGAAAACCGAAAAAGATCGTTATTTGCCCCACGCATCGTGCAAATTCGATAATCTCGGCTGTGATCTTGGCTCATGGAATAGTGCGTCCCGCGCTATTTTAGGGTCCAGGCCCCGCTGTCTTAAATAGAATCCAGCTTCGCTGCCAAATTACGGGGTAAGTGGAAATGTCTCCAGTCCCAGGGACACCGGCTCCCAAGAGCACGGATCCGGAATCCAGACGCAAACCTCACCTGATTTTCGACGCTTCCGAAATGACCATGGGTTCCCATAGGAACCTGGAGCAATACAGCCGCGACCTGCACGTTCTGCATGATCTCGAAGGCCGCCTGGTGTCCGTCACTCCCGGACCCGCCCGGCTCTTGAGCTACTCCGTCGAGGAGCTTCTCAAGACTAATCTGCGCGATCTGGCGGACGAGAAATTCCGGTCCCAGGTAGACGATTATCTGGAAGAAGTCGCCCGCAATGGTTGCGCCAGCGGTGTGTTCGCTGTCCTCACAAAGCTGGGCGACCGGCGGCTCTGGGAGTACCACTGTAAACTGCAAAGCAATAATGGCGATGAACAGCCGCTGGTGCGAGGTATTGCCCACGACGTTACGGCGCGGATGAACTCGGGCAAGGCACTGCGCCAGTTCAATCAAAAATTGGAGCAGAGCGCTTGCGATCACGCCAGGCTGTTGCGCGAACTCCAGCTCTTCCGGACTCTTCTCGACCATTCCAACGATGCGATCGAGGTTGTCGACCCCCAGACCTTGCGCCTCCTCGACGTGAATGAAACGGGGTGCGCACAGCTTGGTTACACCCGCGAAGAACTGCTTTCGATGACGATCTTCGATATCGACCCGCTGGTGTCTCCGGAACGACGAGCACGAACCCGGGAACAATTGCTCCAAAACGGGTTTGCGATGTTCGAAAGTCTGCATCGACGCAAGGATGGGACGACCTTTCCCGTCGAGGTGAACCTCAAGCGCGTGCAATTGCACCGTGAATTTGTTGTTGCTGTTGCCCGCAACATCACGGAGAGAAAGCTTCGCGAGGTGCGGCTCCAGGAATTCGAAAGGGTGGTTGAAAGCCTCGACGAAATGATCGCGGTGATCAACCGCGATTATGAGTATGTGCTCGCAAATCGCGCCTTTCTCCAATATCGCGGAATGACAATTGACCAGGTCGTCGGTCAGCGGGTGCAGGATGTCTTGTGTTCTGACGTGTTTCATAACAGCATCAAGCGGAAGCTTGATGAATGCTTTTTGGGGAAGGTTGTCAACTACAAACTCAAATACACCTATCCCGCGCTCGGCGAAAGACACATCGATGTCACGTACTTGCCGGTCGAAGGTCCCGATGGGATTGACCGTGTGGGGTGTGTTCTGCGCGACGTCACCGAGCGGAAAAGATCCGAGGAGGCCTTGCGGCACAGCGAAGAACGTCTGCGCCTGGCGCATGAGGCGGCAAAAATCGGCATCTTTGAGCGCAACATGCAGGAAGGGGGATCTGCGTGGAGCCCGGAGATGGGAGCGATGTACGGGATCGAACCGGGGAAGGCGCCGAAAGCGGTCGAGGATTTTCTTCAACTCGTTCATCCATCGGACCGGGAAAGCGTGCTGCGCTTGGTGGCCGAGTCGATCGACACGGGCACGTCGGGCGGTGAGTGGCGGGTAATTTGGCCAGACGGTTCGGTTCACTGGATCGCCGGTCGCTGGCGAATGTTCAAGGACGAGCAGGGCCGGCCGCTGCGCGCCCTGGGCGTCGACATTGACATTACGGAGCGCAAGAAAACCGAGGAAATGCTGCGGGCCAGCGCGACGGAACTTCGCGAAGCCCAGCGCGTCGCCCTCATGGGAAGCTGGAGTCTTGATCTGAAAACTCAAACCGTGACCGCCTCCGAGCAATTATTCCGCATTGCCGGCCACCACCAGCCGCGGCTCGGGAAAATTCCTTTCAGTGAAATAAGCCAGTTCTTCCCTCCCGAGGCCTGGCAGCATATTGTCCAGGCGAGGGAGAAGTTCCTGAACTCGATGCAGCCCGAAGAGATTGAGATCGCGACCCGCCGGCCGGACGGAACCACCGGATGGCTTCTGGTCCGTAGCGAGCCGGAATTCGATGAGGCCGGTTCCATCGCTGGATTGCGTGGCATTGCCATTGATACCACCGAGCGCAAGCGGGCCGAAGAGGCGCTACAAGATAGCGAGGAGCGTCTCAGGCTCGCGCAAGACGTGGCTCAGATCGGCACCTTCGACCAGAATCTCATCACGGGCGAGAGCGTATGGTCACCGCGACTGCGAACGATCTACGGCCTCGGACCGCATGAGGTTCCGAAATCGGTTGAAGACTTCCTTGTATTCGTTCATCCCGACGACCGACGGCGCGTCTCGGAACTCATTGCGCAGTCCATGGAATCTGGCGAAGGAGATGGGGAGTGGCGGGTAGTCTGGCACGATGGCACCGTTCACTGGGTCACCAGCCGCTGGCGGGTTTTCAAGGACGCCAACGGAAGGCCGGCACGTGCCCTCCGAATCGACTACGACATCACTGAACGCAAGCGGATTGAAGAAGAGCTGCGCCTGGCCAAGGAAAAACTCACCGAGGAGAAGCTCTATTTCGAGCACAGCATTGATACCGAAATTGGCTTCGAGGAAATCGTTGGCCGCGGCAAGGGCCTGAAGGCAACTCTCGAAAGCGCGGGCCGTGTAGCCACCAGCGATGCCACCGTGCTTCTGCTCGGGGAAACCGGTGTCGGCAAGGAACTCGTGGCCCGCGCAATTCACCGGCTCAGCGCCCGCGCCAACGGGCCCTTCATCAAGATGAATTGCGCCGCCATTCCCGCAGGCCTTCTCGAGAGTGAACTCTTCGGTTCCGAAAAAGGAGCCTACACTGGTTCCGTAGACCGCAAGATCGGGCGCTTTGAACTCGCGGATAACGGCACGTTGTTCCTCGATGAGATCGGCGAAGTCTCGCTCGCCCTCCAGCCCAAGCTTCTGCGTGTTCTGCAGGACCAGGAATTCGAGCGTCTGGGCGGATCCAAGACCCTGAAGGTGAACCTGCGTTTGATCGCGGCCACCAATCGTAATTTGGCGGAGGAGGTACGGCGCGGCCAGTTTCGCGGGGATCTTTACTACCGCCTGAACGTGTTCCCGATCCTCGTGCCGCCGCTGCGCGACCGGCGCGAAGATATCCCTGCACTGGTGGAACACTTCGTACAGATCTTCGCCCGTCGCATGAAGAAGTCGATCCGCAGTGTTCCTAAGCGCACCATGAACGCCCTGGTCGACTGGGATTGGCCCGGCAATGTCCGGGAACTCGAGAACTTTATCGAACGCTCGGTGATTCTGACGAACGGATCGGTTCTCGCAGCCCCGCTCGCCGAGTTGCAGGCCAGGTCCGCCGCTGGTCGCGCTGAAACTCTTGCGGCCGCCGAGCGCAAACACGTTCTCGAAGCGCTAAGGCAGGCGAAAGGCCGGATCAGCGGGGAAGGCGGCGCAGCCGCCCGCCTCGGGCTGAAACGTACCACCCTGCAGTCGAAATTAAAGCAGATGCGCATCGACGCTCAGAAGCCGCCGCGAGACTAGGCGCCGCGCGCGAACATCCGCCTTATCAAACCGCTTTCCGGATCGCGTGATAGACCACCAGCACTACGATCGCTCCAATAACCGCTACGATCAGGCTATAGATGTTCAGCCCGGTAACGCCGGATGCGCCAAATATGCTGAATACCCAGCCTCCCACGACCGCTCCCACGACTCCGAGAATAATGTCGAGGAAAAATCCCTCCCCCGACTTGTTAACGATCTTGCTTCCGATGAATCCGGCCACCAGCCCGAGGACGATCCACGCCAGAATTCCCATCACACCCTCCATGTTTTCCCATTTGAATTGAGCGAATGGGGCACACTATATCAGAAAGCTCCTGCAAGTCATGCCCCGACCCCTCGACTGCATTCGAATACCTGCGCCCACAGCACGACTCCCCAAAGCCTCGCTTTCGGTTACAATCCTTCGTCGCATGCAGCGCGAATATTTCAAGCACTATAGCCACGAACTCGCCCGCGACATGGAGTCGCTCGTCTTCGGCCACGCCGGCCAGCCCATCCTCGTTTTTCCGACCTCGATGGGCCGCTTTTTCGAGTACGAAGATGCCGGCATGATCCGAGCCCTCGCCAGCAAACTCGACCAGGGCTCGGTCCAGGTTTTCTGTCCCGATGGAGTCGACGGTGAGAGTTGGTACAACAAGGGCGTGCACCCCGGCGCGCGCATTTGGCGCCACGTGCAATATGAAAAATACATCGTCCAGGAGTTTCTGCCGTTCTTGAAGTGGAAGAATTGGGCGCCGCAGATCGTGGTCACAGGATGCAGCTTCGGCGGCTACCACGCGCTGAATTTCTCCATGCGGCATCCCGACATCGTTTCCACATGCGTCACCATGAGCGGATCGTTCGATATCAAGAATTTCCTCGACGGCTATTACGACGAGAATGTGTATTTCAATAACCCGCCCGACTATCTTTCGAACATGAGCGACAACTGGTATTTGAGCCGGTACCGGCAGATGAAGATCGTGCTCGGTTCAGCAGACTGGGATATGTGCCTCGACGCAAATGTGAAGATGTCGGCCATCTTGCACTCGAAAGGAATTCCGCACTGGCTTGACGTCTATGGCGACAACAGCAAGCACGATTGGCCGTTGTGGCAGCGGATGGCGGGAAAATATTTTTAGAGAGAAGATCCTTTGAGGGGACTGACGATCAAGCTCGGCTCAGCCTTGTTGGCCTCGGTATTTTGGGCATCCCTGTGCTCGGCGGACCAGCAATTGCCGCCGGCTCCGCAAATCATCCAGGGGCTGGACGCCTGGGCCTCTCTAAAATGAGAGCGACTTAAACGACTAGGAACCAACCAGCAACGACTTCTTTGGGAGCTTCTATGAGCAAGAAAATCGCAATCCTCTTCGGCATGGAAAACACCTTCCCACCCGCCCTTGTCGACAAAATTAATTCCATGAAGGTCGAGGGCGTCAGCGCTGAGTTTGTCAAGATCGGCGGCATTCGCATGGATGAGCCGAAGAAGTACGACGTCATCATCGACCGGATCTCGCAAGACATCCCGTTCTATCGGGCGTATCTCAAGAACGCGATGCTTCACGGCACCATCGTCATTAACAATCCCTTCTGGTGGACGGCCGACGACAAGTTCTTCAATTACGCAATGGCGCACAAGATGGGCGTGGCCATTCCGCCGACCGTGATTTTGCCGCATCAGAAACATCCTCCCGACACGACCGACAAGTCGATGCGCAATCTGATTTACCCGCTCAACTGGGAGGAAATCTTCGCCTATGTCGGCTTCCCTGCGTTTCTCAAGCCCTATGCCGGCGGCGGATGGAAACATGTCTACAAGGTGGATTCGCCCGAGGAGTTTTTTCATGCTTACAACCAGACAGGCGATCTCTGCATGACGCTGCAGCACGGCGTCGAATTTGAAGACTATTACCGCTGCTATGTAGTCGGGCAAGAAAAAGTGCATATGATGAAATACGACCCCAAGGCCCCTCATCATGAGCGCTACGTGAAAGGCAATCCCGCCCCGCCGCCAAAGCTGAACGAACGTATCGAAAAGGACGCACTCTCGCTCTGCCGAGCACTCGGCTACGACCTGAACACAGTCGAGTTCGCCGTAGAAGGCGGCGTTCCGTATGCCATCGATTTCATGAATCCCGCACCGGACGCCGAGGTCACTTCCGTTGGACCGCAGAATTTTGAGTGGGTGGTGAATGCTGTCGCCGAAATGGCCGTTAAGAAAGCTCTCAGCGGGGAGAAGCCTTTCGAGGAAATGCGCTGGGCGTCTTTCCTGGCGGGGCCAAAGCTCGTCGAAGCACGCGCTCCCAAAGCACGCAAGAAGGCTGGTACGTAAGCCTCCGTCGGCAAGGGGCAACCGTCAGGCGCAATCGTGAAGATGCCGCGCCATGCTCCCGCCGCTCAATAACACGACCTCCTTCCAGTTCTTACAGGACTCCCTAGGAACCCCCGCAAAATCCCGGTATACTGGTAGAACTTTGCCGGACCGCCCGCTGGTCCGGCTTGCGGTGCGCCAATGAAACCCACTTTCACGCTCGGCATTGAAGAGGAATATCAGACTGTCGACCCGGAAACCCGGGACCTGCGTTCGCATATTCACGCCGAGATCATTGAAAAGGGCAAGCGGGCGTTGCAGGAGCGCGTCAAATCCGAAATGCACCAGTCGGTCGTCGAAGTCGGCACCTCCGTCTGCGCCAATATTAAGGACGCGAAAACGGAGCTGAAGAATCTGCGCCGCGAGATGATTCGCCTATCGCGCGAAAGCGGACTTCGCCTGGCTTCCGCCGCCACCCATCCATTTGGCGACTGGCGTGTGCAGGAAGTCACTCCCGACGACCGTTACAAAAACATTGTCGAAGATATGCAACTGGTTGCGCGTGCCAATCTCATCTTCGGCCTGCACGTGCACGTAGGCATCGAGGATCGGGAAACTGCGATCCACATGATGAATCACGCGCGATATTTTGTGCCTCACCTGCTCGCGCTCTCGACGAATTCTCCGTTCTGGCTGGGCATGGAAACCGGTCTGAAATCGTATCGCTGCAAAGTGTTCGACAAGTTCCCGCGCACGAATATGCCCGACTTTTTCCCGAGCTGGGGCGAATACGACAACTACATCAAGCTGTTAATCAAGACCAACTCCATCGATAACGCGAAGAAAATATGGTGGGACATCCGTCCACATCCGTTCTTCAACACCATCGAGTTCCGGGTTTGCGATATTCCCATGCGCGTGGATGAAACCATTGCGCTGGCCGCCTTGATTCAGGCGACCGTGGTCAAGCTTTACAAGCTGTATGAAGCGAACCAGGGTTTTCGGCTTTATCGCCGCTCGTTGCTCATGGAAAACAAGTGGCGCGCTGCGCGTTACGGAATCGATGGCAAGCTGATCGACTTCGGCAAGCAGATGGAAGTGCCGGAACGCGAACTGATCGAGGAATACCTCGCCTTCGTGGACGATGTGGTGGATGAACTCGGCTCCCGCGAGGAAGTCGAATACATCCGCGAGATCATGAAGAATGGGACGGGCGCGGACAGGCAGTTGCAGGTTTATCGCGAGACCGGCGACCTGAAGGCAGTCGTGGATTACATCATTGAGGAGACGGAAGCGGGCGTGGAAGAAGACGAGTCCGATACTTTACCCACCGCCAAAGCCGTCTAACATCTGCTTCGAACCCGATAAACTAAGAGTCCAATACCTGCGAGATAAGTACTGATGAGCTTGACCACAGAACAATCAAACCGACAACTGAACAAACTGCCATTCGATCCGCAACTCACGCCGGGTGCCCGCAACGCCGTGCGCGTATGTTTGCGCGTGCAACCCACGGAAAAGGCCACCGTCATCACTGACAATGTGAGCCTGGAAATCGCCGCTGCGCTCGTGCACGAACTCGAAACCGTCAAATGCCCATTCAAGTTCTGGGTCCTCGAAGACGTGGCCGCGCGTCCACTTACCGATTTCCCGGCAGCCATCGCCGACGATCTCTTCAGCAGCCAGGTCAGCATTTTTGCAGTGCAAGCGCAAACCAACGAACTCAAATCGCGCATGCAGATGACCGACATCGTCAACCGCCGCAGGATTCGGCACGCCCACATGGTGAATATCAACAAGCAGATCATGCTCGAGGGCATGCGCGCTGACTTTCAGAAAGTCGATCGTCTCAGCTCAAAAGTCGTGGAGCGCGTCCGCGCGGCAAAGAAGATTCGGGCCAAGACATCGTCTGGCACCGATCTGATCGCGGACCTGAATCCAAATTACAAATGGATCAAGACCAGCGGCATCATTAGCCCGGAAAAATGGGGCAACTTGCCCGGCGGTGAAATTTTCACGACGCCCGGCGAAGTCAACGGCACATTTGTCATTGACGGAGTCGTCGGAGATTATCTCTGCGCCAAGTTTGGCGATCTGAAAGCGAATCCGCTGACCATCACGGTCACGGGAAATCGGCTGGTGGAAGCGCATTCCGACAACAAGGAGCTGCGCGATGACTTCTGGGCCTACACGCACACCGACGAAAACAGCGACCGCGTGGGCGAGTTTGCCATCGGCACCAACATTGAATTGAAAGACGTCATCGGCCACATCTTGCAGGATGAAAAATATCCTGGCGTGCACATCGCATTTGGCAATCCCTACGGCGCACACACGGGAGCGAACTGGGATTCATCGACGCACATCGATGTGGTTGGCCGCAACTTCGATATCTGGGTCGACAACGAACAGATCATGCGCGGAGGGCAGTTCTTAATCGAAGCCTGACCGCGTTCAACGTGGAGTGCCGGGCGTCCCCTCCGTCCCGGTCTGATTCTCTAACCGCCCTGCCTCTATTTCCGGTAGCGGTCGATGAGCTGCTGGTAGCGTGGATCTTTGTGCAGCGGGGCAAAGTAAGGACTTGAGTCGAGCCCGGCAAAGTCACGGAACCCTCCTTCAAACGCTTTTTGCAGAGTGGCGAGCACTTTCTCGTTGTCTCCGCGAGCAGCATACGCCTGGCTTAGATAGAAATAGTTGATCGCCGCCGGCTGCGCGCTTGCCGTCAGCGAAGTGATAGCGCGATCATAGTCCCCCTGTGCGAGATAAGCCTGGCCCAGACCCAGGTCACCCATGGTCCCGAATGCACTTAGGTCCTTCTCATGCTGGAACGATGCAATTGCTTCGGCATAGCGTTTCTGCAACAGCAAGGCCCGCCCAAGATGATAGTAACCAGGGGCGAAAGCCGGTTGCAGTCGCAGCGCCTGCCGCGAGGCTTTCTCGGCTTCGATAGGCTCTGGCGGTTGCTTGTAGCACAGCGCCCATGAGAGCAGATCCCACGCATGGGCATCGCTCGCATTCAATTCCGTAGCCGTGCGAAACTCGCCAGCCGCGGGGGCATATTCGTACTTATCCATCAGCACCGTTCCCAGGGCCACATGCGTATCGGACAAATGCGAATCGATCGCCATTGCCCGCTGTGCATAGTCCTCGGCGCGCTGCAGGTGGATGGGCCTGGAATCAAGATTGCGGTAAATTTGCGCTTCCACCCATGACAATCCCGCAAGCGCCAGAGGGTAATTCGGGTCCCACTTAAGGGACTCCTCGTAAGCCCCGCGGGCGGCTTCCAGTTTCTTCGGGTCGTCTGGATATTGCAAAAAACCTCGTCCGCGCAAGTACGCGTCATAGGCTTGGGGATTCCCCGTGTAACGACGTTGAATCGCCAGTTGCTCCCCCGGGCTGAGCTTCAGGTTAAGCGAATCCGCAATCTTCAGGGCGGTCTGCTCTTGCAATGAGAAGACATCCTTCATCTCGCCGGTGAAGTCGTCGGCCCACGCCTGGAAACCGGTGCTTGCGTCGATCAACTGCACATTGATCCGCACCTGATCGCCAGCCTTGCGCACGTTTCCCTCCAGCAGGTACCGGACGCCCAGAGCTTTCCCGATTTCTGCCGCACTCTTGTCCCCTGTCCTCAATGCGACCACCGACGAATGCGAGGCCACATCAACGCCCCCGATTTTCGACAGCTTCGTCGTGATCTCTTCCGTCATGCCTTCGCTGAAATAAGTGCTGTCAGGACCAGCGCTCAGGTTTTGCAAAGGGAGAACTGCCACCGACGGCTTCGTGGTCACCGTCGCTGCAGGCGCGGCGCGTTTCGTATACCAGATGCCCGCACCAGCCATAATAATCAAAGCCAAGGCGCAAACTGCGCCAAGCAGCAATCCTCGATTGGACCGCGCCGGCGCTGCAGCATCCGTTGTCACCACCGCCGACCTCCCCGACTCGGTCGCGCGCTGGATTCGCTTCAGGTCGGCCCGCATCTCCGCTGCCGATTGGTAGCGGAGCGCCCGGTCCTTTTCGAGCGCCTTGTCGAGCACTCGCTCAAACTCCGCGGGAAGCGCGGCATTCAATCGCGCCACCGAAGCCGGGGCGCGATTCATGATGCCATCGAAAATCACGCCTGTACTGTCACCACGAAACGGCAGCGTGCCCGTCACCATCTCGTAGAGAACCACGCCAAAGGAAAACAGGTCGGTGCGGGCGTCGAGTTCTTTGCCGCGTACCTGCTCGGGCGACATATAGGCGACGGTTCCGAGTGTCGAACCAGGACTGGTGAGATGCTCTTCTGCGATGGCGGTGGCGGTGTTTGCGGATGCGCTCTGGCTGGAAGAACCCGTGAAAGCGACTTTCGCCAGTCCGAAGTCCAAAATCTTGGCGTGCCCGCGTTTCGTCACAAAAATGTTCGCAGGCTTGATGTCTCGGTGAACGATGCTTTGGGAATGCGCGGCATCGAGTCCGTCGGCGATTTGGATGGCGAGCGTAAGTGCCGCCTCGTTGTCCAGAGGCTTTCCCGCAATCGCGTGCTTCAGCGTCACGCCGTCCAGGAATTCCATGGCAATAAATGATTGCTCGCCGTGCTTGCCGATTTCGTAAATCGTGCAGATGTTGGGGTGATTTAGGGCCGACGCAGCGCGAGCCTCCCGCCGAAAGCGTTCCAGCGCCTGTGGGTCTCTCGACAAATCCTCTGGCAGGAACTTGAGCGCCACAAAGCGGCCGAGTTCGGTGTCCTCCGCCTTGTAGACGACACCCATTCCCCCGCCGCCCAGCTTTTCGATCATCCGGTAATGCGATACGGTTTCGCCGATCACCGTGGGATGCCAGCCCCCTTCGGGCGCTTCATATTAAACTATTGCAATCCGATCTTGAAGCAGGTCCATGATCCCTTCCTACAGGCAAGCCTTCAACGCCGGCTTCACCGATGACAAATATGACCGCCTACGCCGCGAACTGGCTGCCCGCTGCGGCATGGAGGTTCCCTTCGCCCTCTGTGAGACTCCCTGCTTTTTCCCAAGCGCACTCGTTCAGCGCATGACAGAAGACGGGAGGGCCCTCATCCGTCAACTTGTCGACAATCCCGAATATCGCGCACGCTCGGAAGCTTCAATCCCCGAGAGATTTCGTGTGCCGGATGAAGCCCCGCATCCCATGTTCGTTCAGGTTGATTTCGGCCTCGTCCGGAACGCCTCTGGACAGCTGGAGCCGAAGCTTGTGGAATTGCAGGCGTTCCCCACTCTTTACGCATATCAACCTGTACTGTCGCAGGCCTATATCGACGTCTTCGGCCTCGACCCGGGGCTGGGGTATTACCTCGATGGGTTGAATGCAGATTCGTATCGGCAACTTCTGAGCGAAGCGATCGTCGCTCGACACGACCCGGAAAACGTGGTGCTCATGGAAGTGCATCCGGAGGAGCAGAAGACGCGGCCGGATTTCCTGCTCACCGAAAAGATGCTTGGGATCAGAACCGTCTGCGTTACTGGGATCGCGAAGCGCGGCCGGCAATTGTTCTACAAACAAAACGGGAGGCAGGTGCCGATCAAGCGCATCTACAACCGCGCCATCGTGGACGAGCTTGAACGCAAGGGTGTAGACCTGCCGTTCGATTTTCGCGCCGACCTCGACGTCGAATGGGCCGGCCATCCGAACTGGTATTTCCGCATCAGTAAGTACTCGATCCCATACCTGAAGCATCCATCGGTGCCGCGCACCTGGTTCCTCGATCAGTTGCCCGAAATTCCGGCGGACCTGGAGAACTTCGTCCTTAAACCTCTCTATTCATTCGCCGGTCTGGGCGTGGTAATTGCGCCATCCAGAAAGGATATCGACGCCATCCCGGCGGCCAGACGCACTGAGTACATCCTGCAGGAACGGATGACCTTCGCCCCGGTCGTTGACACCCCAGAGGGGGCAGCCAAGGTCGAGCTCCGCATCATGTACGTTTGGCTCAGCGAGTTGCGCCCCGTCCTGACGATCGTGCGCATGGGGCGCGGACTCATGATGGGGGTGGACCAGAACAAAGGGAAGCGGTGGGTCGGTTCCTCGGCGGCGCTCATCAGCTAGCTTGCGCGCGGGAAGTGTCGTCGGGCGTCTTACCTCGAGGCAGGCGGATCGCTGCCGGCAAGCACATAGACCATCGTTTTATCGAGCTTGATGTTGGAGTGGATGGAGGTAAGGGCCACGCCTTCGTCCCTGGCCCGCACGGTCTCCACATTTCTCATCAGAACACAGTGCCTTGAGGCATCTGGCAGAGGAACCCCCGTTCTAGATGGAGATATGGGCGAGAAGTGACTCGAACTGTTGTGGACCGTGCTCAGGCCGCCGGACGCGAACCCATCGACACGATCCTCCCCGAGCGTCAACGCGACAGGGTAGTACCAGGCAGTCACATAAGCTCGGATCGAAACGGAGCCGTTTCCCCAGCGGATGGAATCCATGCGAACGCTGAGGCGCGCCGGTTCGGCCGCTGACTTCGCATCGGACTCGACGACGACTCCAGAAAATGTGGCGCCCTCGGGAATCACTCTGCCATTGAGGAATGTCGCCATCATGAGCCGCGCCTCTACCCTGGTCCCGGGGAGTGTCTTACCGGCTATAACATTCTGCCGCATGGTCACGGGGAATTCGTGGGTCCCGAAGGACGCAGGCTGTTGTTGCGCCACCAAAACGGCAGAAACGGTGAGAAGCAGAACTACAAATCCTTTCATGGACGCACGCTAGACCCTCGCTTCTCGGCTAACGCGGCGAGGCCTATACATTTTGTGGGGAAGTGTAGCGCAAAGCAAAGAACGTGGTCACGGATTTTCTGCCCCATCCAAGTCAGGGGCTTGGACAAGAGGCTGACTCGCCCACGATTGCGCTCCGACGGCCAGAAATGGAGGGTTCGACAGAAACGTTTCTGCCGCCGTCATCTCTAGTCTGCTGGACAGGTGAGGGCGGCTGTTCCTACCGCTTCCGGCTCCAGTTTGGCGGTGAAGTGGCGCAGGAAGGGCGCCTCGTACGTCAGCTTCATGCCCTGGATTTTTTCACGGAGGCGCCAGACCTCGAGGATGACTTCGACAACATAATCAATGTGGCTTTGGGTGTAGACGCGTCTGGGAATGGCCAGGCGAACCAAGTCCATTTTAGCGGCGGGCCCGAACATCAAGGTGCCGATTTCCACGGAGCGAATGCCTCCCTGGAGATAGAGTTCGTTTGCCAGAGCCACCGCCGGGAAGTGGTCGGCCGCGACGTGCGGGAGAAACGCGCGCGCGTCGAGATAGATGGCATGGCCTCCAGGAGGCTGAACGATGGGAACACCCTGCGCGGAGATGTGGTTGCCGAGGTATGCGGTGGAGGCAATGCGGTAGCGGAGATAGTCCTCGTGCAGGGCCTCCTGGATGCCGACCGCGATAGCTTCCAAATCGCGGCCAGCCAGGCCGCCATAGGTGGGGTAACCTTCGGTAAGGATGAGGAGATTTTTCTCCTGCTGGGCGAGCAGGTCGTCGTTCGTGCAAAGGAAGCCGCCGATGTTGGCCATGCCATCCTTCTTGGCAGACATCGTGCAACCGTCGCCGTAACGGAACATCTCCTGGGCAATCTGTTTGGGAGACTTGTTCTCGTAGCCTTTCTCCCGGAGTTTGATGAAGTAGGAATTCTCGGCGAAGCGGCAGGCATCGAAATACAGCGGAATCTTATGCCGGCGGCAAATTTCGCTCACGCCTCTGACGTTTTCCATGGAAACGGGCTGGCCGCCTCCGGAATTGTTGGTGATGGTGAGCATGACCAGCGGGACGCGATCGCGGCCTGCCTTGGCGATCAGCGTTTCAAGAGCGGCAACATCCATGTTCCCCTTGAATGGGTGGCTGAAGCTGGGCTGGCGGCCTTCGGGGATAACGAGATCAACGGCTTCCGCACCGACGAACTCCACATTGGCGCGCGTGGTATCAAAATGGGTGTTATTGGGGACAATATCGCCCTTCTTGCAGGCGCAACTGAAAAGGATTCGTTCGGCCGCGCGGCCCTGATGAGTAGGAATGACGTGGCGATAACCGAAGATGTCCTCAATAGAAGAGCGAAACTGATCGAAGCTGCGGCTGCCGGCATAACTCTCGTCGCCTTCCATGATGGCGGCCCATTGCTGGGTCGACATCGCCCCAGTGCCGGAATCCGTGAGCAGGTCGATCAGGACGTCATCCGCCGGTAGGAGAAAGAGATTGTAGTAGGCATCGCGGAGATGCTGTTCGCGCTCAGCGCGGGTTGTCCAGCGGATAGGTTCGACACTCTTGATGCGAAACGGTTCAATGATTGTGCGGGGCATGGGAATCGTTTTTATTTTAGCGCGCGGGCGGGAATTTAGAACGTGATGCCGGCACGCCTGTGTCTGGAACCCTGAGAGACGGTCGTCGGTCATCAGCCGTCGGTCGTGAGGAAGGCCGCGATGGGCGCACTGGGCTGTGCAACTCAGACTTCGGAAACCCGGGATAGCGCGCTCCACAGATAGGCGCGGAACCTGAGGCAGCCTGGTCACGCTGGCGATGAAAAGTGGCACAACCGCACTACTTCTACTAGTATGACCGCGGCGGACTGCCGCGAAGATGAGAGGCGACGGTTTGGGGGTAACAGGGAGGATGTCGATCTATTCGATAGTTTTGATTCTGGTTGCGGCGATCCTGTTGGTGGCGGCCGGGATTGTCAAGTTTACGATGCGGAGGAAACATCCAGCCAAGGCATGCGCCCAGTGCGGAGAACCTTCTTCCCACGGATACGCGAAGCAGGCAGAGACGGAACGAGACGACCTTGTTCCTCTGTGCGTCAACTGCCTGATCCGGCGATTGGACGATGACTACAGGCGCTACCAGGGACAAGCAGTGGTGATCCAGCCGGTGGCCGAGCTTCCCTGCTATGTTTTCCGGCCGAAGACAGCGTGGGGGGAGGCCGTGAGGGCGGACCTGGACTTCATCCTTTCAGGATTGCAGACGCATTGTCATACCTGTGGACAAAAGGCGCGATATGCGTGGGTGAACGCGTTGGAGCCGGGTCCGGTAACGAGGCTCCCGGAGCTAGGCATCAAACAGGCGCTGCTGATCGGTGCGAAAGGCCCGCCGGTTTCATTGTGCCCAAGATGCACGGTGACGCGACTGGCGCACAGTCTGACTGCACAGGAGGGTGGATATCTGGAGATTTGCGGGCCGCGCGGAGGCGAAGATGGGTTGGTAAGCGGGATGGGATATTAGAGCCCGATTCGCTACCTCACTGCCGGGATTTGGTGGACCTGGTCGGGATCGAACCGACGACCTCTTCCATGCCATGGAAGCGCGCTCCCAGCTGCGCCACAGGCCCACA
>Ga0335079_10000976_pt1 | contig 32346 bp, 33 predicted proteins | sample Lox_Sample_33_FD_206719 | JGI IMG/M metagenome (GOLD analysis project Ga0335079, IMG submission 206719) | Soil microbial communities from Loxahatchee National Wildlife Refuge, Florida, United States - Lox_Sample_3.3 | ecosystem: Environmental > Terrestrial > Soil > Wetlands | place: USA...
TTGAACATGCGGCACTCCCAGCGCTACATGGTTCATGATGCCTAAAGTTCGCGCGTCCAGGTTCTTCACATTGAGCATGTACTCGAACCAGTCGGTGCCGTCGGGCACGCGCATGTCCACCCACTCGGTGCGGTCGTCGGTCATCCCGCCGTGCCAGAACTCTCGGAATCCCAGGATGTCCCGGTACAACGAATCGAAGGCGGCCCGGTCCCTCACGGTCGTACCCACGTGGATGATTCGTTCTGAGACGCGCGTGGCCGGCATGAATTTTCCAAAATTGCGCGAGTGCAGCGATCCGGCCAGGTACTGAACAAATTCCACATCGTGGCCGTCCGGATCCTGGATCATGAAACTGAAGTTGCCATCCGGTCCCTTGCGCACTGCCGCCGGCACTTTGACGCCGCGGCGCGCGAGGTAATCCCGCAACCCCTGCGCGTCTTCCGTCTCGAATGCCACATGGGATAACACAAGCTGCGGCGGCCCCTGCCACTCCGGGAACACCTCGATGTATTGGTGATCGTTCACTTTGAAATACACCAGCATCACCCCGCCTTCCGGCCGGTTGAGCTGGAACGCTTCTTCATAACCCAGTTGCTGGTGATAGAACGCGCGGGCCGCCTCGAGATTATCCGTGCGCACCGCCAGGTGTGCCACCCCGACGATGCGAGGCCGCTTCGGAACGGATGTGGTCTGGCCGCATGCGGCGATCGCCAGAAATGCGATGCTGGCAGCTCGCAGAAAAGCGGGCTTCATGACGTCCTCAGTATAAGTCCGCGACCGCGCGATCGGCGATCACCACACGCCCGGAAGCAGCCGGTATCGGGTCTGCTGGGCGTATTGTTCATAGCCGGGAAGCTCGCGTTGAAGCGTCTGGTCTTCGAGCGCGGTGCGAATGAGGAACAAGCCACAAATAACGGCCGAGAACACGAACGCCCACATAGAGCACAGAATGAATGGTATCGCCAGAAACATCAGGATCGCGCTAACGTACATTGGGTGCCGGACGAAACGGTATGGCCCCGCCGTGACCACGGTCTGGCCGCGATCGGCTTGAATCCGTACTGTGGTTTCCGCAAACGGGTTGACCGCCATTGCCCACGTGAGAACCGCAATCGAGAGCGCGAACACCAACAGGCCGGGGTACACCGAAACCAATGGGAGCGGCCACCAGCGGAAGCGCGCGTTATCCAAACCGCCAATCGCGGGCTGGACATAATAGAGCGGAAAAAAGATCGCGATGAAGATCTTGTCGAACCGCTTGGTGTCGCGATGACGCCAGTCCGCGCGCGCCTCGAACAAACCCGGATTTCTGCGATAGACTACGGCGGCGGCGATCGCCATCATCGAGAGATGGGCCGCCAGGTAAATCCAGCCCTGGAGCCAATCGAAGCGGCCGGCGCCCCCGAACAGCGCGACAATCCAGAGACCGATGGCGGCTGCGAGTTGAAGCAACATCTGCGCCCAGCGCCGGCGCAATGCAGAACGTGGCTCGCCCACTACGAGATCATTCTCCCATCCGGTTCAGTGGTGTGGAGCAGGTCGCAGACCGGCGCTCGTAAGCTTCACATTGACGAGCGGTTTGTTCCGCTCCCGAACCTCGCGAACGTCACCTCTGGGCCCTAAAGCCGAAACTCCTGGCCGATCCTCCGCACCGCCACGCGCTCGGGATGATGGCCCGCCGCTGCATAGACTCGTTCGATCGGCTCCATGTACGGTTCGCGGCTCAACATCAGCGTCTGATGATGGATCGGGAGGAAGAATTCGAATCCTGCGTCCTGCGCCATCTGCCACGCCTGCTCCGGCGTGCAGTGATAGTGAATCCAGGGATTGTAGGCGCCCACCGGCATAAGCGCGAGGTCGAACGGCCGGCGCCGCTTCAGACTACGAAACGAAGTCGTCGCCGCCGTGTCGCCCCCAAACAACACCCGATGCCGCTCCGATTCGATGGTGTAGCCGTTGTACCCGCGATACGTGTCGCTGCGCATGCGCGCGCCCCAGTGATTCACAGCAAATGCTTCGATCGCCAGAGGACCCACCTTGGCGCTCTCTCCCCAGCGCAATTCCTGCACTCGTGAGTAGCGGCGCACGCGCAGCAGATCGCTGGTTTTCGGGGCCGTAATCACCGCCGTACCGTGGCTCTCGAGGCGGCGAAGACTCGGCAGGTCGAAGTGGTCCATGTGCGCATGCGACAGCAGGATCACGTCGATCTTCGGCAGTTCCGCCGGTTCCAGCGCCGCCGCGACAATCCGCTTCAGCCCCAGCGTCACCGGCCCCACCCGGATTCCCACCCGCGCACTGAACACCGGATCGGTCAGAACCGTGGTGCCATCCACCTTCAATAGCACCGTGCTGTGCCCCAACCAGGCCGCAAACAGCCCGCGATCAGGCCACGCTTTCGGGTTCGGGCGCTCCGGTGCGGGCAAAATACGCCGTTTGCGATCGGCGGTGTATCGCTTCCAAAAATGGGGAACCGCATGGCGGGCCCACGCGGCAGTTCCGAGGGCTGAACGACTCATTACTATTATTTTGATGCTAAACGGACGGGCTGCGTTGCAATCGGAAAAATCGGGGAGCGCTCCGACTGCGCTCCCCTGGGGAAACTTAGCGGTTTTCGAGCTGCTGCGGCCGTTCCGGCGCTTTTTCAGAAGTTGAGGCCAGTTCCGAGCGTTTGTACTTGGGCTCGCTCAGATAACCCGTAATCCGGTCTTTGTCGATCCGGTTCACCACCAGTTCGACCGCCTGCGGCCGATCCGTCATCCGGATCCAGACCGGCTCGTACAGGTTGACGTGCTTCTTGCTGATCTCGTTGTCTTCGATGATCATCGCGACGTCATACGTCTTGTGCTTGGGATTGGTGCTGCGCAGCGATACCGTGACCGGTCCCACCACATGGAACTGTTTCGATTTGTCGAGATGGAATTCGTAGACGTTGGTTTCTCCGCGTTTGCGCAGCGCAACCACTTCGTCGTGCGTTTTGGCGATCGAGCCGTTCAGATCGCTTCGCGTAGAGTTGATCTGTCCAGCCAGTTCATCGTGCGATTTCGCCAACTGATCGCGCGTCTGCGAAATCGATCCGTTCAGATCGTCGCGCGTCTTCGCGATGGACCCGTTCAGATCGTCGCGCGTGCGCGCGATGTCGTCCTTCGTGCGCGCCAGTTCTTGCTGCGTATCGGCGAGCTGTCCCTGCAGCTTGTCGACCCGCGGATCATTGGCGACCAGCGGCTTGCGCCGCGCGGCTTTGGCGCTCGGCCGCGCCGCCGGTTTCACCGGCGTCTGAGCCCTCATTTGAGCCGCTGTCAATAGGTCAATTCGGTTTGTGAGCTCCTGGATCTGGCTCTTCGATTGAGTCAGCGATTGGTTCATCGTCGCGGCCATCTGCGCGCGTTCGGCGCTCATGGCATCCATCTGATCGCGATCTTTGACCCAGATTCCCGCGCCGATTCCGCCCACGACAAAGAGGGCGAGCACGAGCATCTTGGTGCTGATCCGCGAATGCGGTTGTTCGAAATTCGGATTTGCGTGGTCCATGGCGAGCTTGCCGAAAGCACCTCCCGTGCCAAGCAGAAACTGCTTCCATTCCAAAGGCTTCGCCGCCATGTACCGCGAAGCAGATTTTACGCGGTATGAAAGAACGTCCGTTTTCTCGCCGGACGACAGCAGCATCTCGATAACATTCGATAGCGTCTGATGGGCACCGGAGGTTTTCATCCGATGTTGCTACGTGCCTACGCGCAAGCCACCGCGCCCCCGCCGAATGCCCCGGCCGACGCCCGGCCGGCAGCATCACGTATGAGGAAGTCTCCTATCCGTATCCGGTTTCCTATTTGCCGCTGACGGTGTACGGGTGTGCGCCCGGCCTATATGGATGTGCCGCCCGCCGGCACGCCGAACGGCCGCACCGTCGTCCTGTTCCACGGCATGAATTTCGGCGGATTTATTTCAACGGACCGATCGAGCTGCTCCGCAACGCCGGCTTCCGCGTCGTCGTGCCCGACCCGATCGGTTTCGGCCGCTCCTCGAAACCGATCATTCCCTACAACTTTCATGACATGGCACGGAACTCGAAAGCTGCTCCATGCGCTCGGGATCACGCGCGTCTCCATCGTCGGCCACTCGATAGGCGGCATGCTGGCCGCGCGCTTCGGGCTTCGTATCCCGATATCACCGAGCGCGCCGTCCTCTACAATCCGATCGGGCTGACTGATCCTCGACATCAAACTCCCTGGCAACGTCCGCATCCTCTATGCGCCGACGCTCAGCAGCGACTGGCCGAAGATCAAGGTGAGCTGGTGCTCGGCGGCGACAAAGACGGCCCCAACCTCCCTGAGCTCGCGCGCCACATTTCCGAAACCATTGCCGGCGCACAACTCGCGCTGATTCCCAACGCCTGGCACGTTCCGCATCTCGAAATGCCCGGGCTCTTCAACCGCGAGCTCCTCACCTTCCTGAAATCGACCCCGCCGTTGCGCCGGCTCCTTGAACAAAGGTTTGGGGCACAATCGGGCTCGGCTTCCGCCACATGCGACCCGAGATGATCGTGACCGCTACGAGAACCAACGCGAGAGGCACGAGTATGGGCGGTGACGAGGGAAGGATATAGAGAAACGAACCAGTAGCGCCATGAAATATCACTGCGCTCAACAAACCACCGCGCGAGCGGTTGTATAGCCAGGTGATCACGACCGAGAAGATGAGCAGGACAACGATTCGCTGCCGGAATTCCACTGCCAGGCTCCAGCCGGGATCTGGCACCTGCCTCTCGATTTCACTCGCCCCGCCGAAGCAGACGCGGATCGAACCGCACGGGAGAGGGTGGATTGGAGGTTACGGCGACATCCAGCATCACCACCATCCAGCAAAACGGGATGAGCAGGAGCAACGCCCCCAATCGTCCGGTATTCCAGGCGCGGACATTGCGCGCGCCGACAACCCACATCGCAGCCAGGGCCGGACCCCCGCCGAGATTCAGAAACAGCGGATCTGTCTTGTCCAGCATGACAGGAATCCACAGCACCCAGGAAATTGAGAAAACCAATGCCAGGAAGATCCAAACGCGTGAGCGCTCAAGAGAAGCTTCCTGCGCCGCCGTCATCTCGATTCCCTTGGCTGAATGAGCCTCAGACTGTGCTTAGCAAACACTGGTCTTCTCCTTTCGAGCGCGGGCACACTGATCCCGCTCGCATTCACAACCCAAGTTTTGCGCTGCTTAAATCAGCCGCACGGTCTGGCGAAACCAGCCGCCCAGATGAAGACTAGAAACAATACGAACGACGCCCCTATGGAGGCGGCCGGGACGATAGCCGCCTGGGCGAGCGCTGGAATCGCTGCCCCGGTTACCACTTCCGATACGACGCAGCACCAGACTTGCCCTATGCCTGCGGCGCCGCGCTCTCCCCATGCCCCCAAAAGCTGTTGCTCGAATACTTCCTCCATCTCCGATCCGAAGCGGCACTGGAAACCGGCCGGATACAAATGCACCAGTCCCCGATACAGTTTGAGACTCAGGCGGAGGACCGTGTTCATATGTGACCGAATCCTTAGGTTGCAAATCTCATTCTGGATGCGGTCTTCAAAATATGGTGCATTCTGTCCAACTCCGCATCCAGCACGGACTTGCCCGCCTGGCCCAAGCGATAATACCGGCGCCGTGTATCGCCTTCACTCGCGGAAACCACTTCTTCGATCAATTGGAGATCGAGCAGTCGTTGGATTGTCGTGTACAGAGTGCCCGGTCCCATCCGAAACTGGCCATCGGACAGCGTTCCGACCTGTTGCATGATGGCATATCCGTGCTTGTCGCCACCGGCGAGGGCGAAAAGGACAAAGAAAACCGAGGGTGTAAGAGGCAGGAGTCTCTGCTGCTCATCCCTCAAGCGCCCCGCCCCAGATTCCCTGGCCATCGCAACTCCTATCGGTAACAGATATATCTGATTCTGATATATCGTGTCAATAGGAAAAATTTTGCGGCCGCGCCAATCGCTGGCTCACGGCACCCGCAGCCGCAAGGCCGCGACTAACCGCTCGATGCCCTTCTCCCAGTCTGGAAACAGATCGACGCACTCGAGTTCGCGCTGGATTGATCGCGGAACCCGGCACACCTCCAGGCGCAAGGGGACCACGAAGATCTCGTCCAGCGGCATGCGCCGTGCGCAATCGAGCGCATATCGGATCTCGGCTTGAAACCCGCCCCACTTCTTCACGGAGTTCCGCGAAAAACACGCCACAAAAAACACGGACGTCTCGATTGCGCCTTCAATCGCCCGCGGCCAGTTTTGTCCCGGCAACAGCTTCCGCACATCCATCCATGGGCTGAAGCCGGCCTTCTCCAGTTCTTCGAAGAGCCGTTCGGCTGCCTGCCGGTCCTCCCTTACATATGCCAAAAATACCCGCGGTGCGCGCGGTTCAAAACGCACGCCGCATTGCGGGTCCGGAAAGAAGATGCCGAGGCCGTCGATCTCCACCGCCTTGCCGCGCGCCAGGTTTCGGAGCACGATGTGCGCCAACTGCTCCGCCTGTGAGATTTCAGCGGCCACGCTTTCCTTCTTCGCGCTCGAACTCCACGTTGCCTCCGCCGCGGAGCAGAAGTCTTCCAACTCCCGGCAGCGGCGCCTCCCCCGCCTTTCGTAATTGCGTAAGAATCTGCCGAACGGCCCGGTCGAGCCGATCCGCCGCTTCGGCCTCGGTCAACCCCGCCTGCCGTGCCCATTGCCTGGCGATTTCCGTCTTCCTCATCCGATTTCAATCTAGCAGCGTGATCCCCGCCACCCGTCTCTTACCCCCTGTCACAATTTGATAACTGCCTGATGCTTCATGGGTTCCCGTTGTGCCGAAAAATCCGAAACAGCTGTGAATGGAGATGAACTGATTTTAATTGGCGTTTAAGAGGCCATTCATCTCCGGTCCGTTATGATGGGCAAGACGGTGAAAATCGTCGGCATCCAAAGGAGAGAGCTAATGAAGAAACTCATGACGATGATGCTCGGCTTGTCCCTACTCACGGGGGCGGTGAGCTTTGCGTTTGGCCAGGAAACCACCAAGTCCGAGAAGAAAAAGAAGGGCAAGAAAAAGAAGTCCGAAGGCGAAACCAAGAAGGAGACGCGCTAACCGCGCTTCCGAGTCGTAATTTGCTGGGAAGCCGCGTAGCGCACCTGCACTCCTACGCGGCACTCCAGTTTCCCTCCCTCCCTGCTCCTCATTGCTTCCTGTTAGGCGTATCCCCTAGAATCTCTAGTTGGGCAGAGGTGATTGCTGCCCGCACATGAACAGCTCCGTTAAGGGCGAATACGCACTTCACGCCATCTTCGATTTGGCTTCCCAGCCTCCGGGAGAACCCATCAAAATTGCGGAAATCGCACGCCGCCAGAAAATTCCGCAGAAATTCCTTGAGCTCATTCTCGCCAGCCTGAAGCAAGGCGGATTCGTCGAGTCGCGCCGCGGAGCCGAGGGTGGGTACCTGCTGGCACGTCCGGCTGATGCGCTCACCATCGGCGAGATCCTCCGCTTTATCGAGGGCCCGCCCCAAGGCAAAGGCCGCGCCCGCCGGAAGGCCGAAACTCCGTTTACCGACATGTGGCAGCAGGTCGATCGCGCCGTCTCCGGCATTCTCGACCAAACCACGTTTGCCGAGCTCCTCCGCCGCTGGGCCGACAAGCAGCATAAGTACGTCTTAAATTGGGAGATTTGAGTGAGAGTCTACGACGATAATTCCTTTAGCATCGGCCACACGCCGTTGGTCCGTCTAAATCACGTCACCGACGGCGCAAAAGCCACCATTCTCGCCAAGATCGAAGGCCGCAACCCGGCCTATTCGGTGAAATGCCGCATCGGGGCCTCTATGGTCTGGGATGCGGAAAAACGCGGCGTGCTCAAACCCGGCAGGGAGCTGATCGAGCCCACCAGCGGCAATACCGGCATCGCGCTCGCCTTCGTCGCGGCCGCGCGCGGCTATCCGATCACCCTCACCATGCCCGAGACCATGTCGATCGAGCGCCGCAAAGTCCTGGTCGCGCTCGGAGCTAACCTCGTCCTCACCGACGGCGCCAAAGGCATGGCCGGTTCCATTTCCAAAGCCGAGGAGGTCGTGGCTTCCGATCCCTCCCGCTACCTGATGCTCCAGCAATTCAAGAATCCGGCCAACCCTGAGATCCACTTCCGCACCACAGGCCCCGAAATCTGGGACGACACCGACGGCGCCATCGACGTCCTGGTCTCGGGCATCGGGACCGGCGGCACCATCTCCGGCGTCTCGCGCTACATAAAAAAAGAAAAGCGTAAAAAGATCCTCTCAGTCGGAATCGAACCCACCAACAGCCCGGTCATCACCCAGCACCTCGCCGGTCAACCGATGAAGCCGGGACCGCACAAAATCCAGGGACTCGGAGCCGGCTTTATCCCCGATACGCTCGACCTCTCGATGGTCGACCGCGTGGAACTGGTCTCCAACGAGGAATCCATCGAAATGGCCCGCCGGCTGGCGCGCGAAGAAGGAATACTGGGCGGAATCTCATGCGGAGCCGCGGCCGCTGTCGCCGTCCGCCTGGGGAAAGCCCCTGAGTTTGCCGGAAAAACGATCGTCACCGTCCTGCCGGACGCGGCCGAGCGCTACCTCTCCACGATTCTCTTCGAAGGGTTGTTTGAGGACTAACCAAAGAAAAAGCGGGCGCGGTTTGGGTGATAGGGGTGAGTGCGCCCGCTGTCGTAACGGGGATTTGCATAATAAGACGACAATGCCCCGAGCGAAGGTTACCCGGCGGTGCCATCCCTTTCTCTGATCCTTTAGGGCTAAAATTTGGGCTGGGTCATGCGGATCCTCCGTCATCTGGCTGTAATCTTTGTCGCAACCGGCATCCTTTTCCCGCAGGAGGAGCCGCCGTTACAAAATACGGGCAAGCCCATGCTCTTGCCGTTTCGCTGTACCGAAGAGGACATGCAATGGGCAGGGCTGAGTTGTCCCGCCGAGGAACCCTGCCCGATCTACCTGGAACTGACTGCCGTCGAGGCTGCTGGCAACAGGCTGTTCACCGCCGGCAATATCCATTCGCAAACCGTCACCCTGCATTCCGTTCTGCTGGGAAGCGACGACAGCGGCCTCACTTGGCGCGAGGTACACCCACGAATCCGAGGTGCTGGTCTCGACCACATGCAGTTCACGGACCTGGCGAACGGATGGGTGAGCGGCGAGGCGCTTTCTCCCCTGCCCCAGGATCCCTTTCTGCTCCTCACCTCCGACGGCGGAAGCACCTGGCGGCAACGCCCACTGTTCCCGGAACCCCGAGTCGGCCAAATCCGTCAGATCTCGTTCATATCGAAAAATGACGGCAGCCTGGTTTTCGACCGAGGCGCCGGCACGGGAGAGGAACGCTACGAACTCTATCAGTCCCGCGATGCCGGAGAGAGTTGGAACATCGTGGAAGCCAACAATCAGCCAATTCGGTTGAAGAATACGGCTCCGCCGGACGCCACCTGGCGCATTCAGGCGGAAGCCAAAAGCCAGTCATTCCGCCTCGAACATGAGGAGGCAGGCCGCTGGGCTGCCGCCGCTTCGTTTGCCGTGAACTTGGGCTTCTGCAAATCCCAACCGGAACCTCAATGAAAAAAGGCCGCTGCGGTGCGAATCGCAGCGGCCGTGAAGGAGGAGGAGAAGGATGGGTGGAATGGAAAATCTACTGCGGTCTACCTGAGGACGACAGTCCGTCCGCGTTGAGGCCAAGCATCCCGTTGCGCGGTACAAGCACCAGATCGCCGCGCCGTTCCGCCGGAACGCTCATGGTTCGAAACTCGTGTTGGGTCATGCGCACGCCGACGCGTTGCCCGGTCGAACGGACCACTCGGCCCGCCACCACTAACTGAAGCGGCGCCACGTTGTGCAGCAACACCGGCCATGTGATCGATAGTTCAATATTCAGCCCGGACGGCAGTTCGCGGTCGGTTTCAATCAAAAGTCCGCCGCTCGACAAGTCAATCGTGATGCCGGTCCCGGAGTCCAGCACGCGCCGCCGCCGGATGAGTTTCCAGCGCACGTTGAGCCCAATGTCATAGCGCCGGTCGGTCCGGCGTTCCCCGCCAATTTTTTCGGTCTCTTCGGCTTGAGCAGTCCTGAGTGAGTTCATAGTGTTTTCGCTCTCGCGTCTTTGCGCGAACGAGTTCAGTATGCCGTCCCTGGAATTGAAACAACAGTAATGCGGGTACTTGCGGGGTACTTGTAGTCCCAGAGGGCTGGATGTATGCCGGCGGACAACTCCATGGCCGGCCGGCGGCAGTCCGCGGCCTGGGCCTGTTATGCTCATAATACAGGAGTTATGAAGCGCGTGAAAACCGTCTGGTTGTCCGCCGCCCTTGCTTGGGCGCTGTTTCCCGCCGCCGCCCAGAATTTGAAAGAGTTCGAGAAGAAGGTAACTGAATTTACTCTTCCTAACGGCCTCCACTTTATTCTGGCCGAGCGGCACGAGGCGCCCGTGGTTTCGTTCCACACCTATGTCAACGCCGGCTCGGTGGACGATCCATCCGGCGAGACCGGCATCGCTCACATGTTCGAGCACATGGCCTTCAAGGGTACCGAGACCATCGGCACGAAGAATTGGCCGGAAGAGAAAAAGGCCCTCGCCGGGGTCGAAGCAGCGTACGACCGGCTCGGTGCCGAGCAGAACAAGGGACCTAAGGCCGATCCGAGCAAGGTCAAGATGCTCGGACAGCAACTGGAAGCCGCCATCGAGCACGCTCAAACCTACGTCATCCCCAATGAATACCCTCGCATCATCGAAGAAAATGGCGGGGCTGGTCTCAACGCCGAAACATCCTACGACGCCACGCAGTACTTCTACAGCCTGCCTTCCAACCGAATCGAGCTCTGGTTTCTGCTGGAATCCCAACGCTTCCTGCAGCCCGTCTTCCGCGAGTTCTATAAAGAGCGCGATGTGGTTCTGGAAGAAAACCGGATGCGCGTGCAATCGAGCCCCCAAGGCAAGCTGCTCGAGAATTTCACCGCCACGGCATTCGAAGCATTTCCGTATCGCAATCCTCCCAGCGGTTGGCCAAGCGACATTGTGAACCTGCGGCTTGCCGACGCCCGCAAATTCTTCGAGAAATACTACGTGCCCGGCAACATCGTGATCGCGATTGTCGGCGACGTGCGTCCGGCCGAAGCCCGGCGCCTCGCCGAAAAATACTTCGGTCCACTGCCGGCGCGCCCCTTGCCGCCGCTGCTGCATACCGAAGAACCGCCTCAGGCCGGGCCCAAGACCGCCGTCGTCGAGTCCCCCAGCCAGCCTCTGCTCGTGATGGGATACAAGCGCCCCGATCAGTACGACAAAGACGACCCGGTGTTCGACATCATTTCCGGAATTCTCTCCGGCGGCCGCACCGGCCTGCTTTATGAAGATCTGGTTCGCGACAAGCGCCTGGCGTTGGAGGCCGAAACGGCCGACAGCTTCCCCGATAGCCGCTACCCCAATCTTTTCCTCTTTTTTGTAGCTCCCGCGCTGGGCCACACCGTCGAAGAGAATCAGAAGGAGTTGGAGAGCCTGCTGGCCCGTTTCGAACAACAGAAGGTGGACGCCGAAACACTGGCGCGCGTCAAGACCAAAGCGCGCGCGGGTGTGATCCGGCGGCTCGACAACAATACCGGATTGGCCGCCCTGCTGACTGCCTACTATGCCGCCTACGGCGACTGGAGAAGGTTGTTCACGGACCTCGATGAGCTTGATAAAGTCACACCCGAAGACGTGCAGCGCGTCGCGCGGCAATATTTCGTGACGCCGTCGCGAACTACGGCGTACACGGTCAGCACCGGCGCTCCCTCGCGAGGCGGCGAGCCCAAAGGAGAACCACAATGAGCCGCCTCATCATGGTCACGGCCTTCGGCGTCGCAGCCGCCGCGATGCTGGTCGGCCAGACAAAGCCCGCCGCGGCTCCGCCCGTTCCTTCCGTCTCCGCGCCGTCGCGCGTGCCTTCCGTCAAGGACCTCAAGTTTCCGCCGCTCAGCCCCATCCGCATCCCCGACGTGACCACCGTCACGCTGCCCAACGGCATGAAGCTCTTTTTGCTCGAGGATCACGAGTTGCCGATCGTCAACGGCGCGGCGCGGATTCGCACCGGTAACCTGTTCGACCCCGCGGACAAGATCGGCCTCGCCACCGTTACCGGCATAGTCATGCGGACCGGCGGCACTGCGTCGAAAACAGGCGACCAGCTCGACCAGGAGCTGGAAAATATCGCCGCCAGCGTCGAAGCCGACATCGGCGAGACCAGCGGCGGAGTCTCGTTCAGCACGCTCAAAGAGAACACCGACGAAGTGCTCGGCGTGTTTCACGACGTGCTCACCGCGCCCGAATTCCGCCAGGACAAAATCGACTTGGCTAAAAGCCAGCTTCGCAGCAGCATCGCCCGGCGCAATGACGATGCCCATGACATCGCGCAGCGCGAGTTCACCAACCTTGTATTCGGCAAAGACACCCCGTACGGTTGGGAGATCCAATACGCCACGCTCGACCACATCGAGCGCAAAGACCTGGTCGATTTTTACCAGCGTTATTTCTTCCCCGCCAACGTCATGCTCGCCCTTTGGGGCGATTTCAAAACGGCCGACATGCAGGCGAAAATCGAAAAAGCGTTCGCGGGTTGGACAGTGAAACAGCCCTCCGTGCCTCCGTTTCCCAAAGTCCGTGAGCAGCCGGTTCCCGGCACCTACCTCGCCGTCAAGAGCGATGTCGAGCAGACCTTCTTCGCTCTGGGAGAACTGGGAGGCGAACTGCGCGACAAAGACTATCCGGCGTTGGACGTGATGTCCGATATCCTCGGCGGCGGTTTTGAAAGCCGCCTCTTCCAACGCGTCCGCTCGCGGATGGGCGCTGCCTACGAGATCGACGCCAGTTGGGGCGCCAATTACGACCACCCGGGCATTTTCGAGATTGCCGGCAGCACCAAGTCGGCATCCACCGTGGAAACGCTGAAGGCGATTCGAGAGGAAGTGGAGAAGATCCGCACCGCCGAAGTCAGCGACGACGAGTTGAAGACCGCCAAAGACACCGCGCTCAACAGTCTCGTGTTCGCATTTGATACGCGCGCGAAAACGCTCGGCCGTCTCCTCACCTACGAATATTTCGGATATCCCAAGGATTTCATCCAGCAATACCAGAAGGCCTTGGCCGCGGTCACCAAGGCCGACGTGCTCCGCGTCGCCCGCGAGCACCTGCATCCCGAACGCTTCACGGTTGTGACCGTCGGCAACCCAAAAGAGTTCGGACAACCTCTGGATTCCTTGGGCGCCGTCAAGCCGCTCGACCTCACCATTCCGGAAAGCGGGGAGAGACACTAATGCACTCGAAGCTGCGGCTCGTTGCGGCTTTCTGTCTGCTGGCTCTGGCCGGCTCGGCCGAGACCCAGTCCGAACGCGGCAAGCGCGTCGTTTATGAAGCCTTGGGCGCCCTGGGCGGCGATGCGTATCGTCATATGGACGACCGGGTCGAAGCCGGGCGCGCCTACTCGTTCTTCCGCCAGGAACTCTCCGGGCTTTCGATCGCCAAAATCTATACCCGCTATCTCGAGCCTGTCGCCGGACAACTCTCCGTTCGCGAGCGTCAGGCCTTCGGCAAGGATGAATACACGGCCGTGCTGTTCAACGAAATGGGCGCGTGGGAACTCACCTTTCGCGGCGCGCGTCCGCTTGCGGACGAACGCTACGCCGCTTACAAGGACACCACGCTCCGCAATATCTTCTATATTCTCCGGCAGCGCCTCGACGAGCCCGGCCTCACCTTCTATTCGCAAGGATCCGATCTGTACATGAACCAGCCGGTGGAAATCGTCGACATCACGGATGCCGACAACCGCACCGTCACCGTTTATTTCAACCAGGCCACCAAACTTCCAATCCGCCAAATTTTCAAGCGCCGCAACACCGAATTCAAGGATTTTGACGAGGAAGTCACGGTCTTCTCGAAATACCGCGACGTCGGCGGCGGCGTGAAATGGCCATTCGACATGCGCCGCGACCGCAACGGCGAAAAGGTCTACGAGATCTTCTCCGATTCGGTCGACATCAACAAAGGCCTGACCGACAACCTGTTCACGCTCCCGGCCAACTTGAAACTACTGCCCAAGCAGAAATAGTAGGGCAGGTCGCCAACCGGCCGCGGGTTGCCAACCCGCCCGACTGTGGCACATTTGAAATCGATGGGTTAGACGATGACGGTCCGGCTCGCCGATCATTTGGCAGAGTGGCTTCAGGCCACCGCCGAGAAGACCGGTTTACCCGCATCGCGGCCACTCCCGGATCGGGATTCGCCGCGCCGCAACGGCCAAGCCGCGAAGCATTCGTGCGTGAACCAATTCCAGATCGGCATCTGTCGTCCTCCGGTGAAAAACCGCTCCAGGCGGCAATCACCATAGCACGGGCTTTCTGACGGCCCGAAAACACCCATTCTTCACAGGCGACGCAACGCGATCCGTAATCCCAAAGACTGCCAACTTTCGTTATCAATTGACTGCTTACCAATCGCGGCCTTGGCTTGCCATCCGCCTCGGCGGAACATGGGAGGGCGATGCCGATGGATGTCTCGAGTTCCACCCGTTTCGCGGCTCTGGGCCGAACTCAGGCATACCTGGTCCTCACTCTCGTTTTCGTGCTGATGGCCGGAGGCTTGGCCGTAAGCTGGGGCGTCCGGCCGCAACTCACCTCGGGAAAAGGCCAGGGAGACCTCGCCCTCTACGCTCAGGTGATCCAGCGTGTTCGCCACGGCGAAACCTATTACGACGCACTCGGCCAGGAGCTGCGCGCCCGCGACTATCCCATGCGCTCGCCCTTCAACTGGCGCACTCCGTTGCATCTGGAAGTCATCGCCCATCTGCCGGAAGACGATTGGGCCCGTTATCTGCTGGTTCTCGCGGCTCTCGGCGTCATTGTGCTTTCCGTCGCCCGGCCCTTCCGCCGCGCCGAATACGGCACTTGTTTATGGGAAGCGCTGCTGCTGGCCTTTCCGCTGACGATCGCCGCCATGCGCCCCATTTACTTGTTCGCTGAGGTGTGGGCTGGCATCTGCATCGCCCTCTCCATCCGCATGTACGCCCTCGGCTGGGCGAAATCGGCGGCGGGCACCGGTATGCTGGCGCTCTTTTTTCGCGAACTGGCGTTGCCCTACGTGCTGATCAGCCTCGTCTTGGCGTGCCGCCGAAAAAACAAATCCGAACTGTGGATCTGGATCGCCGGCCTGGCTGGGTTTGCGGCCTACTTCGGGCTGCACGCGATGTCCGTGGCCGCCCGCATCCCGGGATCCGGCCACGCCCCGGAGATCTCCCGCTGGATTCAGTTCGGCGGCCTGCGTTTCATTCTCATCACCTGCCGCCTTGGCCTCCTGCTCGGTTTCCCTTTCTGGTGGGCCGCCCTCTATCTTCCATTTGCCCTGCTCGGGCTCGCCGGCTGGCGTGACCCCGTGGCGGGCCGTACTCTCGCTACCGTCGCTGCCTACCTGTTGGCCTTCAACGTCATCGGCATTCCCTCGGCCAATTTCTATTGGGGCGCGATCTACGCTCCATTACTGGCATTCGGCACGCCCTGGGCGCTGGCAGCGTTGAAGGATCTCGTGTGGGCCGTTCTCCCATCGCGCTGGACCGCGGCCGCTGACGCCTCGGTGCCCGAGGCCGCCTGATGAAAGCCGTCGTGGTCGTCCCGACCTACAATGAGCGTGACAATCTCGAGAAACTCGTCAACCAGATCCTGTCCCAGCCCGTCGTCTGCGACATTTTGATCGTCGATGACAATTCTCCCGATGGCACCGGCGCGATCGCCGACCGGCTGGCCGCGAGCTTTCCCGGCAAAGTGGCCGTCCTGCACCGCCTGCGTAAGGAAGGCCTCGGGCGCGCCTACGTCGCGGCCTTCCGCCACATCTTCGAACTGGACTACGATCTCGTCATCCAGATGGATGCCGACCTCTCTCACAGCCCGTCTTATCTCTCCGATCTGCTGCGAGAAATCCGCGACCACGACCTGGTGCTCGGTTCCCGCTATGTGCGCGGCGTGAATGTGGTGAATTGGGATTTCAAACGCCTCCTCTTGAGCAAACTCGCCACCCAATACGTCCGGCTCATCACCGGGATGCGCTTCACCGATGCCACCAGCGGCTTCAAATGTTGGAGACGAGAACTGTTGGAGGCTTTGGATCTCGACAGCCTCCTCGCCAATGGGTACCTCTTTCAAATTGAGGCCACGTATCAGGCGTTCCAGATGCGGTTTCGTATCGCCGAAGTGCCCATCATTTTCTATGAGCGGGATTTCGGCCGCTCGAAGATTGACCTCAATGTCATCTCGGAGGCGCTGTTCGGCGTCATCCAACTGCGTCTGCGCCGGCTCTTTAGCCGCCGCGCCAACCCGGCGCCGCGGCGCAAACGCCTGACGGTCTCCGGATAAGCGATGTGGGCGGGCTGGTAGCACACGGCCGGTTTGCAACCGGCCAAATCGGAGCGGACCACAACTTCCCCCAGGCCGAAGCCTTTCCCCGGCACTCGGTTTCCGATATAATCCCCGTACCACTAATTCTTTCCCGGGCCCTGCGTCATCGGTTTAATCACCAGGAGGTGGATGATGATCCGAGCATCTGCAGGTATCGGCCTGCTCGCCTTCATAGCCGGCGTTGCATACGCACAACCTGCCGCCGCCCCGCCCACGTTTGACATCGCGGACGTTCACGTCAGCGCGCCAACCACCAACCCCTATGCCCGTGGTGGCGTCATCCGCGGCGGCCGCTACGAGTTGCGGACCGCAACCCTGGTCGACCTGATTCGCATCGCCTACGAGGTCGATGCCGACAAAATCATCGGCGGCCCGAACTGGCTGGAAGCCGACCGCTTCGATGTCATCGCCAAGGCTCCCGCCGAGACCGCGCCTGACACCGCGCGCCAGATGCTCCAGACGCTCTTGGCCGATCGGTTCAAGCTCGTGATCCACAAGGATTCGAAGCCGCTTTCGGTCTTCGTGCTCAGCCTCGGCAAGGGCAAACCCAAGTTGAAGGAGGCCGACGGCTCCGGAAACGCCGGATGCCAGGGCGTGCCGCAAAACCCGCAGCCGGGCACGATTCCCAATGCCATTGTCAATTGCCGCGGTGTGACCATGGAAGTGTTCGCGCGAACTCTTCCTCAGATGGCCGGCGCCTACATCACCACCACAGTCCTTGACCAGACGGGCCTGAAAGGTTCCTGGGATTTCACGCTCGAATGGACCGCGCGGGCTTTGCTCACGTTTGCCGGTGACCACGCGATCACCATCTACGATGCCGTCGACAAGCAACTCGGGCTCAAGCTGGAATCGAAGACGGTTCCGACGCCTGTCGTGGTCGTCGATACTGTCAACCGCGCTCCGACCGAGAATCCTCCCGGCGTCACGCAAAAGATCCCGCCCCCGCCTCCGGCGGAATTTGAAGTCGCCGATATCCGGCCGAGCCGTCCGGATGCCACGCAGCCGATGGGCCGCATTCAAAACGGCCGCATCGACGCGCAGGCCCTTCCACTGAAGCAGCTCATCATGATCGCGTGGAACATCAACAGCAACGACGAATTAATGGCCGGCATGCCAAAGTGGGCCGACTCCGCGCGCTTCGATCTGGTCGCCAAGGTGTCCACCAGCGGCCCGGCGCAGGACGTCGATATCGACGCCCTGCGGACCATGTTGCAGAAGTTGCTGGTCGATCGCTTCCAGATGAAAACCCATATGGAAAATCGGCCCGTAACTGCCTACACGCTCGTAGCGGCAAAACCCAAGCTCAAGAAAGCCGACCCTTCAAATCGTTCCACGTGCAAACGCGGTCCTATGCCGGGAACCAAAGATCCGCGAGACGCCAATCCCGCTTTGTCTCAGATCTTCACGTGCCTGAACACCACGATGTCCGAGTTTGCCGAACAACTGCCCAACCTCTCCGGCGACTACATCCAAACTCCGGTGGTGGACAAAACCGAACTCGAGGGCGCCTGGGATTTCACAGTGAGTTTCAGTCCCAGAGGTCTGCTCATGGGACTTCCCAACCGCGGCGGAGACGCCAGCCAGCAGGCCGCCTCCGACCCCAGCGGCGCACTCTCGTTGTTCGACGCCGTCAACAAGCAGCTTGGATTGAAGCTCGAGAAGGAAAAACGCCCGCTGCCGGTGCTGGTCATCGACCACATTGAAGAGAAGCCGACGGACAATTGACCGGCGCAATCGCTTCTTTGATGACGCGTACTCGCTCCGCCAGGCTCCCCGGCTGGACTGGAAACAGTTCGAAGCCGAAGTCCTGATACGTCTGTTCGTGGATCTTCTCAAAACGCAGCGCGTCCTCGTAGCTGATTCGCCGCGCCTCGGTCGGCGTAACGAAGCCCAGATTGCGGATGAAAAAGACGCGGCGTTCGTAGACCGCTTCTCTTCGGATGCGCTCCAGTTCGCTCGTCAGGAATTGTGAATAAGGATAGCCGAGGTGAACGGCCAAGGCCGCGGTGCACACCACCGACCTGTCGTGAAACTGAACCTCATCCGGCTGCTCAGACGCTCGCATCTGGCGGTCGCGCTGCAGATGAGCAATGTCATCAATAAAGGAGGTGTCTCTCCAAGCCTCGACGATTCCATGTGCGTGTGCGGCGGCAATCACGTCCGTCGCGGCCTCTTCCACGACACTGAAGCCGTCGAGCTCCAACTGACGAATGATCGCTGTCTTACCAGCACCCGGAGCGCCGGTGATGATAAACCTTCTCATGCGGTTAAGTAACGCCGGCGATCTTGTCGCCGGTGTGCTCCTGCCGGCGAACAGATCGCCCGCCACCACAGGTAAACTCTATCAAGCCGCCGCCTACCGCCGCAGCTCCGAACGCGTCCCACGCGTCTCCGGGCCGCCGAGATACACCTGCGCTGGCGCTAGCAGCGAGACTCCGCGCCGGCTCGTCATCACGCGCACCGGTTTGAGCTCCGGCTTGCCCGCGGAGTTCGCCTCGATCGTCAGCCGGTATTGGTGCGTCAGCCAGGTCGAAAACTCGGAAAGGAACGGCTGCAATGAAACCGGATTCGACACTCCCTGCCAGTAATACTCGCCGCCCGAATCTTCGTCAAGCATCGATAGGTAATTCTGCCCCCACGTCATTCGATAGAAGCTGTGCCCGAAGTGCCCCTCGCCCGAATAATAGATCGAACTCAGGAGGATCCCGGCCTTTTGCGCGGCCTGAACCGCCTGCTGCAGATACGGATCGAACATGTCCGGGCTTTGGTAGTACGGATCGATGCCGCTCATGATCGCCAGCACCTCGCGCCGCCCCTCCGCCGCCGGCCACTTGCTGATCAGATCGGAAATTGCGACGTACGGGCTGGCATCGATTCCAGTCTCTCCGAATGGAATACGCAGCGCGTTGGCCGCCCGCGCATGGTCGGCCGTCGGCGCCTGCGCAATCTGCGCCGTTCCAAACCGCAAATACGCGATTCCAATCTGCGTGGTCGCGGGTTGCGAGTTGATGAAGTTTTTCAAGTCTCCGAACTGCACCCCGAGCTGGGTGCTGTCGGCGTCATCGATCAGGATATAGAGCTGCAAGGCGGCCTGATCTCCAGTGAGTGGCGTCCAGGAGACAACCCGCGCAGGTTTATGATCCACTTCCGTCGAAATATCGTCGCGTTGCAGCGCCGGCGATTGGTGATCCTTCGCCTCTGCGGAAACGATCAGGCTGCCCGTCTGTTGCCCCAGCGCCGCCGCGGTGGCGATGCACATAACTGCAATCCAACGCATCCCCATTTGAATCCCTCTCCCGTGAGTAATGCAATTGAGCAGCCAGTTTAGTGGGGCAGGTCTCCGACCTGCTCAGTCAGAAGAAGTTATAGCTCATCAGAATGTACGGATACGTGTACCCAGCGCCATGGCCCGTGCGCGCGAGAAATGTGCCTGGCAGAACATACCCGAACCCGGCGCCGAACTCCAGGTTGCGGTCGAGTCGATAGGACGTCTGAATGTCATATTCCTCGCCGATGTGGTCTCCCGAAAGACCCCTCGCATCGCGCGCCACAATCGACTCCGACGAGTTGTAGAATCCGTCGCTTCGGTTCGCCAGCCAGTAATCCTGCCAGGCCGCCGCGAAAATCCAGTTTCGACGCGCCCAGACGCGTACCCCGGCCCGGACCATCTTCAAATTCTGCCAGGCGAACTGGTCCGCCAGCCCGAGATGGTCGTGGACATTCGGCGAGATCTGATCGAACGTGCCGCGAATGCCATCTTGGGGGTTCCGGTCACCCGACGCATAATCGTACTCGCCGAACAGGCGCATCTTGCGGGGCAGGTTCCGGAACGTGTAACCGCCGATCGCAAGCCACGCCCATGCCCGGATCGGATCGGTTCCAACGCTGCCCGATTGCGCCGCGCCCTCCGCATCGAAATCCCAGGCCTCGCCAATCGTACCCGCAAACCGTGCGCCGGCGGTCCTTTCATCCAGATGCGCGGGTGCGCCGTTCTCCGTAACTAAACCCGGCGCCACACGCCAGAACAGAAACGGCTCGATCACCGCGCTTCGCACCAGGCTGCTCAATTTGGCGTCAGTGCCGTACAGGTTGTTCCCCGGTTGATGGTGGCTCAGCCCGTTGTCGGAAAGGACCACCGGAGAAGCGGCGAATGCCGTGGCGTTGATCCAGTGCCAGTTGCTCACTGCCTCCACCGCATCGAAGCCGCGCGATGCATTCCGCCAATAAGAAGTCCCGACCAGGCGGCCGTCTTCAAAACTCAGGTCCTGACGCCCCGCCCGCAGCGCCCAGTGCCCTTCCTGAACGTCCCCGAGATCGACGTAGGCCCGGCGCAGATCCCAAGTCTCCTGATACGGCGGCGTCCGCGGCGGCGCTTTGAAAAATGCGTCGGTGTCCTGCAGTTCGGAATACACGCGCAGCCAACGCTGCGGCTTGAGAAGCATTCCCAGCCGGAATCGCGTCAACAGATACGAGTCCGATCGGTTCGGCAAGAAAGCGTTCCCGTCGTAGCTCTCGAACCGCGTCCGATATCCCGCCGTGAAGCACACCCAATCCGGCAGATTCCGATTCGCCAGCGCCATCGGAGAGAATCGCGCTTCAGGCGTATCGCTCTCGGCCGGACGATTGGGATTGATCTTGCTCCCGCCCGGGTTATTGACCAGGCACTGCGCCTCCAGAGAACCCGTAACTATAAACAATAAAAGAAGATAGAAACCGGCCCGGAATCGTACTGGCAACATTCACCCCATACTCTATCAACAAAGTATAGAATGCGCAAGCAGCCGGGTAGCGCCGGCGATCTTGTCGCCGGCGACCCTTTTCCGAATGCCATCTTCCCATCGCGCGCCTTCACCAACTGCGCGTCATTCCGTGCAAGAATAGATCTATCCCGACCGCACACGCGGATGGCCGGCGCTCCCGATGGGCTGCGCTGCTTTACTTGCGAATGATTCGCACGGCCAGTTAAAATCAACGGGCTTGCACATCTCCAGGAGGAATCATGGCTGTTGAGCAGAAGGTAAAGCAGATAATTGTGGAGCAACTGGGGGTCGATGAAAGCCAGGTCGACAATAATGCGTCTTTCGTCGACGACCTCGGCGCCGATTCGCTGGACATCGTGGAGCTGGTGATGGCCTTCGAAGAGGCCTTTGAACTCGAAATTCCTGACGAGGATGCCGAGAAGATCACCACCGTCAAAGACGCCATCGATTACATTGAGAATAAGACCGCGAAAAAATAGCCGCCATTCCTACCGAGGGGAACCTTATTGTCGCGTCGAGTAGTAGTCACCGGCGTCGGTCTGTTGACGCCGCTGGGCATCGGAACCGAAATTTCCTGGGAGGCCATCCGCTCGGGCAAGTCGGGTATCGGTCCCATCACTCAGTTTGACGCCGCGGCCTTCTCCTGCCGCATCGCCGGCGAGGTCAAGCAGTTCGATCCCGCCAAGTACATCGAGAAAAAAGAAATCAAAAAGATGGGGCGGTTCATTCAGTTCGCCATCGCGGCGGCCGAATGCGCCCTCAGCAGCTCCGGCTATCGGGTCAACCCCGACAACGCCGAAATGGCCGGCGTCTACATCGGCAGCGGCATCGGCGGATTCGAAGTCATCGAGCGCGAACACCAGACCCTGCTGGAACAAGGCCCGCGCCGCATCTCTCCTTTCTTTATTCCGGCGACCATCGTGAATCTCGCGTCCGGCTACGTTTCCATCCGCACCGGCGCCAAGGGGCCCAACTCCGCTACCGCTACCGCCTGTACCACCAGCGCGCATTCCATCGGCGATTCGTTCCGCATCATCCAGCGCGGCGAAGCCGACATGATGATCTGCGGCGGTACCGAAGCCTGCATCACCCCGATGGGAATTGGTGGCTTCGCGGCCATGCGCGCGCTTTCCACTCGCAATGACGAGCCGCAGCGCGCCTCTCGGCCCTGGGACCGCGACCGCGACGGCTTCGTCGTCGGAGAAGGTGCCGGCATGCTTATCCTCGAGGAACTGGAATCGGCGCGCCGCCGTAACGCCCGCATCCTCGCTGAAATCGTTGGCTACGGCATGAGCGCCGACGCGTTCCATGTGACCGCCCCGCCCGACGACGGCGACGGCGCCTATCGCGTCATGCGCAATGCGCTGCGCGACGCCGGGCTTCAGCCCGAACAGGTGCAGTACATCAATGCGCATGGCACCTCCACCGAAGTCGGCGATCGCATCGAAACCACCGCCATCAAGCGCACCTTCGGCGCACATGCCTATAAGCTCGCAGTCAGCTCTACCAAGTCCATGACCGGCCACCTGCTCGGCGGCGCCGGCGGCCTGGAAGCCGGCATTACCGTGCTGGCGCTCCGCGATCAGATCGCTCCGCCCACCATGAATCACGAGAACCCGGACCCGGTCTGCGATCTCGACTACATACCGAATAAAGCCCGCCCCATGAAGATCGATTACGCGCTGTCCAACAGTTTCGGTTTTGGCGGCACCAACGGCTGCCTCATTTTCAAGCGCTATCAAGAATGAAGATCGCCGTTTGCATCAAGCAGGTTCCGGCGCGCGACTCCCAACTGCGGATTCCTTCCTCCAGCAAATGGATTGAAGAAGCCGACATGACCCACGAGATCAATGAGCCCGATGCCTACGCCCTCGAAGAAGGCCTGCAGTTAAAAGAGAAGCACGGCGGTGAAGTCGTTGTAGTCTGCGCTGGGCCGGCTCAGGCAGCGCAGACGATTCGCGAAGCGCTCGCCAAGGGCGCCGATCGCGCCATTCATATTGAGCAGGAAGACCCGGCTGCGTTCGACCCGCTCGTCACCGCCCGGCTGTTAGCGGCCGGCCTGAAACCCGAATCGCCCGACCTGATCCTCACCGGCCTTCAATCCGATGACCTCGGGTACGGCCAGACCGGCGTGATCCTCGCGGAACTGCTCGGCCTGCCGCACGCCACTATCATCATGCAGGTCGAAAAGCAGGACGCCGGTATCCGCGTCAAACGCGAGCTCGAAGATGGCTGGTTCCAGCATGTCGAGATGCCGCTTCCCGCGTTGCTCACCATTCAATCCGGCATCAACAAGCTGCGCTACGCCACCTTGATGGGCATCAAAAAAGCCAAGACCAAGGAGGTGAAGCGCCTCACTCCGGTCGACCTCGGCGTCGCGGCCGGCGCATCTGGCCTGGTTCTCGATCGCGTCTATCTCCCCGAGCGCACCAAGCGCACCCAGCTATTCGAAGGCAGCCCCAAGGAAGCCGCCTCCAAGCTCGTCGAGAAATTGAAATTCGAGGCGCGCGTCATATGAGCATTCTGGCGGTTTTAGAACAGCGCACCTCGGCCGCTGGCGCTCCCGAATGGAACCGCATGTCGTGGGAGACGCTCTCGGCCGCGCAGCAGATCGCCCGCGAGCTCAATCACCCGGCTGCCGCCGCCGTGCTCGGCCAAGGTGTCGGCGCGCTCGGCGGAGAGCTCGCCGGCAAGCAGCTGGAGAAAGCCTACGTCGTCGAGCACGAGCTGCTTCGGCAGTACACGCCCGACGCCTACTCCGCCGCTCTGCGGCAACTCGTCGAGCACGCAAAGCCCTCGGTCGTCCTGTTCCCGCACACCTATCAAGTCCGCGATTTTCTGCCCAAGCTTGCTACCTCGCTCGGCCGCATTGCTGTCAGCGATGTCATTTCTCACCGCGCCGACAGCGGCAAACTGGTCTTGGTCCGCCAGCTTTTTCAAGGCAAGCTAAACGCCGACTTCCGCTTTGCCACCGAAGCTCCGAATTTCGCGTCGCTGCAGGCCGGCGCCTACCGCGCCGATCAGGTGGCGGCCGGTTCCGCGCCCGTTGAGACGTTCTCGCCTTCTCTCTCCGCCTCCGAGATCCGCACCAAACCGCTCGATCTGTTCCGCGAAGCGCAGCGCGCCGTAGACCTCGGTGCCGCCGAGCTGATTGTTTCCGTCGGCCGCGGCATCAAAGAAGCCGATCAGATTCCGCTGGTTCAGAAACTCGCCGATGCGCTCGGCGCCGAGCTCGCCGCGTCGCGCCCCATCTGTGACGCCGGCTGGCTCCCCATGGAACGCCAGGTCGGCAGCTCCGGCCAGACCGTCGCGCCCAAGATGTATATGGCGGTCGGCATCTCCGGCGCCATCCAGCACCTCGTCGGCATGAAAGGCTCGCGCATCATCGTCGCCATTAATAAGGATGCCAACGCCCCCATCTTCGAAGTAGCCGACTACGGCATCGTCGGCGACCTCTTCCAGGTCGTGCCGGAACTGATCGACGCCATCCAGAAATCCAAGTAGCTCCCGATTTACTGCGGCTCGCCAAGTAAGATGTAATCGGCCCACACCACCGGGTCTTCCGGCAGCGGGAGTGCGCCGAACGGAGTATCCACGCGCACCTCGCCCTTGCGCAGCGCGTTCAGCAGATGTAACTGCGCCTGGCGCAGCGCCTCGCGCAGCGCCTCGCTCTTGCGCATTTCCCCGCTGGCTGAAATTTCGATAGAAGTCTTCCATCAGGCGCGAAGTCGGCTGGTCGGCCACGTCCCAGAGAGTAGACACCACCGACGCGGCGCCGGCATAGAAAAACGCGCGCGCCCCAAACGGTTGAACAATGGAATCTGGTCAATCTCCAGACAGGGCCTTTGAGGACGCCGACCAAAAACGTTCAGATCAACAACGAGACTGGGGATTTCTGGCAGTTCAGCCCCGTGGGGGACGTGATCGGTCTCATCCATCAGAAGGGCCAGCAAGGAGTGACGATCGACGTCTACAACACCCTGGACGGCACGTCCGCCGGGATGGGTGCACAGATTCCGAGTCCCATCCAGTCTCTCCAATTGCACTCGAGGGCGACTTCACAGGTCGCAACCAACACGACGGCGAGTGGAGGCACCGACTACCCTCTCGGCGCAAACACCGCGGCGTGCACAGCGTCTTTCGATGCCCATTCACCAGTGAACATCCTACTGGTCGATGAACACGGTCGCAGAACTGGATTCGACCCTGGGACGGGTACCGTGGTCAACGAGATTCCCGGCGGGACCTTTACCGGGATTGGCACCGAGCCTCAGACCATAACTATCCCTTACACCGCGGGGACCTATGCCATGAACGCAACCGGTTTGGACTCTCTGGCGGTACCCGAGCCATACAGGCTGACGATTGAAACGGCGAATGCCACCTCCAGCCTGATCGATGAACACGAGTTGTCCGGTGTAGCCTCGAAGGAAACTCGACAGCAGTTCGTGGTCATCACCGTCGATAGCGGCCAGGAAGGCGGCCTCGGACGTCTCCTGTTTGACGTCGCTCCATCGACCTCAACGGGCACGTTCGCCGTCACATTTGCGAGTTGGCCCACTACCAGTTTGTCCGACTCAGGGGGGAATGACATACCCGTCACCACTGTACTCGATGGCCAGATTCAAATTGGATCTGAGGCGGTACCGGAGCCTTCGGAGGCGGCGTTCGCCGGATCAATCCTCTTGCTGGTTGCTGCGTTGCGAGTGCGTTCAAGAATTACCGCCGCCCCGTCGGGCGTACACAACGCGCTGCGGGGCTAGACGACGTCACAGTGGGGGACCTGTTCCGGATGTGCTGAGCGACCGGAGGCCATCCAGAAATCCAACTAGCTGAGCAAGTTAGCGACCCCTAATCTCCGCGGAAACACCGCTTGAGAGTGGTGGGCAGTCCCATAACCAACTGTAAATGACAGGTAACATTTGACTTTTCCGCGCTCCGCCGGTATACTTCCTTAAATCCGCGCCGATTGACCTCCCCCCAAAAGGCTTGCAACTTTTGCGATAGGGTCTGCGTCAAATGGACGTTGGTTAAAACGATATGAAAAACGGACTGAAGCTCGCCACATACCGGAAAATGCTGGAGCAGAAGGCACAGGACGTCCGTCGTAGTATGTCTGCCCAAAAAGCGGCTCAAGTGGTCGCCCGGCTCGACGTACCTTCCGATGAAGGAGATCTGAGCCAGCAACATCACGAAGAGTGGATTTTCCTAAACCGCAACACCATCGATATGAAACTGCTGCGCGAGATTTCCGACGCGTTGCAGCGCATCGAGCAGGGGACCTATGGGGTTTGTCTGGAGTGCGAAGAGCCGATCTCGGTGAAGCGCCTCGAAGCGGTACCCTGGGCCCGCTACTGTGTCACCTGCCAGGAGCAGATCGCGGCGCGCGTAGCACTCGGCCAGGCTGTCGACGAATACGAGGAAGCCGAGCGATGAAGCTTGCGGACCTCCGCAGGCTTTCGATTCGCAAGCAACTCAAAATTCGATTTTCTCTCTCCAACGGGATGGAGTGCGTGGTCACCGAGCATGGAATCGCTCAGGTGCCCGCACTCCGCCGTGTTGCCGATTTCAACCTGGAACAGGAACTGGCCGGCGCCTCGCAATTCGTCCTCGAGCCGGCGCTCGTAGATCCCAAGACCCGCACGCCCGCGAAAACCGTCAGTCCCGATGAACTCAACGCGATGTTGAGCACCTCGCCCGCCTCGGCGGCGGAACACGAAGAAGACTGAACGGTCGCGATCGTAACCACTCGTTTCGCGTAAGCCCCCTCCTCTCCCATCACATACATCTTCAGCACCGCTTGAGCCAAACGGTCTCGGAGTTGCCCCCGCTGGCGCAATCGCGCGTTGCAACTCTCGTCAGCTTCGGCAGCAACAATCCCGGAATGGTCGCGATCGCGACGTGTCGCTCTTGTAAGCGGTCTCTCTCCTATCACTTACATTTTCAGAATGGCCGGAGTCCGACCATTTCGGAACTGCTAGAATACGAACATTGGGGAATATTTTTAGCGCCCAGAGGATATAGGAGTGCAGTCATGCTCATCAAAAAGTCTCCGGACCTGCGTTACTCCGACGTAACGCCCAAATCGCTCTATCTGAACCGCCGGAAATTTCTGGCGGGCGTTCCCGCCGCCTTTCTGGCCGGAAGTGAATTGCTGTCGCCCTCGCGGCGCGCGGTGGCAGCGACCACCAAACTCCAGACCGTGAAAAGTTCCCTCACCACCACCGGGGAGAAGATCAACGACAAGCAAGACGTCACCACGTATAACAACTATTACGAGTTCGGCACCGGCAAGGACGAGCCATCTCAGCTTGCGCCGCCGCGCCTGAAAACGTCTCCGTGGACCGTCTCGATCGAAGGCGACTGCGCCAAGCCGCGCAAGATCAGCATCGAAGAAATTCTCAAAGTGGCGCCGCTCGAGGAACGCGTTTACCGCCACCGCTGCGTCGAAGCGTGGTCCATCGTGGTGCCGTGGATCGGCTACTCACTCAGCACGCTTCTCAAGCAGGCGGAGCCGACGCCCAAAGCCAAATTCGTGGCGTTTGAGACGCTCTACGATCAGAAGGCGATGCTGTCTCCGCTGCAGGCCGGCATCCCGTTGCCGTATGTCGAGGGACTCCGAATGGACGAAGCCATGCATCCGCTGACGCTGCTCTGTGTCGGCATGTACGGCGAAACGCTGCCCTCGCAGGACGGCGCTCCGGTGCGCCTCGTAATTCCGTGGAAGTACGGCTTCAAGAGCATCAAATCGATTGTCAAAATCAAGTTCGTGGGCAGCCAGCCGCCGGCCACCTGGAACGAGTACGCCGGCAACGAGTATGGTTTCTATTCCAACGTGAATCCTCACCGCTCGCACCCGCGCTGGAGCCAGGCCAAAGAACGCCGATTGGGCGAGTTCGGACGCCGCGATACGTTGATGTTCAACGGGTACGGCGACCAGGTCGCCAGCCTCTATAACGGCATGGACCTGATGAAATACTACTGAGCCATGAAGAAGCCGCGCGCGAGCAAAGTGCTGATCTTCGCGCTGAGCCTCGTGCCGGTTTTCTGGCTGGGCTGGCGGGCCTACAACGGCCGGTTGACCGCTAACCCGATCGAGTTCATCACCCATTTCACCGGCGACTGGACGCTGCGGTTCCTGGTCTTCACGCTGGCGATCACGCCGCTGCGCAAGATCCTGCACCGGCCCAAGCTGATTCAGTACCGGCGCATGATCGGGCTGTTCGCGCTCTTCTACGCCTCCCTCCACTTCCTGACGTACCTGGTGGTGGACAAATTCTTCGATTGGAACGAAATTCTCACCGATATCGGAAAGCGCACGTATATCACCCTCGGATTCACGGCGCTGGTCATCCTGGTCGCCCTGGGGATAACGTCAACCGCGGGCTGGATCCGGCGGATGGGGGGCAGGCGCTGGAACCGGCTGCACCGGTTAATCTATGCGGCAATCGCCTTGGGCGTAGTGCACTACTACTGGTCGGTGAAGTCCGATGTCCGGGACCCCATTTTTTATGGGTTTTTGGCGGCGGTGCTGCTGGGTTACCGGGGAGTCGTCTGGGCGTCAGATCGTCGCAAGCGTGTCGCGGCTTCGACATTGCGCAAGTCGCCGGAGCCGGCTGTCCGCTGACTGTGACAATTTGACACCTGAGTGTATATTACCTTCCGATATGAGGCGGGGTCTGCACCATAGATAAAAGCAGACCGATCACTACTAAAACCGCGAGCCCTGTAGCGACTACCATGGAGACCCTCCGTTACCGCACTTACGAATTAGCAATCGGAGGACCAAAGTCCGATTACCGCGAAGGGTTCATGAGCCGCCCGGCAAACAGAATCAGGCCAGTGTCGGTATCGCGGATGAGGAAGACGAACGGGTGATCGGCGCGAAACACCGTGTGCTCGGGAGTCACAGCACTGACCAGCACCGCAATCGAGCCCGTGGCTGCGGCCGCCTCGGTTCCTTCTTCGGAAACATCCACAAAGGCCTTATGCACTACGTCGGCGAGGGCGAGGTCGCGGCGGCCATCGATTCCCGAGAAATCGGCTGCGCCAAACGCACTCGGCATGCCCAGGTGCGCGAGCGCTTCGCGTAACGAAAAACCGGCTTCCGCTCGAAATTTCGGGATCGCTACTTCGACCTTGCGGGAGGAGAGCCCGCCCAGCCAAGCCGCGAGATTCTCGGGCGTGAGCGCGTCTTCGAGGTTGCTCAGGCCGTTGTCCGTTTTAGGTAACAAAACGTCCCAGGCCACTCCGGTACCCGCATAGCGCATCTCGAGGATTTGCAGGTCGCCGGTTTCCGCATACCCAAATGATGCCGTCTGATGCATGAACGGCGTTTGCATCGTGCCGCCTTGGCCCAGCTTGAAAGCGGCCGGAGACGTCGCCTTGGAAGAGAACGGGCGTTCCCATTTGCCGAAGAAATATACCGCGGAGGTTAGGATTAACCTTGTGCTGCGGTCAATGGAACCGCGGGCGAATAACTCGTGGATTTTGCCCTTGGTGTGCTCGTCGGTCCAGGAATTAATGGCGGTGCGCGACTGCTCCAGGCTTCGCTCGAAGTCGACCGGGCTGAGCGGAGCGGCATAGGTGGTTTCGAGCGTCCGCTGGAAATCGGGTTCGAGGGCGAAACCCCGTTGCACCCAAAGCGCATTGGCATTCAGAAATTGGTTTCCGCCGCCGTTCGCCCGTTTGGAGAGCTGATCCGCCAAAGCCATCAAAGCGGCCGGATATTGCGCGTCGGGATAGTTCTGGTGCAGGACCGCCGCGATTTCGGCGGCCGTGTTTCCGCGCGCGCCCGCCAGCGTCATCGAAAGCGCGCTGGAAATGCTGAATGGAGAGAAGATCAGGTTATCGCGGCCGCCGTTTAACTGGCGGTAGCAGGCGATGCCGAATTGGTTCATTCCTTGCGCGATGCGGTTGTCGGCCGCCTGCAGCGCGGCGGCGCAGCACAGTAACGGAAGAGCGACGCGCTTCATAATTTTCCTCCGATTAGGAATGCCGCGAAACGGGCGGCCCTTTCAGGCGAAGATCGCGCCCGGAACGCTATAATGGAATCTTCCCTTCGTAGACAGGAGTCTTCTCTACCATGTTTGATCTCTTTCGCAGCCGTGATAAAGCGGTCCGCATCCTCCTGGGAGCGTTGCTGTTATTGGTCGGGCTCTCGATGCTCACCTATCTGATTCCAACGTATGACACCGGTACCGGGTCCGGCAACGGGCAGGTGGTGGCTGAGATTGGCAAGGACGTGATCACGGTGCCGGATGTGCAGCGGGTGATTCAGGGCAACTTGCGCGACCGGCAATTGCCGACCGAGCTGCTGCCCAACTTCATTCCGCAAATGGTGCAGGACCTGATCACCGACCGGGCTCTCCAGTATGAAGCCGCCCAGCTCGGGTTCGAGGTAACTGACGCGGACGTGCGCGATGCAATTCGGCAGACCGCGCCGGCGTTGTTTCCGGGCGGCAATTTCGTGGGCAAAGACGCGTACGCCGCGATGCTGGCGCAGCAGAACCTGACCATTCAGGAGTTCGAGAACGATCTCCGCCGCCAGATCCTGGTCACGCGGCTGAGGAACATCGCGCTCGAAGGCATGGTGGTCTCCCCCGCGGAAGTCCAGTCGGCATTCAACAAAAAGAACGAGAAGATCAAAGTCGAATGGGTGAAGCTGTCGCAGGACAAGTACAAGAACGAGGTCGAGCCGAGTCTGCAGGACATGCAGACCTATTACAAGGCGAATACGTTGGCGTTTCAGAAGCCGCAACGGAAGAACCTGATCCTGCTGGTGGCCGATCAGTCGAAGATGGAGCAATCGATCAACATCAGCGACGCCGACCTGCAGCGCTATTACGACCAGAACAAGGATCAGTACCGCACGCCGGAAACGGTGGACGTGCGGCACATTCTGCTCAAGACGACCGATAAGCCGGCTGCCGAAGACGTGAAGATCAAGGCGAAGGCGGAAGATATCGAGAAGCAGTTGAAGGCCGGAGCCAACTTTGCCGAGCTGGCGAAGAAGTACTCCGAAGATCCCGGAGCGGCGCAGACGGGCGGCGAGTATAAGGGCGTGACGCGCGGCCAGATGGTGCCGGAGTTCGAGCAGGCGGCGTTCTCGCTGAAGCCCGGGGAGATCAGCGATCCGGTCAAGACCACGTACGGCTATCACATCCTCCAGGTGGAGAAGCACGACCAGGCCCGCCTGAAACCCTTCGAGGAAGTGAAAGGCGAGATTGCGGCGAACCTGAAGAAGCAGCGCGCCAGCGACCTGATGCAGCAGATCGCCGACAAGGCGCAGACGGAGCTGAAAAAGGACCCGGAGCACCCGGAAAAAGTGGCCGCCGAGTTCAACATGCAGTTGGTGAAGGCCGACGGCGTACAACCCGGTAAACCGGTGCCGGACATTGGGACGAGCCCTGATTTCGACCAGTCGCTGGTGGGATTAGACAAGAAGAGCGACGTTTCGCAGCCTGTGGCGCTTGCCAATAGCAAGATCGTGCTCGCGGTAGTGACCGATATTGTTCCGCCGTCGCCGTCGAGCTTCGAAGAAGTCCAGGGCCAGATCAAGGACATAATGACTCGGGCCCGGGCCCAGCAGGCGTTACAGAAGCACGCGCAGGAATTGCTGCAAAAAGCCAAGACGGACGGCGGCGATCTCGAGAAAGCCGCGAAATCGATGGGGCTGGAAGCCAAGACGTCGAACCCAATCGGGCTGACGGACACCGTCGAAGGGTTTGGGTCGGCGGGCACGCTCGTGGATGCATTCACGAAGCCGGAAGGCAGTTTGTTCGGGCCGGTGTTGGCCAGCGACGGCAGCACAGTAGTCGGCAAGGTACTGCAGCATATTGCGCCCGACCCGTCTCAGCTTGCGGCGCAGCGGGCGAGCCTGATCGACGAAATCAAGAACCAGAGAGCGCGCGACCGGAATATGCTGTTTGAGGCCGGGATCCGCGACACTCTGATCAAGCAGAAGAAGATCAAGATTTACCAGGATGTGATCACGAAGCTGATCAACGATTATGTGAGCCAGAACAAGGGATGATTTCCAGCGTTCTGGAGTTCCTTCGGTCGCTGACGGATCCCGAGCGCCTCATCCACCTGCTCAGCACGTTATTGACGGGCTGGCTGGGATACACGGCTTTGGCCGGC